>JAEEGL010462354.1_pt1 | contig 10506 bp, 8 predicted proteins | sample 9134231 | NCBI WGS metagenome assembly JAEEGL01 (sample SAMN16246548, study PRJNA631951) | gut metagenome | biome: gut microbiome; feature: rumen; material: fiber-attached | host: Bos | place: Iran: Karaj | collected 2018-10 | reverse complement strand
GAGAAGAAATACAACGAGTTAAAACCGGATCTGCAGCCGCAATTAAGAGAAGTCGCAAAACAACAACTTACACTGCTTGAGGCAGCCTAAACGAATGAATTGTGCAGGATCGAAATTTACACACAAAATTGGACTTGACTCGGAGCGTAGGCCGAAATCCTTTTCTTTTCGTCTTTTCGGCCTCCGCGAAGAGGCGGAGCGTAGGCCGAAAACCATTTCTTTCCACCTTTTCGGCCTCCGCAATAAGGATGGACGTAGGCCGAAACCTTTAACTTTTCGTCTTTTCGGCCTCCGCGAAGAATTGTGTCAGCCACACCCCGGGAATTTTGCGCTTTGTGGCTGACGGATCACAAGGAGGTGTCAGCCACAACCCAGGGTTTTTGCACTTTGTGGCTGACGAATCACAAGAAGGTGTCAGCCACAACCCAGGGTTTTTGCGCTTTGTGGCTGACGAATCACAAGAAGGTGTCAGCCACAACCCAGGGTTTTTGCACTTTGTGGCTGACGAATCAGCGGAAGGTGTCAGCCACAACCCGGGACTTTTGCACTTTGTGGCTGACGAATCAGCGGAAGGTGTCAGCCACAACCCGTGGTTTTTGCGCTTTGCGGCTGACGAAAACAGAAAAGGAGGCGAAGCGCCGGCCGCCATTTGCAACTTGCCGCTGTTTACGCTATAATTTCGGTTGACAGCCGGGCAATCACAGCCGGAACGTGGCCGCAAACCGCGGCCGGGCGAGCATTGACCGCAGGCAGACGGAGGAGGCAGCAGTATGACTTTACGCGAATCCGGAGAAATGTACCTCGAAACCATATATGTGTTGTCACAGAAGTCAACGGCGGTGCGGAGCATTGACGTCGGCACGTACATGGGCTACTCGAAGCCCTCCGTCAGCCGTGCGCTGGGGCTGCTGAAAAAGGACGGGCTCGTGGTCACCGACGCGCAGGGATTCATTTCGCTCACCGAAGCGGGCGAAAACCGGGCAAAACACATTTACGAGCGCCATCAGCTGCTCAGCCGGCTGTTCACCGATCTGGGCGTTGACGAAGCGACCGCCGCGGAAGACGCCTGCCGCATCGAACACTATCTGAGCGACAAGACCTTCGACGCCATCAAAAAACACGTGGAAAAATATGGGAAAGCACGCTGAAAAGCAAAAAAGCGTATTGACCCGCAATGCACTCCGCAGGGCTTTTTGCCTCGTGCTGTGCATTGCTTTGTGTCTTCCGCTGCTGTTTTCCGGCTGCCGCAGAGAACCGAAGCCGCCGGCGTTGTTTACGGACACGCTGCCGGCCATTGACCCCGATCCGGACACCCACGTGCGAGTCACCGCCGCCGGAGAGCCCAACATTATATACGCGCCGCCGGTGGACGCCGCCGGATACCGCTACGGCCCCACGATCATGTATTATGCGGACGGCACGTGCGATGCCTGGTTCTCCACCAACGGGTACGGCGGCGAGTGGGACTGGCTGTCGGTGAAGCATTCTGTTGACGGCGTCAATTTCAGCGGCGAAAAAGTCACACTGGTCCCCTGCGCGGATTCCATGGACAAATTCTCCTGCTGCGATCCCGGTGCGGTGTATTTCGGCGGGTATTATTATTTAGGCTACACTTCCACCATTGTCAGCACGAACGGCGGAGTCAACAATAACGTGTTCGTTGCCCGCTCCAAATCGGCGGACGGCCCGTACGAAAAGTGGAACGGCAGCGGCTGGGGCGGCGATCCGGCCCCGATCATCTATTACGACGAATATGACCTGAGTTACGGCGCCGGCGAGCCCAGTTTTGTGATCGTGGACGACGTTTTATACATGTACTACACCTGGATCTGCCCCGAGGGCAATTTCGTGTATGTGTCCACGTCGGACACGGCGGAGGACTGGCCCGCGCGGCTGGAGTTCCGGGGGCAGGCATACGAAAAGATCAACAGCCAGGACTCCTGCGACGTGGCGTATTTAGAGGATGCGGGCAAGTTCATCGGTTTCTGTACCCAGCACCGGTTCTCGGCACAGAGCGGGATCGCTATACTGGAGTCGGAGGACGGATTGACGTTCCGCCAGACCGGGCTGCTGCGCACGGGACTGTATCAGTATTGTCACAATATGGGCGTGGCACGGCGGCCGGACGGCCACATCCAGCTGAAGGACCCGGTGTTCGTGGGGTACGCGTTCAGCGACGGCGCCGAGGGCAACTGGGGCAAATGGGCCACCGCATTCCAGCCTGTGAAGCTGGAGCTGTATACCGGCGAGCCGGAGGCAATTGACCCCAACGCCCGCGGCGTGCTGAAAGAAGGCTACCTGCAGGAGCGGGAGAGCGATCCGCCGATGATCGGCATTGCCCCCAACGTCAAGATCGTGGAGATCCAGAAAAACGAGGATTACGGCACGGTCTCTTTCGTGTGGCTGGATCCGATGCTGGGCGCCCATGCGCTGAACGGCACGAAAAAGATCAAATACTCCGGCTACGACAGCTCGCTGATCTCGATAAAGGGCAACCGCGTCTACACCAAAGGCAAGACCGGCGAGACCCGGGTGACCGTACGCTACGGCAATTTCGAGAACGAGTTCAAAGTGTACATCCGGGAGACGTTCTCCGAGTTTCAGGGCTCCTCGCCCCGCACGGTGGTGGAGTTTACGCCGGTGATCGCGGAGTATACATTGTCGCTGACGGACGTCCACCGGCAGCAGATCCGCGGGCTGGTGCGCTTTTCCGACCACAGCTGGGGCGAGGCGTACAACGAGGGCAACATGATCTCCGCCCGCAACTTCCCCGTCACATACGAGGTGTCCGACCCGTCCGTGATCACGGTCAATCAGCGCGGCCTGATCTACCCCCACGCTCCGGGCACGGCGGAGGTCAACGTCACGATCGCCGGCACCCACAGCTTTACGGTCAAAGTGACTGTGGTCGAATAGGCTTTTGCCATTTCCCTTCCCGTTTGTTATAATAATGTCCGGTACCGCGCGGCGCTCCGATTGCCCTCCGCCCTGCCGAAAGGAATACGCGTATGAACAGACTCATCATCCCCGCCGGCTACAAGCCGATCCTCGACGAATACGACACGCAGCGCGCGATCGCGTTCATAAAAGATACATTCCAGCGCGAATTTGCCAAAGCGCTGAACCTCAAGCGCGTATCGGCGCCGTTGTTCGTCACCGAAAGTTCCGGCCTCAACGACAACCTCAACGGCTACGAGCGGCCGGTGGATTTCGACGTGCCGGCGATCGGCGTTGACGCCCAGGTCGTGCATTCGCTGGCCAAATGGAAGCGGCTCGCGCTGAAGCGGTATCATTTCAGTGTGGGCAACGGATTGTACACCGACATGAACGCCATCCGGCGGGACGAGGAACCGGACAACATCCACTCCATTTACGTTGACCAGTGGGACTGGGAAAAGATCATCACCGCCGCGAACCGTGATCTCGACTATCTGAAACTTATTGTCCGCGCCGTGGTGGGCGCTATCGCCGACACCAACGACAGCCTGCACGTGCGTTTTCCGCAGCTCACCGTCGAACTGGAGCGCGACGTCACGTTCATCACTTCGCAGGAACTGGAGGACATGTATCCGGAACTGACGCCGAAGCAGCGCGAGCGCGAATTCCTGCGCCGCCACCACACCGCGTGCATCATGCAGATCGGAGGCAACCTGCGCTCGGGCATTCCTCACGACGGCCGCGCGCCGGACTACGACGACTGGGCGCTCAACTGCGATATCCTGTTCTGGAATCCCGTGCTGGACAACGCGCTGGAGATCTCCTCTATGGGCATCCGCGTGGATCCCGAATCGCTGGACCGCCAGCTCACGCTCGCGGGCTGTGATGACCGCCGCAAACTGCCGTTCCATAAGATGCTGCTGGCCGGGGAACTCCCGCTCACCATCGGCGGAGGCATCGGCCAATCCCGCCTCTGCATGCTGATGCTGGGCTGCGCCCACATCGGCGAAGTACAGTCGAGCATCTGGGACGAGGCTACCGTTGCCGCCTGCGAAAACGCGGGCATCCCGCTGCTGTAAAAAATACCGGCTCCGGGGCAGACCTCAGAGCCGGCAGTATTCAGCCGATCGGCGCAGGGTCAATACCCCAGCCGCCGCGATATAGTTTCCGCGATCCGCGTTATGATCCCCGCATACTCGGGGATCTTTTCTTCGGTGACCCGGTCTGTGGGGCCGGAGATGCCGATGGCCGCGACGACGTTGCCGCTGAAATCGTATATATTGGCCGCGACGCAGCGCATGCCGAGCGTCGTTTCTTCGTTGTCAACGGCGTACCGCCGCGCCTTGTCCGCCTTCGCCACCGCCAGCAGCTGCTCCCGGTCCGTGACGGTATACACGGTATGCGCGGTCAATTTCTCTTTTTTCAGCAGCCGCCGCTGCTCGTCTTCGGGGAGCGCCGAAAGCATTGCCTTCCCGTGAGCGGTGCAGTGCAGTTCCTCCCGGTCGCCGATCTGCAGGATCACGCCCAGATGATGCGGCGCGCTGAGGCAGTCGATCAGGAACACTTCGTCCCCTTTGCGCACGCTGAGTCCCGCCGCTTCGCCGGTGAGCCGCGTCAATTCTTCCAGATACGGATGCGCCACCGCCCGAATGTCGTAAGAGTCCAGCACGCGCTCCCGGAATTTGCAGAGTTTAAGGCCCAGGGTATACTTGCCGTTCTCGGCGATCTGCTCCACGTAGCCGTGCTCCTCCAGCGTTTTCAGGAGGCGGTATGCGCTGCTTTTGTTGACGCCCAGCAGCTTGCCCAGCTCGGTCACGCCGAGCCGCCCATGTTCGTGTATGAGGTCAATGATCGCGAGCCCCCGCGCCAGTGAATTGATCGTCTGCACTTGTTTGTCCATGTTGATGACCGCCCTTCGGGAAGTAAGGCTATAATAACATACCGAGGGGCAAATGGCAAATGCTGCGAACCGGGTGATGGCGCCGCATTTCTGAGGAACGAAATGCTTTGCCATTCACTCGGCTTCGCAGGGCGGGAAAAGAGGAAGATGGCAAAGGCTGCGAACCGGGTGATGGCGGCGCATTTCTGGGAAAACAGAATGATTTGTCAGCCACAATTGGCAAAACAACGGATTGTGGCTGACGCACTTCTTCTGTCCATCAGCCACAATTGGCAAAATGACTGATTGTGGCTGACACACTTCTTCTTTTCGTCAGCCACAATTGGCAAAATGACTGATTGTGGCTGACACACTTCTTCTTTTCGTCAGCCACAATTGACAAAACAACGGATTGTGGCTGACACACTCCTTCTATCCATCAGCCACAATCGACTAAAAATAGAATTGTGGCTGACACTCACGCTCTATAATGGTGACAAGGATAACCCAGAGTACAAAGCAAAGGACAAACGCTTGCGTTTTGAGCAGTTTTAAGGTATAATTATAGATGCAGAAACGCGTTGCACAATAAGAAACGAAAACGCTGCATCTCAACTGCGCAAAGGAGGAACATCATGATCCAATTAGGCTTTTTGGCGAACGGAGAAATGCTCGGCTGGGACTACGGTAAACTATGCCGTTACGTGCGGGAATCGGGGTACGACTGCGTGGAATTGATCGACGACATCATTTTCGCGCCCGGCAAGACCGCCGCGGACAACGAAGCGCTCACAAAGGCGCTCGCGGACAACGGCCTCAAAATATCCGAGGTGCTCTTGCAGCACGACCTGGTCATACCCGACGTTGACGCCCGTCGCGCCTCGATAGAGACCATCAAGACCAATCTGAAGAAAGTTGCCGACCTCGGCGTCACCACCGCGAACCTGTTCACCGGCCCCGTGCCGTGGAATCCGGATCCGGTGATCGTTGGCCGCCACGTATCCGCCGGCACCGCCTGGAAGTGGGTGTTCGAAGCGTTCGACGAGATATTGCCCGTGGCGGAACAGTGCGGCGTGAAGCTGGCTGTGGAGAACGTCTGGGGCATGCTCGCCCACGATTTCTACACCAACCAGTACCTGCAGAGCCGCTACGATTCGCCGTTCCTGGGCGTGAATCTGGATCCGTCCCACGACGTACTGTACGGCAATACCGACATGGAGTTCCTGGTCAAGGGCTGGGGCAAAAACAAGATCTTCCACGTGCACCTGAAGGATGCCGTGGGCATCGCGGAACCCGGCCGCTTCACCTTCCCCGTCATCGGCGAGGGCAATGTGAACTTCAAAGCCTTTTTCGACGCGCTCAAAGAGATCGGCTACGCGGGCTGCGCCAGCGTGGAATTCGAGTCCTGGGGCTACCGGGCGACCACGTACGGCGGCAAACACGCGCCCGCCGCGCCGGACATGCGCAAACTGCTGGACCTGTATCTGTGAGCAGAACTTAAATCATTGAAACGACACACAACTATATATAAAGGAGAACTCACCATGATCAAACACAACATCATCATCGTCGGCTGCGGCGCCATCACCTTCCGCTGGCTGGATCACATCACCAAACGCGACGACTGCAAAGTACTCGCGCTCGTGGACCGGAACGTTGACAACGCCATCAAATACCGCGACCGCTACGGCCTGGACTGCCGCATCTACACCAGCGAAAAAGAAGCGCTGGAGAACGAAAAGGGCGATCTGCTCATTGACCTCACCTTCGTCACCGCGCACTGCGAGATCGTCACCACTGCGCTGAAAGCGGGCTACAACGTGTTCGGCGAGAAGCCGATGGCGTTCACCGTTGACCAGGTCAACGAGATCCTCAAGACCGTGGACGAGACCGGCAAGCATTATTTCGTGATGCAGAACCGCCGCTTTATTGACCGCGTCGGCAAGATCCGCGAGCTGGTCAAATCCGGCATGCTGGGCGAGCCTACCCTGCTTTCCGGCGACATCTACGTCAACGCCGACATGGGCAGCATCCGCAACAACCTCAAATACCCGCAGCTGCAGGACAACAACATCCACAGCTTCGACATGGCGCGCTATCTCGTGGACGGCAAGCCCACGTCGGTCATCTACCACAGCTTCCGGCCGAAGGGCTCCATGTATACCGGCGACTCCGCGTGCGACGCGGTGTTCGAGTTCGACAACGGCGTGACCTACCTGTTCCGCGGCTACAACGGCGCGCAGGCCTGCTGGACATCCTGGGACAACGAATGGCGCATCGACTGCGACAAAGGTTCCATCACCTGGGACGGTTTCGGCGACGTGCACTACCAGTACTTTGAGCACACCAACGGCCTCCACTACGGCGAGTGGTACAAAGAGGGCGTGTTCGAGAAGCCTGAGGTCGTGCGCGATCAGCATGACGGCGCACTGGAAGATCTGTTCGACGCGCTGGACACCGGCCGCACGCCCGGCACGGACTGCAAGGACAACGTATACAGCATCGCCATGGTGCTGGCCAGCATCAAGAGCATCGAGGAGAACCGGAAGGTCGAGATCGTGGTCAATGACACGTATCCGTACCTGGAACTCAAATAAGTTGCAAGTTGCAAGTTGCAAGTTGCAAGTTATAAGTTTTAAGTTTTAAGTTTTAAGTTAAGGAGCTACTATGAAAAAGACTGGCGGAGAAGTTATCGTACAGAAACTTATAAATGAAAAAGTGCCGTACATTCTGGGCATCCCCGGCCACGGCGTGCTGGGACTGTTCGACGCGATCCGCAAGGCGGAAGCAGACGGCAAGATCAAGTATATGCAGGTCAAGCACGAGCAGGCGGCAACGGCTATCGCGGACGGCTACTACCGCGTCAAGGGCGAGCCGCTGGCAGTGTTTGCCTCCATTGGCCCCGGCACGCTGAACCTGTCCATCGGGCTGGCAACGGCGTTCGTTGACTCCACCCCGTTCCTGGCGCTGTGCGGAGACACCCACACAAACATGTACGGCGTGGGCGTGCTGCAGGAAGTGGAAAAGAACCACGACAGCAACATCCAGCGCGCGCTGGAGCCGCTGGTAAAACGCTGCTGGCGCGCCGAGACCGCGGACCAGCTGCCCCGCATTATGAACAACGCGTTCAAAGAGATGTTGTCCGGGCGGCGCGGACCGTGCGCTGTCACATTGCCCATGGACGTGCAGGCGGATTCCACCGAAAAAACGATCCCGCTGGCCAAGCAGCCGGTCTGGACGCTCCCGGGCCCGGATGAAGGCGCCGTGGACAAAGCCATAGAACTTATGAAGACCGCCAAACGGCCGCTGATCTTTGCGGGCGGCGGCGCGCTGCACGCTAAATCCGGCGAGCTCATCGAAAAACTGGCGGAAAAATGGGGTGCGGCGATCATCACCACGCTGGCGGCCAAAGGCACCGTGCGCGAGACCCACGACCAGTACTGCTTCCACACGGGCAGCAAGGGCACCAAGATCGGTCTCGAGATCAGCCGCAGCGCGGACGTGATACTGGCGCTGGGCACGCGGTTTGCCGACGAGTCCACCTGCTCGTACCGCAAGGGCGTGGCGTTCAACTTCCCGGATACCAAGCTGATCCAGGTGGATCTGGACGGCCACGAGATCGGCAAGAACTACGCCGCGGATGTAGGCGTGTTCTCCGATGTCAACGCCTTCCTCACCCGCGTGCTGGAAAAAGATCCGGATTTCACAGTCAACCAGGCTTACCTGGACGAGATCAAACAGCGCCGCGCGGACTGGTTCAAATTCGTGCATGACAAATGGAACGCGCAGACGGAGGAGATGACCATCTCCCGCATGATCGGCGTGCTGGCGGATACGCTGCCGAAAGATACGATCATCGCTACGTCTTCGGGCAACACCCAGGCGCAGCTGTTCCAGGAATACTGCTATGCCGAGCGCGGCTGCAACCTGACCACGGGCGGTTTCTCCACCATGGGCTGGGCGTTCCCTGCGGCAATGGGCGCGAAGCTCGCGGCGCCGGAGCGGCCGGTGGTTGCCCTCGTGGGCGACGGCGACTTTATGATGGTGATGCAGGAATTGTCTACGGCGGCGCAGTACAATATCCCCATCGTGATCATACTGGCGGACAACCGCGGCTGGATGGCCATCAAAGACCTCCAGGTGGATGTGCTGGGCAAAGAAAACACCTTCGGCAACGACTTCGAGCAGGACGGCAAAATGTACACGCCGGACTTCCGCGCCATCGCCGAGGGCTTCCATATCAAAGCGTACCGCGCGGAGGACAACGCGAGCCTCAAAGCCGCGCTGACCGACGCCCTCAAGCAGAACGGCCCCGCGCTGATCCACGTGCCCGTATCTTCCGTACACCCCTGGTCCGGCGGCGAAGCGTTCGGCTGGTGGGATGTGCCGATCCCGGGCTACATGGAAGAAAGAAGAAAGGCTTATGAGCATGCCATCACAGAAGAAACCGTTTGACGCGCGGGAAACTAAGCGTTTCGCGGCGGAGATCCGCAAAAACTGCATCCGCGCGCTGGAAGCGGCCGGCTCGGGGCACATCGGCGGCAGCATGTCCATCGCGGATATGCTGGCGGTGCTGTACAATGATATTCTGAATATTGACCCCGCAGATCCGCAGTGGGAAGAGCGGGACTGGGTGGTGTTGTCCAAAGGGCACTGCGGTCCCGCGCTGTACGCGACGCTGGCGCTGAAAGGGTATTTTGACCCCGCGGAGCTGCTCACGCTGAACAAGGGCGGCACGCACCTGCCCAGCCATTGCGACCGGCTGAAAACGACGGGCGTTGACATCAGTACGGGATCGCTCGGGCAGGGATTGTCCCTGGCCTCGGGCGTGGCGCTGGGCAAACGGCTGCAGGGCATCCCGGGCAAGGTGTACGCGATCCTCGGCGACGGCGAGCTGCAGGAAGGCCAGAACTGGGAGGCGTTCATGTTCATCGCCCACCGGAAGCTGACCAACCTGGTGGTGCTGATCGACAACAACCGCCGCCAGCTGGACGGCTACGTCAAAGATATCTGCAACGAAGAAGACTTGGGCAACAAGCTCTCCGCGTTCGGGTTTGAGATCCGGCGCGTGGACGGTCACGACGTGACGCAGCTGTACAATGCGCTTATCAGTGCGGGCAGCGGCGACAAACCCACGGCGGTCATCTGCGACACCGAAAAAGGCCACGGCTGCTGCTTTGCTGAGATCGACGGTTTCAACCACTACATGCCGGTGTCCCATGAGGACGCGGAGCGCGCGATCGCGGAGATCGACCGGAGACTGGAGGCGGAAATATGAGTGTTTTACTGGATAGCTTCGCCCCGGATACGGTAGAGATGCGCCAGGCGTACTGCGACGCGCTGATCGCGGAGGCGAAGGTCAACGATAAACTTATGGTAGTTGACGCCGACGTCAGCCATTCGGTAGGCACGGGCCGGTTCTACGCCGCCTTCCCGGAGCGCGCGGTCAACTGCGGCATCATGGAAGCGCAGGCCGTAGGCATGAGCGCGGGATTGTCCGCCACGGGCCTGGTGCCGTTCTTCCACGCGTTCGGCGTGTTCGCCACGCGGCGCGTGTTTGACCAGCTGTTCCTGTCCTGCGCGTATCAGGATCTGAACGTTAAGATCATCGGCGCGGATCCGGGCGTCACGGCGGCCACCAACGGCGGCACCCACATGCCCTTCGAGGATCTGGGCCTGATGCGGCTGAT
>JAEEGL016673129.1_pt1 | contig 10507 bp, 11 predicted proteins | sample 9134231 | NCBI WGS metagenome assembly JAEEGL01 (sample SAMN16246548, study PRJNA631951) | gut metagenome | biome: gut microbiome; feature: rumen; material: fiber-attached | host: Bos | place: Iran: Karaj | collected 2018-10 | reverse complement strand
TAAAAGCGCATATATTTTTATTTGCTTTGTTAAAAAAAATATAACTATAAAAATGAAAACTTTCAAATCAATCTTTATTCTCATTTTTCCTCCTAGTTTAAAACTAATTCTGGATCAATAGTTTTTCCATTTCTTTTTACTTCAAAATGTAGATGTGGACCAGTTGCCCTTCCTGTTTGGCCCACTTCTGCAATCTTCTGTCCTTTAGCAACATTCTCACCATTAGATACAAGTAGTTTGCTACAGTGAGCATATAAAGTAGTAATATCATTATTATCTATCTGAATGTGTTTTCCATAATCGCCAACATCTGATACAAGTGTTACAGTTCCATTTATAGCTGCAACAACATCTGTTCCAATATCTGCACCTATATCTAATCCATAATGATTTGCTGAAACAATTTCAGTAGGAGTTCTAGCACCATATCTAGATGTGATTATTCCATTAACTGGCCAAATTATTTCATAATTATTTTTTATATATTCAGCATCTGATTCTTCCACAATTTCAGATACTTGTGCATCATTAACATTTTCTGTAATTTCATCAATTTTCTCATTAGAATCACTTATTTCTTCTGTTTCATCTATTACTTCTTTATCCTCTTCTTCTCTATCATTTTCTATATATCTATCAATAAATAAATATTTTTTTAATATATCATTGTTATCTTTAATGTATAATTCAATCTTATAAATAATTTGTTTAAAATCAACATCATAAGATAGAAATTCTTCTATCTTTTCTTGAGTACTTTTAGAAAAGAAATAATTAGAATTTATAATACTGTTTAATGAAAAATATAATATCATACACACAATTATCTGAGTCCATAATTTTTTCTTAATTCTATATTTCAAATTATTTTTGTCATAAATATTTTGGTTATTAAAGGGTTGTTTTTTGTATTCTCTGTTTGAATAGAAATTTTTTCTTTTCAAATATAATTCTTCTGCTCTTCTTATTCTTTCTTCAGTGCTTGCAGTTTTTTCCATTTATCTTTCCTCCATTGTAAATCAAAAAAACTAGACCTTAGGTCTAGTAATTTATATGCATACAAGCATTCAAATATTCTTATTTCATGAAACAAATCATTGTACTTAATATTGATACTATAATTAAAATTATATTTGAGTATTTTAACCTTCTATAAGTCTTTTTCATCTTTATTTTTTCTTCATATTTTTTGTTCTCTTCTATTTTAGTCAAAAAATCGTTAACAACCATTTCTGCTTCTTTGATGATATATTTTCTTTTTTCTTTTTTTATATTTTCAAATTTTTTAAACTCATTTTCCTGCATCATACTATAAATAATATTTTCTCTTTTGTTTATTTTATCTATATTGGGAATTTTACTCTTCTCTTTTACAACAACAATAGCTTCTTCTATACAATTAGATGGTAGATTTTTTAAAATAACAATGTTTTTCACCTTACTTAAATTCATATTCATATAACCCTTCCAAACTTTAAAATTATTTTCAATTAGATTATTTACACATTTTGGAAGAATTATACTATTTATACGTTTATTGACTTAACAATTTCTTCTGCCATATGTTTCACATATACTTCATGAATGTTTTTCAATTCAATATAATTTTTTAAGCAATTGTTGTGATTTTTTCCAACAACTCCAACAATACAAACATCACCATTTATTTTCTTTTGTTTATTAAAACCTTTACCTGGATAAAGATTTTCTTTACATCTAACAATAAAGCTACCAATTTTATTGCCTAATGCAGAATCAACAATAATTTTGGTAGCTTTATTTTTATAAATAATATCTATGTTTCTTATTACATTATCAATATTATAATAATCAACTGGTGATTTTAAATCACCATATACTTTAATATTCTCGTGATCTTTATATTTTTGTTTAAGCAGCGATCCCACCATTGGTCCGAGACTATCGCCAATAATATCCGTTGTTCCAATACAAATAAATATATACATTAAGTTTTACCTTTACTATTTTTTAATCAAATATACTTGATATAATTATTGTATTAAAATATACAGAAATTAATTCATAAATTCTCGTTAAAAATAAAATATCACTAAATATTATAATGATTAATTTAATTGTGTATACATTTGATAATATTTTTTTCTATTATCTATTAATTGTTTATGTGTTCCTTGTTCTATTATTTGTCCTTTTTCTATCACGATAATATTGTCATAATCTACAATAGTCGACAATCTATGAGCTATTGTAAGACAAGTTTTGTTTTCAAGAAATTTGCTAAGTGCCTTTTTAACAACTTCCTCCATCTGATAATCTATCATATTTGTTGCCTCATCCAAGAATACAATCTTTGGATTTTTAATCATCATTCTTGCTATACAGATTAATTGTTTTTGACTAGGAGTAAGTAATGTACTATCTTCATCTATTATAGTATCGTATTTTTCTGGAAGTTTCTCAATATCATCATTTATTCCAAGTTCTTCAGCAATACGAACTATATTTTTTACGCTTGAAAAAGCATTTCCATACAATATATTTTCTTTAATAGAACCTCTTATAATCCATGAATCTTGGGACACAATACCAATTTCTTCTCTAAGGCTTCTTAAATCGCATTTTTTAATATCAGTACCATTAATCATAATACTTCCATTATAATTTGTATAAAACCTTAAAAGTAATTTCATGATTGTAGATTTTCCAGCTCCAGTTTTTCCGACAATAGCAACTTTTTCTCCCTGTTTTACGTGTAAATTAAAGTCTTTTAATACAGGTGTGTGTTTATTATATTCAAAGTTCACATTTTCGAAAACAATATCACCATTGCTAAATTTAGCATTTCCTTCAGTTTTTTCTTCTTCTGTATCAAGAAAATCAAATACATTTTCGAAAGTATTTTTTAATAAATATATAATATTTGAAATTTTACTTATTATAAAGATTGGTCTTTCAATTAGTTTATTATAAAGAAGGAATGACTGAATATTTCCTAAAGTTATTTTTTCAATAACACATAAATAAAATCCAACTCCTAAAATTGTAACCAATTCTAAATTACCAATCAAAGTAGAAAAAGCTTCAACATGCATTACTGTTTTTTGAGAGGATTGATTAGATTTTTTGGCTCTATTATTTCTTCTCTCAAATTCACTTATAATTTTTCCTTTACAATTTAGAAAATCTATTAATGTATGACAATTAACTATCTCTAAAATAGATTCTTCCAATTTGCCTTTTCTATATTCGTTTGTTTTTTCTTTTTTATCTTGTCTTATTGTTACAAGTTTTAACATAACAAACAATGCTGGAAATAGTACTATCATTAGAAGTGTTAAAGGTATATTTATACTAATCATAAAATAAATAGACCCTATCATTACTGCAAAAACGATAAGTGTTGTACTAATAATTATGTTAAAATACTGATCCAATGTATCTAATTCATTATAAATATTTTGAATCCTTGTATTTTTTTCTTGATCATCCATCCATGCCATAGATATTCGATTCATTTTACTTGCAACATTGTTTTTTAATTTACCAATACCATCTTGAAGCACATTTGTAAGTATCTTTTCTCCTAGCAGAATGACTGCTCCAGCCATTACATATATTAGTAAAACGATTAAGAAACTATTTCTAATTACTCTATATTCTATATCACCAGTTCCATATACTTTTGCAAGTATACTTTCATATATATATGTTGTTAAATCGCCTATTTTTCTTGGTCCATATGCTAAAGCAAAGCCCCCTAAACATATCAATATAAGTGCAATCAAAATTTTCCACCAGTGTTTTTTTAGATAATTCTGATAAAATTTGAAAAGAGAATTCTTTTTTTTCATATTAAATTCCCTCCTTTATCTGCGAATTAATAAAGTCTTGATATATTTTGTTATTTTCCTTCAAATACTGATGACTTCCTTGTGCAATAACAGTACCATTATCCATTACAATAATATTATCTGCATCTTTTACATCACTGACTCTTTGTGATAATAGCAAAATAGTTTTGTTTAAATAATTACTAGCAAGGGCTTCTTTAATTCTTTTTATAGTAATTGTATCCAATGATGAGAAAATATTATCAAAGATAAATAAATCTGCATCTTTTATTAACGCGTTAGCTATCGCAATTCTTTGTTTCTGTCCTCCAGATATGTTTATTCCACCATTAACAATATTTAAATTTGATATTTCATTGTTATTCAATGCAAAATCATCCATTGCAGCATCTTGAATTACTTGGATTTCCTTTTCTTTAGATGCTTTATCATTTACTAATCTAAAGTTTCTTTCAATTGTTCCAGAGAAAATATTATTGTCTTGCATAACAATTGAAACATATTTTTTATAAGATTCAATATCAATAGTATTTAATGGTATATTTTGTACCATAATACTTCCAGATGTTGGCTCCATACTTTTCATAAGTAGACTTGCTATTATAGATTTTCCACATCCATTTGTTCCAATAATAGCATTTATTTTTCCTGGTAAAATTGAAAAGCTTACATCATTTAAAACATTAGTGTCATCTATTGAGAAATTAACATTCTTGAAATCAATTTTTTTGTTTGATAAACCATCAATTCGTTCACTACCAACTCTCTCAATTTCCTCTAAAGTCATTATCTCTTCTATCTTTTTGTAGGACTGTCTGAATATGACAATTAAGCCTCCTAAAACTCCAATTCCAAAGAAGGCTGTTATTATTTGTATTGATAATTGAAATACTTGAATTATATTACCAATTAAAATTTTTCCTTCAGCAACAAGCTGAACTCCTTCATTATAAATTACACCAAGTGAGATTGTTAATCCTAATAATATTATTATTAAGAAAAAGTTGAATACACTATTAATTGAAATATAATTCTTTTTCGACCTTTCAATTAAACTACTTATTTTAGATTCTTCATATTTTTCCTTCAAGAAAGAACGTATAATTATTGCTCCGAGTAAATAATGCTTTAATATTTGTATTAATCTTTCCTTCGGTTATTTTATTTTCTTTCAATTTAGAACCAACTTTACCAAATAGCAAGGTTGCTATACAAACCAATAGAATCATAGTTAATAATAACAAAATAATTATTTTAAAGTTTGTACATTTTTTTATTAAATAGCAACCATAAATGATAATAATTGGAGAATAAATAGCTTCTTTAATTATTATTGGTAAAATAGTTTCTATCTTCTTTGTATTATTTAATATTATGGCAGTCAAATTTGATTTGCCAATTTTCTTAATTTCATTACTAGATATTTTTAAAACTTTATTTGTCAATTTAGATTTAAGCTTTGCTGAAAATTCACCAGCAACCTCTACACATAAACTAATTGAAAAATACTGAGATAATAATTCAATAAATATCAAGAATAAAAGATATTTTATTTCGTTTATAATATATCTTTTCTGTATGTTTGTTACATCAATACCAACTATATCTATCATATATTCATTTATTTTATAAATAGCTGGATCTACTATTGCATCATTAACTTTATAGCCCTCTTCTTTAACATATGAAATAATTTCATCTTCTAAATCATCAGGCAGGATTTTCTCTACTTTTGAAAAATCTTGAATCATTACTGCTCTTACTATATTATTATATTCTTCTTGAGTAACTCTCGCCTTAACCATTTTTCTGATCTTTGATTTCATGGCCTGGTTTTGAACAGCAATAAGAGGTTTTAATAATTCTCCAACCTCCTTATGTGCCATTTCAACATCAATGTTTTTCTTGACAACATAATATTTTCCACTATAGTTAATTCTCTCACCCATTATATAAGATTGTTCTTCATTTGAGCATTCTTCATAGTATAAATCCATAACTGAGTTATTATCTAAATATTTCTTTATTAAGTTCATGTAATTAGCATCAATAAAGAAAGGTATAGAAAAATCTATGCCTTTCTTTACAAGCCCAATATTAATAATATCTGCTGTACATTCTGAAAACCTTATACTAACAACAGCTTCGATAATCAGCAGTACAATTATTAACAAAAATTTTATCGTCTGTTTTTTCATAAACTTCACCGACTAGTTTAATATATCCCATCCATTGATTGTTTTAGAATTTGAGTAATTGTCAAATGAAATTGTTATTTTATCTGTTGAATTTTTATCTATATTAGCATTTCTAATATTAACTGGAATAATTCCAAGTGCAGCCCATATATACATCTCATCTTCAGAATTTCCAGATCCATCTATAAATAAGTCTTCATCAACTTCAATTTCAGTTCCATTAAAGTTTAATGTTTTGCCCATATATTCAGCTATATTATTTTTGCCAGCTAGGATAAGAGCATCTAATGGATTTGAAGTAATACTATTTGCCATTGCAGCATATTTATCTGTATATGATTTAACAGTTGAATCTATAAGTCCTAAAAATTCAATTTCGCCACCTATAGTTGCTTTAGCCATTGCTTCTCCAAATATTAATCCCATGCTCATAGCTTTTCTCATTCTGTTAGCTTCAAATTTATCGGCAACAGCTTTAATTACATCTTCTGTCTCAGACTGCATACCAATTTGAGTTAAATCTACACTTTTTGCAGCATTTACAAGATTATCTAAAGATGAAATATCTTTTTGTTTTAATGTTGTTTCAATAAAATTAAATATTTGTTCTGATTCTTCTGATGATGAAGAACCTGACATGTTATCAACTATTTTAAATACTTTAAAATATCCTAATTTATGTGCATTTAAAAATGTAAATATATCATCTAAACTACTAAATGTATAAGCTTGATTTTGTGCATTTGCAAATAAGTGCTCTTCAGTAGCTATTTCAAGAAGACTTTTTCCTTCACTTTGTTCTTCATTTCCTGATGAATCTTCAACTGGAAATTTCATATTAAAAGCTTGAATTGTATTAACAAAACCTGTTATATCTTCTCTTATATCTTCATCATTTGTTAAACCATTAATCCATGATTCTAATGTATCATTACTACTATGAACTTTTATATAATTATCATTAATATAGTTTAACATTGTATATGCATCATATTGCATTTCGAAGAAACAATTTAATGCATCAACAGCATCACTTTCAGTGTAATTTGGAGTTATATTTGCTGTTTTTATAATTACTGTTGCATCCAACTTACCTGTTGGTTCGCCATTATCAGTATCTTCATCCCATGCAACATAGATATCTGAAACTCCTGTTTCAACAATTTCATCTAGAATGTCGCTAGTTATAGTTCCATTTCTGTTAGCAACATATCTATAAACTTTATTATCATATTTTGCAGGTACAAAAATTGTAATTGGAAAATCATCACTGTCTCTTATTGTATAGTCATCAAATTTTCCTAATACTTCTTCCATCGCACTTTTGGTTCGTTCAAAGTTTACAGTACCATTTTCGTTACGTTGGTAAGAAAGCTTAAGCGCTTCTTCTGTATTTTTCAATTCTGTTTGTAAAACAGCGTCTTTAGTTTTGTCAATTAATTTACCATTATTGAAACTAGTAAGTAAAATAGTTCCTAATATCAATATGATAATTATTGTGACAACTAAAGCTAATAAGGTCACACCTTTATTGTTTTTTGTTTTTTTCATATTTTTTCTCCTTTTTCTGTGGTTTTTCTCATTAAAATTTATATCATTAATTATTTAAATATGCAATACTCTTTCATTAAATATTATAAAAATATGTTGCTTCTAAATCAGCTTCATGTAATAATAATGCAACAGGATATTTTTTATATGCCTCACCTAATGTGTTATATAGCTCTTTTGGCTCTGTAAAGCCCATATGCCACCTGATTGCATACTTCTCTTCATTTGTTAATTTTATAAATTCACTAAGCATCATTACAGACTTCTCGCCATGTCCATATGGAATAGTGTCATTTACAGTAAAATATGGAACTTTCTCCCATTCACCTTTTGCATTTTTTGCATTTCTATAATCGACTTTATAATAATTCACTTTACAAATATCATGTAAAAGCGCTGAAATAATAACTGTATCTTTACCTACTTCTAGTCCACTATCTTCAACTTTCTTTTTAAAAATCTCATACACTTGGTAGCTATGTTTTGCAAGTCCCTCTTCAAAACACCCATGATACTTTGTGCTAGCAGGTGCCTTAAAAAAATCTGATTTGTTTTCTAAAAAATCAATTAATTCCTCTATTCCTTCTCTATTAGTTGATTTTAATAATTCAATAATTTCTTCTTTCATTTATTATTCCTCCATTTTTAATATTAATAAGTTAATAAATCAAATTATACAAAATGTTGCCAAACCAAATTTGCAAAATCAATACCTTTACTGGTTAGCTGAATATAATCATCTATTACTTTTATAAGGCCATTGTTATTAAGTTCTTCTAAATCTTTACAATACTTTATTATAGGATTTTGATGAAATTTTTTCTCAAAATCTACAATATTCACACCTTCTATTTTTCTTAAACCGAAGCATCATATATTCATTCATTTTGCTATCTTCATTTAGCTTTTCTTCAAGTACAAGATTTTTATTATATTGTTCATTTTCTATATTATCAATATAATCTTCTATACTAATTATATTTGAGTATCTATTATTTTCTAAAAACGAACTTGCTCCAACACCAAATCCCAAATACTCATTTTGATTCCAGCAATCCATATTGTGTTTAGACTCAAATCCTGGTTTTGCATAATTAGAAATTTCATATTGTATGTAATTATATTTTTCTAATGTGTTTCTTATATACCAATACATTTCTCTTTCAATTGCATCTGATACCATTTTTAATTCGTCATTTTCAACTTTTCTATATAATTCTGTTCCTTCCTCGAGTATTAATGAATATACAGATAAATGTTCCGGCTTTAATAATAAAACAGTTTTCAAACTTTTTTCTACATCTTTAATTCTTTGTTCTGGTAATCCTATCATTAAATCAATATTAATGTTTTTAAAACCAACTTGCCTTGCAGCTTTATACGTTTCTTCAAATTGACTATATGTGTGTATTCTTCCGATTTTCTTTAAAAGTTCATCCTGGGTTGCCTGCAATCCTATACTTAATCTATTTATACCGATTTCTTTATATGTAATCAATTTTTCCTTTGTGACAGTCCCTGGATTAACTTCTATTGTAATTTCTGCATCTTCTTTTATATAGTAATATTTTTTTATCTTTTTTAATATATTAACTATATAGATTTCATCTATTGCAGAAGGAGTTCCTCCCCCAATATAAATTGTTTTAACTTCATACTTTTTTTCTAAGTCATGATCATACATTATTTTATTTTCAGTTGCATAATGTACAATTTCTTTTTCCAAGCAATGTATATATTTTTCCTTTAAACTATTCTTATTACTAAAGGAAAGAAAATCACAATAGTAACATTTGCTTTTACAAAAAGGTATATGAATATATAATCCTATTTCTTTTATTTGTTCATTATCTTCCAATTTATAAATACCTCTTAATTATTATTCATTTTATTTTTCTATAGATCTAACACTGGTCTGCAATTTCTTTAATCCTTTTAAATCTATTACTTACACTTGATTTTCCAATAGGTTTTTCAAGCATTTTTCCTAATTCTTCTAATGTGGCATTTGGATTTTTTTCTCTTAATATTGCAATTTCTTTTAAATCATCAGATAGAATATGGAACTTTTTAGCTTTTCTTATCTTCTTTATATATGAAACTTGTTCTACTGATGCATCAATAGTTTTATTTAAATTAGCTGTTTCACAATTTACCAATCTATTTACATTGTTTTTCATTTCTCTTTCAACTCGAATTGTTTCAAACTCTAGCATACTTTTGCTAGCGCCAATTAATGCTAAGAACTTTGAAATTTCTTCTCCATCTTTTATATAGATTGTATTAGAATCATTTAATGCTTTTGCCTTGATATCAAATTCACTAAGAATTCTAATAATATGTTTTATATATAATTCTTTTCCAAATTTAATTTCTAAATGATAATTGTTACGAGGATTAGTAATACTTCCTCCTCCAAGAAAACATCCCCTAATAAATGCTTTTTTTAATTCTTCAGCTTTATTTTCATCTTTAATGTTAGCTTTTAATACTCTACTATGCTCTTCCATAGAATTACTAAATAAATTATATTCTTTCATTATATTAGTTTCTGTTTTGCTTGTTGCTGTAATTGTATAATTTTTTCTACATAAGCTAATTTTAAAATTAACAATATTAATGTTTGTTAATAATTTAGAAAATCTATTAATATTATACTCATTTCCTGTTGAAAATCTTAATTTACTTTCATTTAATTGTGCATTTTTAGACGTTAAATAACCAAGAAGTTCTAAATAAACTTCTTGTTTGTTTTTTAAATTACTTTTATCATTTAATTCTAATTTTACATCACTAGCAAATGACATTTTACTTTTATTATCCTTTCATTATTTATCTATTGCTATTATTTTTAATAATACTACATCTATCATTTTGTCCATAATCTTTTGTTACTTTATCTACAAAATAGTTTTGACTAAATAG
>JAEEGL016061947.1_pt1 | contig 10507 bp, 2 predicted proteins | sample 9134231 | NCBI WGS metagenome assembly JAEEGL01 (sample SAMN16246548, study PRJNA631951) | gut metagenome | biome: gut microbiome; feature: rumen; material: fiber-attached | host: Bos | place: Iran: Karaj | collected 2018-10 | reverse complement strand
TTACGCCAGTAAGCCTGCAAAATTTCTGTACAATCTGACGTGCAAGCATGGAGGCTTGCATAGCGCACACCAAACGCCGCATGACGCGGCGATAAAAGTGTGCGCCGAAAAATCTGACTGCGCGATACACGCACGCTCTTTGTGCGGTATAGCCTTAATTTACACCGGGAGCTTCCCCAAAGTTGCAGCAACGCCCGGCTACGGGTCTTGATGAACAACATTTTACGTAAATGCGTAACCGTTATCCGCGGTATTATATGTATTTTCGCGCACATCAAATCACAAATCGGTTATTTTTCGTTTGTATCGGTGATTTGCCGGCAGCTTGTTGTGTCGGTCTTACGATCATTTTTCACCGGATATCCGTATCATGGTACGATTCATACCTATCGAACGGTCATATTCTATTGATGATGCGATCTTATTCAGAGTCGCGATATTATCAAATTCCTGTTCCCTGCCCTTTTCAACTATTGTGGGATTGAAGGTCTCTCCCATATCACGCATCGAGATAACAACACTGCCTTCTTCATGCCTGAGCACCACTACATCAACGACTTCCTCCGGCGATGAACTGTTTTTCTCCGCGATACCGGTAAGCATCTCTTCAAGAGCAAGACAGGTCTTTACGGATATTGACGGGTCCATTCTTTCATTTACCCATGACTGTGCCTCGGCTGAAAGTCTTACAGCGTCCCGAACACTCATATTTATGGTAAATTCCAGTCTGTCAGGAGCATTCCCGGCGGGCAGCAGAAAGCTGACAGCACCATCTTTGCTGTGTTTTTTCTTTGACAGGATAAGATATACTATGATGATCACGGAAGCCATGGTGTCCGCAGCTATGATCGCAGCCCATACACCCGTTATCCTGAACAACGGTGCAAGAACCGCCATGAAGCCCACGGGCAGGACCAGCCCTTCCAGCGCCGTCATTACCGCCGCGAGAGTCTGCTTTTTTATTGCCTGGAAATAATAGGACATGATATAGAAAAACGCTAGTCCGGGATAAGAGAACACATACAACCGGATACCATCCTGGCACGCCATGATGACCCCGGGATCCTTTATCCCATAAAGGAACAGTATTATCTGCGGGAAAACAGCAAACAGCAGCCCGACACCTACTGCTCCGCCTATCGCCGTCATCAGTGAGCGTTTCAGCACGTATCTTGCACGATCATAGTCTCCTTCGTGGGCATACACGGAAACTATCGGCGAGAGCGTCTGAGCAGTGCCGATAAAGATTATATATACAAGGAAGAGACTGTTGCTGTAGATCGAAAATATCTGTAAACCGACAGATCCGACATTTGAGGATATCATAGTATTGAGTATCTGCGTTTTCAGCATGATATAGAACTGTGATGATGCAGTAGGAATACCCTTTACGGATATATTCTTGAGTTCCCTGAAAAATCCGCCCCGAAAAGGATTTGTAAAGCGCATCTGACGCTTTTTGCTGCGAAGATAGCTAAGCATAAACAGGGCACCGAAGACATAACCGATCACGGTCGCAAGCGCTGCGCCCCTGACTCCCATACCGAACACCTTTATAAGGATGACATCCATGCCCAGATTCACGCAGTTGGATATGACTACTGCCCAGAATCCCGTCTTAGGCGAACCGTCAGCCCTTGAAAAGTAGGAAAGAGTCATTATAAAGCACAGCAGCGGCATACCGGTTACAAGCACGCTGCCGTAATCGCGGACATCTCCGAGGAACGTTTCGTCCCTGCACAGTATCGTTGAGATCCCCGGCATGAACAGCGTTCCCAGTACGGCAACGGCGATACCGAATACCACGACCGAGCTCATTGACACGGTAAAAATACGGTTCGCCCTGTCTGTTTCATGGTCAGCTATCAGATTTGAAGCCAGAAGGCTTCCGCCTATCCCCAGCATCCAGTACACCATATTCACAAATGCTACGATCGGGAAACAAAGCTGTACTGCCGGCATCCTTTCAACGCCCACGAATGTACTTACAAGAACCGAATCGACAAACAGCGCCATATTATTTGCCATTGTCATTGCAAGAGTCGGCCAGAAAAAGTCCTTGTATTTTTTTGCGATCAGTTTATATCTGTTATCAGTCATCCCAGTAACCCATACCCTTCAGGAAATCAATAAATGCGGAAAGGTAATTCTCGGACAGGATCGGCCAGTATATGTCATCATTGCACAAAGCAAGTACAGTGTAGTCGTTGTTGACAGGAGTCAGTATCCTCTCCTTCTTCGTTCCCATTCCCACAGTCGTTACCAGTCCGTAAAGCCCCTTCTGCTTTTCCCTGTCACGCATTGCTTCTTCAAGGGCTTTCGCGAATTCCGCGTCCTCCATCGGTCTTATGCGGATCCCCTTCTCGTTGGCAGCTTTAAGGATATCGGCATAGGCCACCGTATGATTGTTATAGCAGTTGAACAGGCAGCATTCCACGGGCGACGATGCCAGTGCAACTATAGCCTTTGCAGTTGTGTCTATCGGGCTGAATTCCACATTCCGGAGCATCTTGCTGTAAGGCATACCGTGCATCGTCACATAGGCTTTCAGCCTGCTTATGAATCCGTTGGAACGGAAGTTGATCTGGAATATGCTGTCGGAATCTCTTGCCATAAGATTTCCGACACGGATCACCTTTGTATCCGCGCCGTCCGCTGCCGCCTGAAGCACCAGTCTTTCGGAAAGGAATTTTGAACTAAGGTATTGATTGTCGAGTATCTGTCCTTTGTACAGCACCTGCTCATTGTAGGTGAACATCTCGTGCGCTTCGTCAGCGGGTATCTCTCCCGCGGAGCTTGTTGTGGATATATGGACATATCTGATACCGCGCCCGACAGCATAGTCAAGACCGTTTTTCACGCCCCCCACATTGGTATCGTAGATATCTGTCCCGGCAGAAAAATGCTTTACGGAAGCAGCACAGTTTATAATGGCATCAAGCTCCACATCATCAAATGCTTTGAAAGCTTGCGCGTCGGTTATAGCACCCTCCTTCACGAAAAGCCGGATCCCGTTCAGCTCGGAGTAATCATGATCGAAATAATAGAAGAGCTGTGCTTCAAGCCTTGCAAGCGGAGCTTTGTCATTCTTTCCTCTGAGCATACAGTAAACCGATACGTCCTCTGTCTCAAGCAGTTCACGCAGCACATGGACGCCCAGAAAACCGGTCGCTCCCGTAAGAAGGACACGGCGAAGTCTGCGTCTCTGACCGGAAGTATAGTTTCCGATCGTATTCTTTCGGAGACGTTCGTGAATGGAGGTATAATCATAATCACGTATATCCTGCTCATCTTTGTCGGTCACGGTAGAAGCGGTACCGCTGTTTGCTCTTACAAAAGCCACGAGCTTTCTCGGAGTAGGATTATCGAATATATCCTTGTAACGTATCTCGTACCCGCCGTTTGATGCGGCGATAGTGAGCTGTGTTGCCAACAGCGAGCTTCCGCCTATGGCAAAGAAATCATCGGTCGCACCGACTTCGTCTGTTTCCAGTATCTGCTCAAATATATGGCAGAAAAATTCTTCCTCGTCGTTTTCCGGAGCCACATAATTCTTTGTTATGACAGGCTCCGGCAGCGCCTTTCTGTCAAGCTTGCCGTTGGGCGTGTAGGGCATATCATCGAGCTGCATCAGCACCGTAGGCACCATATAAGGCGTAAGTCTTGAAGAAAGGAATGTTTTCAGCTCCGCCGTATCAACACTTTCATCGGCAGTGAAATAGCCGCACAGGTGATCGGTCTTTCCAAGCTTGCGGATGATGACCGCAGCTTCACGAACAGACGGGTAAGCAAGCATGGACTGCTCGATCTCACCGATCTCAACACGCAGACCGCGCAGCTTGATCTGATTGTCGCGCCGTCCGAGCACCATGAAATTGCCGTCGGGCAGTCGGTAGCAGAAGTCGCCGCTCCTGAAATATGGTACATTGTTTATCCGTACAAACCCGGCGGCGGTTTTCTCGGGGAGGTTGTGATAGCCTCTTCCGACACCGTAGCCGCCGATATACATTTCGCCCACAACACCGTCGGGCAGCATCTTACCGTCGAGGTCGCGTATGTCGCACTGCACATTGTAAAGCGCATTGCCGACGGAAGTCATGTATTCTTCACGAACGATACGGGTATTTGAGATGATCGTGATCTCGCTGGGGCCGTAACAGTTGTAGATATCCATATCCGAATACTCGCGTATCCTGTCATACAGTGCGGGCAGGAAAGGCTCGCCGCCGACAGAGCACATACGCGCAGAAGCGGCAGCTTCGGCAAATTCCGGCACCGACATATACTGCAGAAGCCTTGACGGTGTCATCATACCGATAGCCTCGGGATTTGTTTCCTTTATAAGCTTCACCATAAGGCTTATATCACGGTTCTGCTCGTCATCGGCAAATATCAGTCTCATTCCGTTAGTGAGACAGCCCATGATATCCAGTACGGATATATCAAAAGATACCGTAGCAGTCTCAAGCACGCTCGCAGGCTTGTCGGGTCTTGTATAGTAATAATTGTTTTCCGGAACGGGAAGCAGGACATTTGCCAGGCCCCTGTTCGTAAGCTCAACGCCCTTTGGCCTTCCGGTAGAGCCGGAAGTGTAGATCATATAGCTGAGCCGGTCGCCGTCAACGGTAGTGGGCAGATCCGTCTCGTCAGTCTCCCTGAGCAGTTCGCTGACGGAAATGCTCTTCGGAAGAGCGCGGTCTGTGATGACGAAGTCTGCCTCGGAATCCTCCACCACATAGCTGACACGCTCCTCGGGATATTCGATATCCATCGGGATATAGCAGGCGCCGGCTTTAAGCACAGCCACCATTGATACGATGAGGTCAGCCGTGCGCGGCATCAGAAGCACTATCCTTCCGCCGTCCGTGACACCGCGTTTTCTGAGCGCGTGTGCTATCCTGTTGGCTCTGCGGTTCAGTTCATCATAGGTAAGAGTCAAGCCCTGACAGGTAAGTATGGGAAGCCCGGGCTGCTCCGAAGCCATATGCTCTATGACCCGGCTTACCATGGTCTCTTCAAGAGGGTGGAGATCGTAGTTTATTTCCTCGTTCCCCAGCGAAATATCGCTGATCTTCAGAACAGACAGATCCATTGTGCAGAACCATTTTTCGATCAGATCCTTCATGCACTGCACAAAACAGCGGATATACTCCGGCGAATAGAGCACATCATTGTATTCAGCCTGTATATAGTACCGGTCTTCGAGCAGAACATTCACCATTGTTTTATAACGAAGGGAATCAAAAGCGATACGTCCTCTCGTATATGTTCTGCCGCCAAGGGTGATGTCCTCATATATCTTTCCGTGATAGGTGTAGAAGAACTCGGGGTGGATATCGAACTCGGCGGCAAGCTTCGTGAACGGATACAGCTGGTTCGCCATAGTATCCAGCCATACGCCGGCCACATTCCTGAACAGCTCCTCTATGCTTTCGTTCCTGTCCTCTTTCAGTACAAGCGGCAGCGTCCTCACCAGAAGCGCCGCGGTATTCCGCGCAGAGGGATCCAGACGTCCGTTGGAAACGGTCGCCAGCAGCAGCTTGTCTTCCGAATTGAATTTGCTCAGAACGATAAAGAGTGCGGACATGAACAGAACATTCTGGCTGATGCCGTGTTCCTTGCATAGTTTATCTACTGTCGCAGAGCTGATGCCTGCCCTCTCGACACCGAGTTTTCCTTCGCTCGCTTCTCCTCTGAGATTGGGTGTAAGGATCGTCGGCGTATCTGCAACGGCCAGTCTGCCGGCATAGTATTCTCTGCACCGGATATAGTCAGAACTGTTCAGCATGGTCTTTTCATTAACGCTGATCTGATAGCCGTCTGTTCCTTCTTCCGACAGTTCTCTGCCATCATAGGCGGCGGCTATGTCTCTGAATATGATATTGAGAGAACCGCCGTCCGCGATAAGGTGGTGGAACACGGACAGCAGTATTGTGGAATCAGGAGTTCTGACTATCCTGAAACGGAACAGAGACCCGCCGTTCAGATCAAACGGGATAGCCGCAAATTCTCTTGCCTCCTCATCAGTGAAGCTGTCTGCCCTGACAACTGTGATATCCTGCGAAACCGGTCTTGTATCATCCCGCTTCTGAAGAATGTCACCGCCCTTTGATACAAGCGTGACTTTAAGATACCTGTGGCGTCCTATCGTCATCGCTATCGCGTTTTTAAGCCTGTCGGCATCAACATCGGCACCGAATCTTACGATGTTCGGCAGATGATATCCTATGCTTCCAGGATGCGATATACAGTCAAGATATATCCCAAGCTGGTTTTCCGTCAGCGGATAATACTCTCTTGTCGCAGCGCTGTCCACGCTCTCCGGCTCGGGATTACCGGACCCGGCAGCAGCTTTCAGCCTTGCCGTTTCTTCCGCAAGCTGAGCGACATTACGCAGCTTCATAAAGTCCGTAACGCGCAGAGAGACCCCGCACTTCTGATATATCGCCGATATTACGGAGATCATGGTGAGAGAGGTAAGACCAACCATGAAAAGATCGTCATGAATGCCGAAATTCTCCGTTTCCATGGTATTTGAAACGATCCCGAAGATCTGTTTCTCGTCTTCGGTTGAAGGAGCCTCAAAGGCTCTCCCTTCAGATGTGTCTATCTCATATTCCTTCAGCGCCTTGACCGCGACCTTGCCGTTGGGAGTCATGGGAAATTCCTTCAGACAGGTGTAATACGACGGTACCATATAAGGCGGGAGCTTCTTACCGATATGCTCCCTTATGGCCTCCGCACTGATACCGGATACATTCTTTCTCAGAGTATAGAAGGCGCAGAGATGCTCCGTTCCGCCGACAGTCCGTACCACAACACGCGCATGGGCTATGCCGGGATAATTGCCGATAGTGTTTTCTATTTCCTCAAGCTCAATCCTGAGTCCTCTGAGCTTTATCATTCCGTCATTCCGGCCCAGCACGAACACTTCGCCCTTTGCGTCCTTGTACGCAAGGTCTCCGGTGTTGCAGTATCTTTCGCCGTCTATGACAGGAAATCTTAGCCTTGTCTTTTCTTTGTCACGGAAGTAGCCGACAGCTACACCCGCTCCGCCCACATACAGTTCACCCACAGCATAAGGCGGAAGTTCATTTCCATCCGGGTCGGCGATACGATCCCAGACATTGAGCATCGTAAAGCCGGCAGACACCCTTGAGGATTCCATTTTCTTCTGATGTGAAGCAACGGTGACCTCGGTAGGGCCGTAGGAGTTGAAGATCTCACACGCAGAGTGTTTTCTCAAAGCACTGTAAAGACGACCCGGGAAACCCTCTCCGCCAATTATCATCACCTTGATGTCGGCAAGCGCGTCCGCAAACGCCGGCACCTCGATATATTGCAGCAGTCTTGTGGGGGTAGAGCCCATAGCGTCGATATGCCCCGATGTTATCAGACCGGCAATAGCCGAAGGATCGACTGCCTGCTCCTCACTGCACAGAACGACCTGCAGTCCGTTAAGCAGAGTGCCGAAGATCTCGCGCAAAAATACAATAAACGATACGCTTGAAAGGCAAAGCATTTTTGAGCATTTTTCTTTCAGGCAGTATATAGGAGCATTCTCCGGCTCGGCTGCCACATAGTTCGTGATGCCGCGGTGAGAGAGCACAACGCCTTTTGGCCGTCCGGTCGTACCGGAGGTATAGATAATAAAGCACATACTGTCCGGAGTTACGGTCACCCGGGGTCTTGAAGTGTCGGTCTCCTCCGCAAGCGCGTTGTAACCCTCCGCTTTGGGCATATTGTTTTCTATCTCTGCTATATCCGTCAGTATCAGCGCAGCTTCGCTGTCCTCAACGATCTGATCTATCCTTTCTCTCGGATAGTCCGGATCCATTGTAATAAATACGGCGCCCGCTTTAAGCACGCCGAACACGCTGACCACAAGAGCACTCGTGCGTCTCATAAGAAGCAGCACTCTGTTTCCGGACTCTACACCGCGTTTTATCAGCGCATTTCCAAGCCGGTTCGCAGCAGCGTCCAGCTCACTGTACGTCATTGTCCTGTCCGCGGCAAAGAGTACTTCCTTTTCGGGCGAAAGCGCGGCAAGCCTTTCAAACACAGCGTTTACCGTACCCTCGTTCGCCAGCCTGATACTGTGCTTTTCTTTTCCGGCAGGCACAAGCTGGATATCCCTGAGAACCTTATGCGAGCCCATTTCGCCGTATAAGAGCTTCAGGCTCCTGTAAAACGTGTCCATGTACTCGTCTGTGTATAAACGCCTGTTGTATAGTATCCGGGTCCCCTCGCCGGTAACGCATACGGATATGCAGGTGCCGTCCTTTATTTCCGCAGCCTCTCTGAACGAAAGAATTACCGAAGGTTCAAAAGCGATATCCGTGCGGCAGCGCAAATCGTATCCGGCGATCTTTCTCACGGCATCGATCTTTTCCCTGACCTGTTCAACGAGCACAGAAGCCGGAATACCGGTATCCATGCTGAAACCGAAAGGAAGCACGGATACGCCGTATTTGATACCGATGAGGATATCCCTGGTCATACCGAAACGGACAAGCGTATTCATAAGAGCCGCTGTCAAGCGGTTCTTGTCTGTCATATGCCTGTCATTTATCCTGCCTGCCGCCGCGGACTTTTGCCCGCGTTCGCCATTGCTCCGGTTCATTCCGGATTGCAGATATACCGGCTCGTCAGCAGCCGCTATATTGCGTTCTATCATGCACTCGGCTGTTATCAGGCGGCTCTCCGCGGTCTCATATCCGGAGACCGCCTTATCGGGATCCTCCGCGGCCTGTTCCAGAAGACCGGCGATCCCGTCTCTGATCTGTTCTATATTCTCCCGCGAAAACAGCGTGTTGTTATACTCGAAGGTAAGGCTTTGTAAGCCTTCGCTGTCCCTGCGGTTAAGGTTGACGCGGATATGGAACGGAACATCGGTCTCATCAGGCATGAACATTTCGCCGCCGTCTTCCGGCTCCGGATTTGAAACCGCCGAAAACGAAGTCAGCGAACGCAGGTCGCATCCCGATTTTCTGAGTTCTCCGAAATACTCGTTTGTATCCGTTCTCGCGTGTACAAGTCCGGCCTTCATCTCGGACTTGATGTATTTCATACTTTCGGCAAAGCTCATTGAAGGATCATATACAAGTCTCAGCGGCAGCGTGGCAACATACATACCGGGATCCTCTGCGATATCTTCTCCGAAATACCGTCCATGGACACTGATCTCCCAGACCATATCTTTTGAAGCGGAGCCCGCCGCACTTCTGCATTTCATAAAATATAAGAATGCGGAGCCGAGTCCCAGAACAAACGGAGAGATATGTTCCCTGTCCTGTAAGGCTTTCAGCTTTTCGGTCATATCCGCCGGGATATCACAGCTTACGACTCCCTTACAGAGTTTTCCCGCTTGATATCCGATACCGTGATAGCCGGTGAGCTTATCGATCCAGAAATCCGCATCTGCTTTTGCTTCATCGGTCCCTGAATACTTCTTGACACGCTCGATATAAGTATCGTATGTGACTTCCAGAGCTGCAGGCTCTTTTCCTTCTTTCAGCTCCCGGATACAGTTCCGTAAAATACGCGGAAAAAGAGCCTGTAACGTAGTACCGTCCGAGATCAGGTGATGAAATACGCAGAACAGTATCAGCTCATGTCCCGTGTGTATAAGGTGTATCCTGTACAGCGGGCTGTCAAACAGCGGAGCGATACCCTGCTTCCTGATCTTTGAAATAAGTTTTTCGGCATTCTTATCGCTGTCCGGTACGGTCTCCTCCTCAAATCCGACATCATCTCCGGAACTGTACAGCACATAGCCCGACCCTTTCCCGTTACTGATCCGCAGACTGAAATTCCCGCAGAAAATATACGGTAAGGCTTTTACCAGATGATCCCTGTCTTCGGGAGCAAAACTCAGTTTTGAGTACAGGTGATATGCTCTCGTCCCGGGATTGTTCAGCTCCGCAAGCATTATTCTTGTCTGCGATGCCGATAATTCGACGATCCTCTCTCCTGTGCGATTTTGTTTGTTATCCATTTTCTTGACCCCTTCCGTTGCCGACATCGGACAGATTCAGAATTTTGCCCGGCATTATTATTGAAAGGGCAATATCCGGTCTGCAACAAACATTTCAATAATATTATAACTCATTGGATGCAATAAGTCAATAGATTGCTTTCGCCATTTTTCCTCACAATGTCGCACTGCAATGCATATTGGACAAGTAGAAAAAACCAAAAGACAGGGATCAGGCTCAGATAAAGAAGGTCAAGAATAAAGCATAATAAACAAGAGCAGATACGGCCGCCTGACATCGTATCTGCTCTCTGTATATGTACGGGAATATTCCGGTTTTGCTGCCGCTGCGCACCGGGCAGCAAAAAGACGCAGAACATCGACTCTGCGCCTCAGCGTGTCAAAGAAGTCTGTTCAGCGGCGCTTACGCGCTGTCTTTCCAGACGGGACAAGGGGGCATAGTGCTTGCCTTTAAGCGCCGCGTCCATGCGGCGGTCTGGGCAAGCCTTCAGTGCGTCATGCACTGCGCGC
>JAEEGL014550577.1_pt1 | contig 10507 bp, 7 predicted proteins | sample 9134231 | NCBI WGS metagenome assembly JAEEGL01 (sample SAMN16246548, study PRJNA631951) | gut metagenome | biome: gut microbiome; feature: rumen; material: fiber-attached | host: Bos | place: Iran: Karaj | collected 2018-10 | reverse complement strand
CTTCTTCGCATGGTACTCCTCCTCCGTGAGGTGGATGCACTTCTTGACGTCGCCCTTCTTGCCCATGCCATCCTCGGCCTTGTAGAAGCGGGTGTTCTCGAGAAGCACGACCTCGCCTGGCTTGAGCGCGGAGACGATGTCGTCGGCCGCCATGCAGTCGGGAGCGAACTTCACCTCGCGCCCAAGCTTCTCGGAAAGCGCCGCGGCGACGTTCTTCAGGGAGAAGTCGGCCTCGTAGCCCTTGCCCTTCGGGCGCCCCAGGTGGCTCATGAGAACGAGCGAGCCGCCCTTTTCGAGAACGTACTTGATCGAAGGCAGCGCCGCGACGATGCGGGTGTCGTCAGTGATCTTGCCGCTGCCGTCCTTGGCGAGAGGCACGTTGAAGTCTACGCGCATGAGAACGCGCTTTCCCGCGAGTTCTACGTCGCGCAAAGTCATCTTGTCCATCTGGAAACCCCTTTTCTGGCTGATCAGGCCTCTTTGGCCATCTTGTTCAACTTAAGCTGTGCGCGGGACTTTTTGCGGTCGGCGGTGTTCTTGGCGATAATGCCCTTCTTGACCGCCTTGTCGAGACCGGAGACGAATTCGAGAAACTTCTTCTGAGCGTCTTCCTTCTTGCCGGCGTCAGCCGCCTTGAAGAGCTTCTTGTGCGCATCATGAAGCTTAGCCTTGCAGCTAGCGTTGCGCGCGCGCGCCTTTTCGTTCTGCCTGTCGCGTTTTCTGGCGGCGCGGCCGCCCTTTACGTTTGCCATTTTCTGTTTTCTCCTGACGTTGATCGGGCGGATTGTCCTTCACCACCCGGACTTTTCTGCGTATTATACAGTTTTTGCCCCGGAAAAGTCAACAAGGGCCCGGCTTCAGGCCGGGCCCCGGGGGCAGGTCAGAACGCCTCCGCAGCGGAGTCGACCGAAGAGTTGCGCTCCTCTATTGCCTTGCGGTACGATTCGTCCCTGAGTTCCCTCAGTTCCGATGCCGCCGTGCGCGCAGCGTCGTCGTCCCAGGCGGTGATCACCGTCTCGTAGTCGCTTGCAGCGTCGCTCAGGCAGATCGAAACCCCACGCCTCGGTGCGATGTCAAGGACGTAGAGCGGGCGGATCCAACTCGCCAGCCTCGCGGGCACGCCGTAGCGCTTCTCAAGCGCCTCGACAAGGTAGTGGCGCCTTCCGAACACGTTCGACTCGACCTCGTTCTTCGCGCAGGCGCAGACCTTAACGAGCTTGTGCGACTTCGGAGTGACGAACGCATAGTAGTCGTCGAATCCGGCGAGCTTCTTCGCAGGCTCGAACTTGACCATCTTGAGCGCTGGCTCGCCAGGAACGTCCTTCGCCCCTTCCGCCCCGGCCGGCACCTCGCCGAACTTGAGCCCGAGAAACGAATCCGCGACTGGGGCCTTCTCGCCTTCCTTCGCGGCGGCTTCGCCCTTGCCCTCGGCACCCGCCTCCTTCGCCGCAGCTGCCTTCGCGCCGTCGCCGCTCTTTCTCGCGGCTGCCACGTCTGCGCTCACCGTCTCGGTATAGACGCTCGACTCGTGGCCGATGACGTTCCCGTCGTCGTCCTTTATCTCACGCTCCTCGCGCTTTGTCGTAGTTACGGAGCCGTCTGAATTGGTGACAACGGTTTCCTTCGTGTTGAGAGCGCCAGTGTTCTGCTCGTTCGCGTTCACCTCGCCGCAGCCGGCGAGCCCGGCCATCGCAGCGATCATGCCGTACTTCATTGCATTAGGATTCATCTTGCACTTCCTTTCTTTATTCTCCGCGCCCCTTTCTCGGGCGCGGCTTTCACGAAAGGAATGAGCAAAACCCGTGCCAACGCAATCTGCCGCCAATTACTGCAGAATCTGCGACAATGTGTCGCAACGGACGTGCGACATGCGAAACCATTTGGCACAACATTGAAGAAGAAGTTTTTAGCCGTGGAGAGGGGGAGAGGTGGAGAATGCCGAGGGAGCATGAAGCGGGCGTGGGCTTGCGCGGCGGATGGCGCAGGAAAGAAGATCGGTTCCCATTGCGAAGCGTCACCAGAACCGTATCGGGGGTCTGTCCCCGTCACGTTCATCACTTGAGCTTAAGGAGGTCGCGGCCGAGGCGGTTGGAGATTTCTTCCATCGCGGCGGAAAATGGCGTCATCTTCGCCTTCACATTCCTGCCAGTCACCTCCTCGTTCCCCTTGAGAAGCTTCACCTCCACCGAATCGCCATCCTTGCGCACGGATATCGAAAACTCCATGAGAAGCTCCTCGCCGCCGGAGCTGGAATCCTCCTGCTGGCTCGACTCGTTCATCTCCTCGAGTATGACCTTTGCAAGAAGCTCGATCTTCCTCCGCACGCTCGGGAAAAGCGCCGCGTGCTGCTCTGCCGCGTTCGCCGGCAGGTTGCCGTCAGGCCAGAGCGTCGCCACGCGGCTACCGCTCCATCCGCTCTCCGTGGCCTCCGTAAGCATCGACACGATCGCGCCGATGTCTGGCGTCTTCGACCAGAAGCTCTCCTTGCGCCTGCGCGCCTCGGCGAGAACCTCCGCATGGACGCCCTCGAGAATCGCGTTCTGCGCGGCAATCGCGCTGCGCGCACGCTCGAACGCCTCAAGTACGCGGGCGTCGGCGCTACCGTCCGTCTCCTCCATGACAGGCCCCTTCGCCGCGCCTGCAAGCTCCTCCATGCCTGCCATCTGACGCCATGCCTTCACCGCGCGCGCATAGTCGCTTCTCGCCACGGTCGCGTCGGAAAGCTCGGGACCGGGAAACCATGTGCCGTCGTGGAGGCCGGGCCAGATTCTCGACGCCTCCCTCTCCGCCAGAACCTTGCGCATTTCGCTCCACTTCGGCATTATGTCGCGGCGGACCGTCCTCTCAACCGCCTTCGACACGGCGGCGTCCTGCAGGTTCGAGACGAGAAACGCCTTAAGCTCCGCCCTGTCGCCCTCCGGCACGGCGGTGACATGCCTTTCAAGCGCCTCGGCGAGAAGCCCCGCGGAGTAGGCCGCGACGAAGAACCTTTCGCTCTCGCGCCTCTTGACGTGTGCAGAGGGGGCCTTCGCCATTTCATCGAGCACGGCCTTCTCGGTTACGTCAAGCTTCGTGTTCTCCGCCTCCGAGGCAAGGCGGTCAACGATGCGCCGCTTCACCGTCGCGGGAAGGGTCTCCGAAAGGACAGACGGGAAGACGCCCCATGCCTCGGCTGCCGGCGCGCCCTTCGCGTGCTCCGCGACGTTGGAGCGCAGGTGGGCCTCAAGTTCGCGCGCCATGCGCGAGGGCGCCAGCGCGTCGCTTCTCGCCCTCGCCATGTAGTCGCGCTGACGCTTGCGTTCCGCCTTGGCGCTTTCGAGGACGGGGCGCACGACATTCTGCGAAATGTAGGCAAGGTTCTCCTCGAAGACGGGCGCCTTCTGCCCTGCGGCAACCTTCTTCGCCATCTCGGCTGCGAGAGTCGATTCGTCCATCGTCTCTATCTCCGCCTCAGTTGGCCTCGTACAGGCGACAATCGTCCTTGCCTGGCTTTCAACGGCGGCGGCGCGTTCCGCCGAGAACACCTTCGGAAAAAGCGCCCCGACACGCGCCCTGTCGTCGTCCTGGAAAGGCACTGCAAACGCGGCGGGGAGCCCAAGCCGCCCCTTCACCCTTGCAGTCTCCTCGGCAAAAAGGCGCTCCGCCTCGGCGACGAAAATCTCCCGGCATCTTTCCTCGGCGACCTTGCGCGAGGCAAACGCGGCGGGATTCGCGACCATCGCCCTTTCGAGGAATCCCGCGCCAACGCCTTCCGAGGCGAGGACTGCCTTGCTACGCCCAAGCGAGACGAGGGCGGCGCTTTCCGCCGCGTTGCGGTCGAACTCCGCGTTGCCTGCGCTTAGGGCCGCCGCCAATACGATGGCTGCAATGTTCATGGCATCATCTCCGCGCCTATGGCGCCCTTAATGGCGTCAAGCGACTTCTCCTTGATGACGTCCGCAATCGCGCTCGCGTCGTCTACCCCCTTGAGCGATTCCGGGTTCTTCACGATCTCGCGCTGGACGCGAACGGCGAGCGAGCGCTGGACGCCGCGAACGTCGAGCCGCAGTTCCTCGACATGGCGGGCGACTTCGCCTGCAAGCCACTCTTGGAGCCCTGCGGGCACGTCGGCCGGCGAAAGCGCGGCCTCGGAATATATCTCCTCCGTCCACTTCGCCCTGAGCGCGCCCTCGTCGGCATAGTCGGCGAGCGCGGCGGAGCTGCCAGAGGAAAACGCCTCCTTCGCGGCCGGCGCAAGCGAGAGCCGCCCGTCGCGGAAGTGCGAATCGGCGTCGAAGACGCGTCGCCCGTCGACGCCCTGCGTCATCAGCGCGTTGAGGCCGTATCTCATCCTGCGCGTCTCGTCAACCTTGCCTGTCGCGACGATGAGCTTCTGGCGGTTGAGGTCGATGAGCTGCTCCTCCTGCTCCTTCTTCGCATTGGAGACGAACATGAAGTACGCAATCATGAAAACCATGAGAAGCGCGAGCACCACCTGGAGGAGAAGCCCCTGCAGGTCGTCGGCTGTCGCAGCCCCGGGGCCCCTTGCCCTGGAGAAAGCGCGAAGAACCTCTGCGTCCCGTTCTTTCATAGGATTCAAGAACCCCTATGCCCTGCTGAGCACGGCAGCAACCGCATCAAGCTTCGCTCCTGCGGCATCGGCGCGCGCGGCGGACTCCGCGGCAGACTTCTCCAGCTCCCCAATCCTCCGCATGAAAAACTCGGAATACTCCTTCTGGCGCATGTCAAACTCGCGTTCGTATTTCGCAAGACGGCGCTCAAATGCCTCTTCATACCCCTTCTGCCGCCTGTCGAACGCCTCGCTCGCCTCGTCTAGGCGCCTCACAAGCCTCTCCACGGCTGCGGAAAGGTCGCTTTCGTCGGTCTCGGCAAGGTTCGCCTCCAGAAGGAGCCTCGTAAAGTACGGGCGCAGAAGCGGACGGTCGACCATGAAGACCCAGACTACCGCGATGAGGGTGGAGAAGAGCGCAGTGTGCAGGCATTGCATGAGGTCCGCCATGGACACCGTGTCGAGCTTGAAGTAGCCGATAACTATGATGCCCCAGAGGGTACCGAAAAGCCCGAGTGCGATGTTCAGCTGGTCGGAGCCCTTGAAGAACGGGAAATCGCCAGGCGGCATGCGGTGGCCGCGAAGCAGCTTGAGGAGCGAGAGCGCAATCGAAAGAAACCCGAGCGCAGGTATCAGCGTCGAGACGGCGGAATAGTCGACGACGCTCCAGTCGAGCCACGGCACGACGCCCGAGACCTTCGCCGGGATGGCCGAGCCGTCGCCGCCTGAGGCGAGAAACCCCCGCCACCAACGGACGATTGCCGCCACGTTGTTCGCAAACGCGGCCAGTGCGAGCGCGGCAAGGCCTGACGACAGCGCGAATAGAAGCGCGATTTTCCTTTTCATGGTTCTCCCTGCGAAAGGCACTCGGCCATTTCGACCTTTCTGCCCTTCTTGTTTTCAAGCCTGACGTGGAGGTCTATGAGCTTCCTCGCGGAATTGCCTATCGTCTGCGCGTGCGGCGCGTCCACGAGAATGCCCTTGGCGCGCCCGTACGCGCCGGCAAGCGAATCGATGGCAGCCCCCACCTCCTCAAACGTCTTGAGGAAGGCGTTCGTGCGGACAAGCAGCTCCCTCGCCGTGTTTACTATCTCCTGCTGGTTGCGAGCCTCCTTCGCGTGCTGCCACGCGAGATAGACGAGCCTGAGGTACGCAAGGAGCGTAAGCGGCGTCACGAGTACCACGTTGTTCTCCGCCGCGTACTGCCATAGCGACGGCTCGGCCTTCAGAGCCTCCAAAAGCGGCGCCTCGTACGGCACGAACATCGCCGTTATAGGGAGATAGTCCCTGTCTCCGTACTCCGCTGCGAAGACCTGCGGGTACTTCTTCCTCGCGAGCTGGTCTATCTTCTGACGGACGTTCGCCACGTGCAGGCGAAGCTTCTCCGCCTTCGTCGCCTCGTCCTTCGCGTCCATGTACTCCATGTATGCGACGAGCGAGACCTTGCTGTCGATGACAAGCCACCTGTTCTCGGTGTCCCTCACCTGCGCGTCCGGCCTGTCGGAGTCCGTCCCTCGCTGGAGGAAGAAGTTCACGTTCTCCTCAAGTCCCGCCTGGCGCAGCTTCTCGGCAAGCACCTCCTCGCCCTTGCGGCCCTGGAAGCGAGTGTTCGACGTGAGGGCCGTGGCGACGTTCTGGAGGCTCTTGGCTATGCTCCCCATGTCGGCGACGTCCTTGGCCATGCTGGTGCCGAACGCGCTTGTCTCCCTCTGCGCCTTGTCGGCAAGGTCCTGGAGCGTCCTCACCTGATCGCGCAGCGGGGCGAGCAGCGCGTTCATGCTGGCGCTGTTCGCCTTTGCGAGATCCTCGGCGTTGGTCTTCATGAGTTCAAGGGCGATGTTCGAGAACTTCTCCCTCAGCGTCTCCACGGCGGCCGCGAACGACGCCTCCTTCTCCTTTAGGAACTTCGATATCGTCGCGTCCTTCTCCGCGATGATCCTCGCGTTGGCCTCGTCCTTTGCCCGAAGGATCCTTTCGCAGGAAGCGTCCTTGTCCTCAAGCCGCCGCTTAAGGCTCTCCTCCTTCGCTGCCATGACGACGGCGGAGTTCCTAAGCTCCGCCTGCAGGCGCAGGACCTCGGCCTGCACAGCGGCGAGCGACCTGCCCCGGCGCGCAAGCAGGCAGAACCCCGCTGCCGCTGCAATCGCAGCTGCAATGAGGATCGCGATAAGCACGGCGGTCATTTGTCAAGCCTCTCGGTCGGCCTTCATTCCAGCGTCCCCGAAACCACGTCGCCGGGGCCGAACGGCGAAAGGCGCCTCAGTTCGGCGATTACAGGCGGGAGCTTTTCGAGCACGTAGTCGATCTCCTCCCGCGTCGTGTAGCGCGAAAGCGAAAACCTGACGCTCCCATGCACCGCCGTGAACGGGACCCCCATTGCCCTTATGACGTGGCTAGGGTCGAGCGAGCCCGACGCGCATGCGCTCCCCGTCGATATGCAGATGCCGAGATCGGAAAGCCTGTATGCGATTGCCTCGCCCTCGACGTACTCGAAGCTCACGTTGAGCGTGTTTGCAAGGCGGTGCCCGCGGTCGCCGTTCACCCTGACGTCGGGGCACGAGGCGAGAATGCCCTCCTCAAGCCTGTCGCGAAGCGCGGCGATCTCCGCGTTCTCGGCTTCCATGCCGGTACGCGAAAGCTCACATGCCTTGGCAATCCCCATTATGTACGGCACGTTCTCGGTGCCGGCGCGGCGCGTCTTCTCCTGGTGGCCGCCGAGCATGAACGGCTTCAGCTTCACGCCCTTGCGCACGAAGAGGATTCCTATTCCCTTCGGGGCATGGAACTTGTGGCCGCTCATTGAAAGCATGTCGATGCCGGCGGCCTTAACGTCGATCTTCTCCTTGCCCGCCGCCTGCACGGCGTCGGTGTGGAACACCGCCCCGTGCTCGCGGCACATCTCGGCGATCCTGCCCACGGGAAAGACGGTGCCGGTCTCGTTGTTAGCCCACATGGCCGAAACGAGCTTCGGTCCCCTTGCGCTCGCAAGCTCCCGCCCGAGCGCGTCGAGGTCGAGCCGCCCGAGCCCATCGACCGGCAGCTCTACCGTCTCGTACCCGGCGGCCCTGAGCCTGCGGACGGGCTGGAGCACGGCAGGATGCTCGACGGCCGTCGTTATGACCTTCAGGTCGCGCCCGTACCACTCCGCCGTTCCGCGTATGGCCGTGTTGTCAGACTCCGTGGCGCACGAGGTGAAGACGATCTCCTCCGGCTCGGCGTTTATGAACCTCGCCACCTCCTCGCGGGCGCGGTCGAGTAATTTCGCCACCTGGCCGCCGAACGAGTGCATCGAGCTCGGGTTGCCGTACAATTCGTCGAAAAACGGGCGCATCACGTCGCGCACTTCCGGCGCGACGCGCGTCGTTGCGTTGTTGTCTAGGTATACGATCTTCTGCATAGGTGCGTATTATACCACAATCTCGGCCGTCGCGGCGCAGGTTCACGCCCTCTCGCGCAGCGTCCTGCGGCGGCGCGAGACTGCCGCGACGTAGGCGAAAAGGCGCTTGATCCTCTCGCGCCACGTCTGGAAGAGGGCGTAGAGCCCCGGGACGAGCAGTATGCCGAACGAAACCGACGCGAACATGCCCCAGAACTCGGTTGTGCCGAGGTGGTTGCGGCTCGCCGCGCCAGCGCCCGTCGCGATCATCATGGGCAATGTGCCGAGAAGCGTCGTGAGGGCCGTCATGAGAAGCGCCCTGAGGCGCTCGCCTGCCGCCGCGCCCGCCGCTTCGGGTATGGAGTACCCCTCGTTCTCGTGCTTGTCCTTAGCGAACTCGACGATCAGGATCGCGTTCTTCGAGGCGAGGCCCACAAGGAGGACGAGGCCGAGCTGCGCGTATATGGAGAGCGGATACGGGCTCCCCGTCATGAAGATGCCGAACCACTTGAGCCCGCACAATGCGCCGAAGACGGCGACGAAGATGGAGAGCATCACGGGGAGCGGAATCGTCCAGCTTTCGTACTGCGCCACGAGGAAGAGGTAGCCGAAGAGGACCGCCAGGAGGATGAGCGGCGCGGCGCTCCCCTCGTTTCTCGCCTCCTGGAACGAAAGCGCCGCCCACTCGTAGCCGTAGTCCGAGGGGAGCACTTCCTTGAACATCTTGCGCATGTCGGCCATGATCTGGCCGGTCGCCGCGCCAGGCATGGGCATGACGGTAATGGAGCAGGTGACGTACTTGTCGCGGGTATAGACCGTGCGCGGCCCGAGCTCGCGCACGATGTCGCCGAGGGAGCCTATCTGCACCATCGCGCCGTTTTCGCCGCGCACGTAGAGGCGCGACACGGCCTCGGGCGTCGCGCGCCCCTCCCAGTCGGCCTGCACCGTCACGCGGTTTACCTGCGTGCCGAGGTTGACGTCGTTCACGTACCTTGAGCCAAGGTAATTCTGCAAGGTCGCATAGACCGTGGAAACCGGCACCTTGTACATCTCGGCCTTCGTGCGGTCGAGGTTGAACCTTAGGTGCGGCGTCACCGCATTGTAGCCGGAGAACGCCGCCATCACGTTCGGGAACTTCGTCTTGTCGTTTAGGACTGCGAGGACCTTGTTCTTCACCTCGTCCATGCGCAACGGGTCTGCGTCGCCCTTGTCCTGCACGTTGACGGTGATGCCGTTCGCAAGGCCGAGGCCGGGGATCGCGGGCGGCATGAACACCTTCCAGTTCGGCTCGGGGATCTCGCCAAGCGCCTCCTGGATGCGCTTAACCATCGCCGCAGCCGACTGGTTGGGCTTCTTGCGCACGTGCCAGTCCTTCAAGTCGGCGACGACCATCGACTGGTTCTCGCCGCGCCCGCCCATGAAGGAGAATCCGGTGATGGTGAGAACGCTTTTCACCTCCTCCATGTCGAGGAGCGTCTTGACGGCGCGAAGCGACACGTCGCGCGTGCGGTCGCGTGTCGAGCCCTCGGGCATGTCCATCGAGACGAAGACAACGCACTGGTCTTCCTCCGGCAGGAACGCCGTCTGCGTCGAGCGGAACATCTGGAGCGTCAGGAGCACCACGAAGGCGAGAAGCGCAAACGCGAGGAATATCCTCCTCGAAAGCCACTTCGCGATGCGCACGAAGAAGCCCTTGAAGGCGTTGAGCGCCCAGTTGAACCACGCGAGGGGCCCGTGCCTGTAGGGACGCGATTCGCGGAGAAGAAGCGAGCACAGGGCCGGAGCGAGCGTGAGCGCGCAGAGGGTCGAGAAGCAGACGGCCGCCGAGAGCGTCACGGAGAACTGCTGGTACATGCGCCCCGTGATGCCCGACATGAAGCCCACTGGCACGAATATGCCGAGAAGGACGAGCGTCGTCGCGATGACCGCGCTCGTTACGTCGCTCATCGCCTGGATCGCCGCCTCCTTCGAGTTGAGTCCGCGCGTCTCAATGAGGAACTGGACGCGCTCCACGACGACGATGCAGTCGTCGACGACGACGCCGATCGCCAGCACGAGCCCGAACAGCGTCAGGATGTTTATCGAATAGCCGAGCGCGGCCATCAGTATGAACGTCGAGCAGAGCGAGACGGGGATGGTCAGCACCGGTATGAGAGTCGCGCGCCAGTCCTGCAGGAACAGGTAGCACACGAGGACGACGAGCCCGAACGTGATGAGGAGCGTCAGGACGATTTCCTTCACGCACATGCGGACGTAGTCCGTGGCGTCGTACGGCGTGATCCACTCGAGGTCGTCCGGGAACGACTCGGCGAGGCGGTTCATCTCCTTGTTTATCTGGTCCATCGTCGCGATCGCGTTCGCCCCCGGCTTCTGCTGCAGCGCGACGGACACGGCGTTGCCGGCGTTGAACTGCCCGGTGAACATGTAGTTCTCCTCGCCGATCTCGGTGCGGGCGATGTCCCTGAGCCTCACCAGGCCGCCGTTCTCGTCGCGGCGCACCACGATGTCGTTGAACTCCTTCGGCAGCATGAGGCGCCCCTTCGCGGTGAGCGTGTAGACGTGCGCGCCGTTCTTCGGTATGG
>JAEEGL013219820.1_pt1 | contig 10507 bp, 10 predicted proteins | sample 9134231 | NCBI WGS metagenome assembly JAEEGL01 (sample SAMN16246548, study PRJNA631951) | gut metagenome | biome: gut microbiome; feature: rumen; material: fiber-attached | host: Bos | place: Iran: Karaj | collected 2018-10 | reverse complement strand
TTAACACTAGAATTAAATAGAGAACCATCTGAAGAAGAATTAGCAAAAAAAATGAATGTTTCTGTTGATAAAATAAGAGAAATTTATAAAATAAGTCAAGAACCAGTTTCATTAGAAACACCAATAGGTGAAGAAGATGATTCACACTTAGGAGATTTTATTAAAGATGAAAGAAATATGTCTCCAGAAGAATATGCAACTAATGAATTATTAAAAGATGAAATTTCAGAAGTTTTATTAACTTTAACTGAAAGAGAAGAAAAAGTAATTAGATTAAGATTTGGTTTAGAAGATGGAAAATCAAGAACACTTGAAGAAGTTGGCCAAATGTTTGGAGTTACAAGAGAAAGAATAAGACAAATTGAAGCAAAAGCTTTAAGAAAATTAAGACATCCATCTAGATCTAGAAAATTAAAGGATTATATGGGAGAATGATATCAAATCGTTTAAAAAAAATAGCTGATTTAGTTGATACTGAATCTATTATAGATGTAGGTTGTGATCATGCTTTATTAGATATTTATTTAACCAATAAAGGTATAAAATGTAGAGGTACTGATATTAGTTCTAATTGTATTAAATTAGCTAAAGAAACTATAAAAAAGAATAATTTAGAAGATAAAATTGAATTATTTGTTACTGATGGAGTTAAAAATATTGAAATTTATCCAACTGATACAATAGTAGTAGCTGGTATGGGTACAAATACAATTTTAAATATCATTAAAAATGTATCAAATCCTTTAATATTAGTAAGTAATAATGATATATTTACTCTAAGAAAAGAAGTAGTAAAATTAGGGTATTATATTGATAATGAAGTAACAGTTAAAGATGGTAAATATTATTATGTAATTATAAGATTTAAAAAAGGAAAAAAGAAATATAATTTTAATGATTATATTTTAGGACCTATTTTAAAACAAAATGATAATAAAGATTATTATAATTATTTATATAATAAACTATTAAGAAATTATAAAAATATTAATAAAAATTTAATAAAAAAGCTAAAAGAAAAAAGAATAATAAATATCATTAAAAAAAATATATAATATTTATTAAATAATAAATTAAAAGGGTTTAAAAAAAACTCTTTTTTTTGTATAATATTATATAGGTGAAATATATGAGACATGATAGTGTAGATATAAATAAAGTTAGTCCAATGATGCAAAAATATTTGGAAGTTAAAAATGAAAATCCTGATATTATAATTATGTATAGATTAGGTGATTTTTATGAAATGTTTTTTGAAGATGCTATAACTGTATCAAGAGAACTAGAATTAACATTAACAGGTAAAAATGCTGGATTAGAAGAAAGAATACCAATGTGTGGTGTTCCTCATCATGCAGTAAATATTTACCTAGATAAATTAATTGAAAAAGGTTATAAAGTTGGTATTTGTGAACAAATGGAAGATCCTAGATTTGCTAAAGGAATTGTTAAAAGAGAATTAATTCAAATAGTAAGTAAAGGAACCATTTTTAATCCAGAATCATTAAATGAACATGATTTTAATTATATAGGAAGTGTACTAGATTTAAATCATGCTTATGCACTAACTTATTCAGATATATCTACAGGTGTTATTTATACAACATTACTTAGCTATAATCAAAGTAATTTAGTAAGTGAAATAATATCATTAGGTATTAAAGAAGTTATATTATCAAGTAAAGTTGATAAAAATGTTTATTCTTTACTAAAAAATCAATTTAAATTAACAGTATCTATTTATGATGATATTTTAGATAATAGTGAATATGAATATATTTATAAAGATTTAGATGATATAAGATATGTTAATTCAATTAAACATTTATTATCATATATTACAAATACTCAAAAAAGAAGTTTATCACATTTACAAAAAGCTATTAAAATTGAACAAAATAACTTTATGAAAATGGATATTCATACTAAAAGAAATTTAGAATTAACTGAAACATTAAGATTAAAACAACGAAATTACTCTTTAATTTGGTTACTTGATAAAACTAAAACAGCAATGGGTTCAAGATTACTTAAAACATATATTGAAAATCCTAGTAAAGATATAGATGAAATAAATAGAAGATATGATGTTGTTGAAATATTATTAAAAGAGTTTATCTATAAAAGTGATTTACAAGATTTATTATTTGAAGTATATGATTTAGAAAGATTATCAGGTAGAATTGCTTTTGGTTCAGCTAATGCTAGAGATTTATTACAATTAAAAAACTCATTAAAAGTTTTACCAAATATTAATGAAATATTAAAAAATATCAATTTTTATAAAAGTTTAGAAGATGTTTCTGAATTGTATAATTTATTAGAGATGAGTATATATGAAAATCCACCTATAGGATTAAAAGAAGGTTATTTAATTAAACAAGGTTTTAATAAAGATTTAGATGAATTAAAAGACCTTAGAAAAGGTGGTAAAGATTTTATAGCTAAGTTTGAAAATGAAGAAAAGGAAAAAACAGGAATTAAAACATTAAAAGTTGGCTATAATAAAGTATTTGGTTATTATATTGAAGTTTCAAAAGGACAAACAAATTTAGTTAAAGAAGAATTTGGATATGAAAGAAAACAAACTTTAGCTAATGCTGAAAGATATATAAGTCCAATACTAAAAGAAAAAGAAGATTTAATATTAAATGCTGAAGAAAAAATAATAGATATAGAATATGAATTATTTTGTGGTATAAGAGATAAGGTAAAAGAATTTATTCCAAAATTACAAAATATATCAAAAATAATAAGTGAAATAGATGTTTTACAATCATTTGCAACTATATCGGAAGAGAATAATTACATTAGACCAATTATAACTAATGATAGAAAATTAGAACTAATTGATTCAAGACATCCAGTAATAGAAAAAGTGTTAGATAATGAATATGTACCTAATGATATCATTATGGATGAAAACACTAATATACTATTAATTACAGGTCCAAATATGGCAGGTAAATCAACTTATATGAGACAATTAGCAATTAATGTTATTATGGCTCAAATAGGATGTTTTGTGCCTTGTAGTAAAGCAATTATGCCATTAATGGATGCTATTTATACAAGAATAGGAGCAAGTGATGATTTAGTTAGTGGTGAATCAACATTTATGGTTGAAATGATGGAAGCTAATAATGCTATATCAAAAGCAACAAAAAATAGTTTAATTTTATTTGATGAATTAGGTAGAGGTACAGCTACATTTGATGGTATGGCATTAGCTCAAGCAATTATTGAACATATTCATGAAAATATAAAATGTAAAACATTGTTTTCAACTCATTATCATGAATTAACTGATTTAGAAAATAATTTAAAAAACTTGAAAAATATTCATGTTTCTGCTATTGAAGAAGATGGAAAAGTAACATTCTTACATAAAATTAAAGAAGGTAGTATAGATAAGAGTTATGGTATTCATGTTGCTAAATTAGCTAACTTACCTGATAGTTTAATTAAAAGAGCAGATACAATATTAAAAATATATGAAAATAAAGAAATGAAAAGGGATATAAAAGTACAAGAAGCATTACCAATTGATGAAATGATTCCTAAAAAATCGAAAGTTGAAGAAAGATTAAGTGAGATTAATCCATTAGAAATAACACCAATAGATGCTTTAAATATATTATACGAATTAAAAGAAATGGACAAGGATTAATATGAATTTATACATAAGAGATTTAGACAAAGTATTAGTAGATGATTTTAAGATAAACGAAGATGAATTGATTAAATTTAATAAGAAAAAAATATTAGATTTATATAACAAAGATTTAAAAAATAAAACAAGTGAGTTTTTGTTTTTAAGAAGAGATAATTTAGTTAAAAAAGTAGAATATAATAATTATTCTAAAATTTATTATAAAAAAGAGTTTTATTCAGTAACATATCTTTTTCCAAAAATAAATCAAAAATCAAATTCTATTTATAATAAATTTTATGAAAGATATAAACAAAGATGTGAGATTGATAGTTTTAATTTAGATGAATTTCCTTTAAGAAATAATATTGATATTTTAAAAAATGGAAATGGAAAAGAAAATTTATTTATTTTTTCTAATGATCAAAAAAATGCTATTAAATTAGATTATGAATTAGAACTATTATATAAATTATTATATTTAAAATGTTTTGATTTAAATTATAATAAAAATAATTCAATTGATAAAGATGAGTTTAAAAAAATTTTTTCTTTATCATTTAAAGAATTAATTACTGTTGATACATATAAAGATCTATTAAGTAAAAATAATCATTTAACAGATAATGAAATAGAATCAGAATTTAGAAAAGATGAAGAAATAGTAAAAAAAATACATATGATATTAAGTAAAAGGTATTAAGTTTAGTATTTATATGGTAAAATATTATATAGATTTGAGGGATAAAAATGGAACAAAAAAATAGAAGTGAACTAAGATATAATATTATGACTATTTTATATCAAATAAATGTTTATGAGAAGAATAAAATTGAATATAATGTTGATGATGTTATTAAAGAAGTAGTTGAAATTGATAACGAATTTGTTAAAGAATTAGTTTATGGAATTTTAACATATAAAAATGATATCGATGAAATAGCAAATAAATATCTTAAAGATTGGACAATTGATAGATTAGGTAATACAGATCAAGCTATATTAAGAATTGGTATTTATGAATTATTATATACAAAAACACCTGAAATAGTTTGTATTAATGAAGCAATTGAATTAGCTAAAAAATATAGTGATGATGATGTTAGAAAAATGATAAATGGAGTTTTAGATAAAGTTTATCATAATAAATAGGTGATCTATGGAATATTTAACTGTAACAAGTATAACTAAATATTTAAAATATAAATTAGATACAGATGAACATTTAAAATTAGTTTATTTAAAAGGAGAAATTTCTAATTTTAAATCTCATACAACAGGTCATTTATATTTTTCATTAAAAGATGAAACAAGTAAAATAAACGCTATAATGTTTTCTACTAATGCTAAAAAATTAAATTTTGTTCCTTCAGATGGAGTAAAAGTATTAGTAATTGGTAGAATTAGTGTTTATGAACCTACAGGTAATTATCAAATTTATATTGACGAAATGCAAGAAGATGGATTAGGTAATTTATATATAGCTTTTGAAAAATTAAAAGAAAAATTATCAAAAGAAGGTTTGTTTGACGAAAAATATAAAAAACCAATACCTAAAATACCTTCTAAAATAGGTATAATAACAGCTTCTACAGGTGCTGCAATTAAAGATATATTATCTACATTAAAAAGAAGATTTCCTTATACAGAAAATATATTATTTCCTTCTTTAGTACAAGGAGAAAATGCTAAAGAAGATATAGTTAGAAATATTGAATTAGCAAATAATTATGACTTAGATGTTTTAATTGTAGGTAGAGGTGGAGGGTCTATTGAAGATTTATGGCCTTTTAATGAAGAAATAGTTGCTCGTGCTATATTTAATTCTAAGATACCTATTATATCAGCTGTTGGACATGAAGTAGATTTTACAATTGCTGATTTTGTTGCTGATTTAAGAGCACCAACTCCAACTGGAGCTGCTGAATTAGCTGTACCTGATATAAAAGATGTCTTAAAACATTTTGATAATTATAAAATACGATTAAATGAATTTATTTATAAAGAAGTTAAATATAAAAAATTGTATTTGGATAGTATCAAGAATTCATATATTATTAAAAATCCATTAATAATGTATGAAAATAAAAAACAAAACTTAGATTTATTACAAGAAAGATATAATAATTATATTTTAAATAAATTGGATAAAGCAAAACAAAACTTAATTAATATTAAAAATAATCATATTTTAGTTAATCCTACTATTTTATATAAAGATAAAAAAACATATTTTTATAATTTAATTGATAAATTAGAAATAATAAATCCTCTAAATGTTTTAAAAAGAGGTTATAGTTTAGTTTATAAAGAAAAAATAGTTAAGAGTGTTAAAAATATTAAAAAGGATGATAAATTGAATATTAAATTAAGTGATGGAAATATTGATGTTATTGTAAAGGAGATAAATAATGAAATTTGAAGAAAAAATTAAAGAATTAGAAAGTATTATTAGTGAACTTGAAAGTGGAGAAATTGATTTAGAAGATTCTATTGAAAAATATACTAAAGCAATGAAACTAGTTAAAGAATGCGATGAACAATTAAAAAAAATAGAAGAAAATGTTAATAAAATAGTTAAAGAAAATGGAAAAATTGAAGATTTTAATATTGAAGAAGAATAATATTATGATATAATTATATTGGAGGTAAAAATATGAAATGTCAAAATTGTGGGACTGATAATTTAAATGGCGCAAAATTTTGTGCTAAATGTGGTGTTGGTTTAGAAGCTCAACCAATGCATGCAGAAGGAGCAAATCCAAATGTTGGAGCTAATGTAAATACAAATTCAAGTACTAAATCTAGTTTTAATTTTAAAAATATTTTTAAAACAATTTTAAATGCTATTGTTAAACCATCTAAAGCTTTTAATGATTTAAAAGATAACGATTACAAAGGTATAGCAATTTATGGAGGAATTTTTGTTGGTTTAATTACTGTTCTTCATATAATTTTATATTTAATCTATGGTTTAGTAGGTGGTAAATTTAAAGATACATATTATGCTCAATGGGATTTTGGAACTATTTGTAAAGAATTTTTCTCAGTTCTAGGATATATAGTTCTATTCATTGTAATAACAGCATTTATCTATAAAGTAACAAGTATGTTTGTTAAAAAAGAAGTTGATTTTAAAAAATTATTAGTTGGATGTATAGTTGGATTTACTGCTGTTATAGTAAGTACTTATATAATAAGTCAATTCTATTTAATATTACTTGCAGCTGCTGATTTCTTTTCAGGTAAATTCTTTGATATATTATTTACAGTTATTCTTGATTTTGCTTTACTTTACTCATTATTCTATACAATTCAATTTACTTCAAAAAACTTTGGTGATAATGAAGATAAGGGAATTTTAATCAATGTATTATGTTTAACAATTGTATTTACAATTTCATCATTCGTTTTAAATGAATTATTTAGTTGCTCACTTATTGGTTTATAAGAGAATTAAATTCTCTTTTTTTTATGTTTAAATTTATTATTTTGTTTAATACTAATAATGCATGCATGTAGAAAGGTGATGAATAATGTTTAAAAAAATTAAACAATTAATCATTATACCTCTTTTATTATTTATTAGTATGCCTCTTAATATATATGCATATTCTGATTATATATATGCTAGTGGTGAAAATGTAGGTATTAAAGTTAATTCTAATGGTGTTTTAGTAGTGGGTTTATATGAAATAAATAATACATATCCAGCAAAAGATCAAGGAATTAAAATAGGTGATTTAATTACATCTATTAATGATAAAAAAATAACTAATATCGATGAATTAGTTAATGAAATAGAAAAAGGAAATGATTCAATTAAAATTGGATATATAAGAGATAATAAAGAAAAATTTACAAATTTAAAATTATACAAAGAAAATAATACTTATAAAACTGGTATGTATGTTAAAGATAGTATTGTTGGTATTGGTACATTAACTTATATTGATCCTAATTCTAATATATTTGGTGCTTTAGGACATGAAATAATTGAAAAAAATACAGGAAAATTACTTAATTTAAAAGATGGAACTATTTTTAATTCATCAATAACAAGTATTGATCCAAGTTCAAATGGAATTCCTGGTTCAAAGAATGCTAATATAAATTTTAATAGAATAAAAGGGATTATAAATGAAAATACAAATAAAGGAGTATTTGGCATATATAATGAAAAAATTAATAATAAAAAATTATATAAAGTTACAAATATAGATGAAATAAAATTAGGTAAAGCTCAAATTTTAACAGTTATTAAAGATGATAAAGTTGAAGCTTTTGATATAAATATTTTAAGTGTTGTTAATAATGATACAAAAAGTATTCTATTTGAGATAACTGATAAAAAATTATTAGATATTTCAAATGGCATTGTACAAGGTATGAGTGGTTCTCCAATTATACAAGGAGATAATATAATAGGAGCAGTTACTCATGTTGTTGTTGACAATCCAACAAAAGGTTATGGTGTACTAATAACTAATATGTTAGAAGAAGGTGAAAACTAGGTAAATCCTAGTTTTTCTTTTTAAAAAATTGATTGCATTAATTAATTTTATGATATAATTGATATGGAGGTAAATTATGATAAAAGAATTTAAAGAATTTATAGCAAAAGGTAATGTTATGGACTTAGCAGTCGGTGTTATAATTGGTGGTGCTTTTCAATCAATCGTTAAATCATTAGTTGATGATGTAATTATGCCAGTTATTACTCTATTAACAGGAGGTATTGATTTTACAAATTGGTTTATTTCATTAGATGGAACTAAATATGAAACATTAGCAGCTGCACAAGAAGCTGGTGCTTCTACATTAAATTACGGTGTATTTATAACAGCAGTAATTAACTTCTTATTAATGGCTTTAGTAATATTCTTTATTGTTAAAGCTTTAAATAAAGCTAATAAGAAGAGCCAAGAAAAATTATCTAAATTAAAGAAAAATAAAAAAGGTGAAGTTGTAGAAGAAGTAAAAGAAGAAGTTAAAAAAGATGAAAACATCTTATTATTAGAAGAAATAAGAGATTTATTAAAACAAAATTCGGGAGTAGTAGAAAAAAAGACAACAAAAAAAGCAAAATAAAAAAAGGTAAAACCTTATTAAAAAAATGATACTATAACTGATAACAACATAATAATTACCATTATAGCAGCAAATATTTTTGTTGCTTTTTTGCTCATTTTAACACCTCATTTTAATTATATTATATTTTTATAAAAAATGGAATATTATATCATTTAATAAATATAATTTATTGGTGAATATAATGAAAATAATGGACAAACTTATAGTAAATAAGAAAATATTTTTGTTTTTAATTACGATATCTATAATTGCTATTACATTTGGATCTTTATTAATTATTTTAAATAAAGTTAGTATTAATGATATTAATAATGAAATTACTAATTATATAAATAGTTTAAATAAAATAAATTATTTTGAAAGTTTTAAAAATATATTTTTTTCAAATTTATTTTATTTAATTTCAATTTGGTTAATAGGTATATCTATTATAGGTATACCACTTTCACTAATATTATTTTTTATTAAAAGTTTTTCTTTAGGATTTACAATTAGTAGTTTTATATTAACTTATAAATTAAAAGGAATTTTAATTAGTATTATTTATGTTATACCATGTCAAGTAATAAATATATTAGTTATTATATATTTATTAACTTTTTCATTAATTATATCCTTTAACTTATTAGATAAAATGTTTAAAAAACAATCATTTAATTTTAATTTTATTTCAAAATATAAAAAAGTATTAATTACATCAATTATTTTATTTTTAATTTCTAATTTATACGAAATATTTATTATGCCTTATTTACTAAATATTGTTTTACATTTAATAAAATAAATGTTATAATTCTTTTGGTGATTATTATGAAAGTTGTAATTGGAATGAGTGGGGGAGTAGATTCTTCAGTCGCTGCCATTGAACTTATTAAACAAGGATATGAAGTAATTGGCTTATTTATGCGTAATTGGGATTCATTTACAAATGGAGAATATAATGATGCTCCTGTTTCTTCTAATGGTATATGCCCTCAAGAAGAAGATTATAACGATGCATTAAAAGTTTGTGAAAAATTAGGAATACCTCTTCATAGAATTGATTTTGTAAAGGAATATTGGGATTATGTATTTACTTATTTTTTAGATGAACTAAAAAAAGGAAGAACTCCTAATCCGGATATTATGTGTAATAAATATATTAAATTTGATATGTTTGTTAAAGAAGCAGAAAAACTTGGAGCTGATTTTATAGCAACAGGACATTATGCTAGAATTAAAGATGGAAAATTGTTAAGAGCTGTTGATAGTAATAAAGATCAAACTTATTTTTTATCTCAAGTAACAAAAGAACAATTAAAAAACGTTTTATTTCCAATCGGAGAAATGATTAAACCAGATGTTAGAAAAGTAGCAGATGAATATAATCTAATTACAGCTAAAAAGAAAGATTCTACTGGAATATGTTTTATTGGAGAAAGAAACTTTACAAATTTTTTAAGAAATTACTTACCTAATAAACCTGGTAAAATAATTAATATTGAAACAAATGAAGTTATTGGTGAACATATTGGTTTGATGTATTATACAATAGGTCAAAGAAGAGGTTTAGATATAGGTGGTACTGATAAAAGAATGTTTGTTGTTGGAAAAGATTTAAATAAAAATGTTCTATATATTTGTCTTGGAGATGATAATGATTATTTAATATCAGATTCATGTATTATAGATGAAGTTAATTATTTAAGTGATAAAAAATTAACAAAGTGTACTGCTAAATTTAGATATAGACAACCTGATAATGATGTTGAATTAGAATAC
>JAEEGL013035773.1_pt1 | contig 10507 bp, 9 predicted proteins | sample 9134231 | NCBI WGS metagenome assembly JAEEGL01 (sample SAMN16246548, study PRJNA631951) | gut metagenome | biome: gut microbiome; feature: rumen; material: fiber-attached | host: Bos | place: Iran: Karaj | collected 2018-10 | reverse complement strand
TTTTGTTTATTTGCATTGCTGGAACTTTTTTCCCTCACGCCGAACAACGACGCCACTTCCGCTACGCTCCAGGGCGTCGTTGTTCGGCGTGAGGGTTAAATCTTTCAATCAAGAAATTGCACTTCTATCTTGAAAGTATAAAAGGAAACGAACACAGGAAACGAGCCATCTATGCAATCAGGAGAACCATTCTCCAAGGAAGGATGTCCAATCACAACCAGAAAACCGCATTACCATCCAGGGCTCGGAAATGAGTATTATGCTAATAGAAAAAATTTCAACAACAATAATTTAGAGGTTTGAACGAAAACCGTTTTATTCTGATTCATAAACGAAAGACATATTTATGCAAAAACCACAGACGTATTACAACTAAATAGAGGGTGAGCGTAACTCACCCTCCAAATACAAATATATTGAATAAGAATCTTACCAAAGGCCCTTTTTATCGGCACGTTCCTGTTTGATGAGCAGGTTCAACATGTTATTCTCTTGTTATCCGCATTTATATTATTCCACAAAAAACTCTTTATTTCTAGGAAATAACTCAAAGAACTAACAAAATGCTTATCCGTTTGCGGAAAAACAGAGAAAAAAGCGAGGATAAGTATAGAACAAGTCCTGCACACTATATCACATTTCCATCGCTGCCCTTGAAAATTTTAACTGAATTCTCTCAAATCTAGCCCACTGGGCAGGAGACATTTCGCCTTGAGCATTAGCCAATTTTTGCTGCAAATCTTCAGCTTTCGACATTATGGCAGGATATTCGGACAATGCCGTTGCATCTCCATTTGTTGCTCTTTTCATAAATGCTATATATTGGTCAACATAATTCTCATACGACGACAATACGGCATCCCAGTCTTCAGATGAGCCAGACGAGCTATAGTCGGTATCATCATCGTCATAATCATAACTGGATGAATAATCATTGGTAGAATTCACTACGGTCGTATTATGAGGAATAGAGGTTGCACCGCCTTCTGATAAAGAAAATTGGAAATGAGTACCTTGAAAATTGGTAAATGTTCCCGAATACTGTCCATTATCAAACTGTCCCTCAAAATGACCAGTAGGCATTCCATCGTTGTTCGTTTCGTGTATATCTAAATTCCCATCTTCAAATTTTCCAAACAAGTTTAAGTTTGATCTATACTTGTTATAATAATAAGAGCCATTAACTTCGCTGCCGGAAATATTAATATCCATCGTTATGGCATTATTTCCGACATATCCACTCAGATGGTGTGCTCCGTCTGCGCCCTCCACTTTAACATCCGCAGTCAGGTATGGAGTAAACTGTGTCGCATTTGAAAACCACTTGGGAGCATCGTCTGAATTATGGAATTCTCCAACAAAAAGGATGTTTTCAGTACTTCCGACGGATGAAAGAAGCAGCTTCTTCAGCTTAAGCAAATCGGTGTCCTTTATTTGAATCTCCTGAACATCTGTTCCTTTTTCATCAACCAGCTTTATGACTGCAACAGATAACAAACTTATGAAATCCAAATCTTGAGGATCTTTGTTTTTCCATTCTGGTGTTTCCTTTTTCAGTTTAAGTTTAACATTAAGCTGAATATATTGAGTCTTTATAGATCCGTCTTGCTCTGAAAAAGTCAATTCTGACGGTTCGTTTACAACCTCTATCAACTTTGAGAGTTGTCCTGAAGTGAACTCTGTTGATGTGGGAGTGATTTTTTTCGGTTCATTTGAACAGGATAATCCCAAAATGCTTAATAGTAACAAAGCAATAAGTAATGCATTTAATTTCATATTAATCTTATATATTATTTGTTTATTTAATTATACTATAAATATTTAGATATTGCACCAAGAGTTACTATTTCGAGTATTATCTTGATAAGCCACCAGATAAACTTAAAGGGAGCCAAAAGAACTTGAACCACACAACTATGTTTCTTTTTTTGACTTCCCCCAGCAAATTGATATTCAGCACTATTAGCAAATTTATGCTCAGATTCTTTAAGATTCAAGTAGAAATTTTTAAAAGTATTTGGGTCATCTCTTCTACTAAAATAATCAAAAAATGTATAGAAAGCCCTGTCATCAGCAAAATTGACTTGAGCCATATTGATACAATTTTCAAACAGAGACCAATAAGCAAAACTTAAATCTTCTGATAAAAAACATTGATCAATATTGTCCCATTCTCCAGCGTATAAATATGTAGTATATCCTTCTTTTGGTCCAAATCTATTTGCCTTTGGTTTACTAAAAGCGAGTAATGAAAGTAAATCACCTCTTGAGTTACTAACCACAATATTTCGAATAGCTTGTGATTTCCTCTCGCATAGTTCCTTGTTTAATTCGCTAATCCTTTCTAATTCCCAATGTTTTTGCTTACTACGTTCAACTTTTTTTTTCAAAGAATTCAAAAGGGAACGGCTTTCATCTTGTAGTTCTTTCTTTTTGATGCTATATTCTTGGTCTATTTCCCGAAGTTCGGTTTGTAATTTAACAAGTGTATCATCCTTCTGTCCAGTATGAAAAGCATAACCACATTCAGGACAAACTGCGGCTCCGCTTGGAATGGACTGCCCACATACAGGACATTTTTTTATAACACCGGCCTTTGAATTCTGCTTTTGCTCAGTTAATGGTTTCCTTTCTATTGTGGAATTCAATTGTTGAATAGGTGGTTGAGGAGGAGGAGTAACAGGTAATAGTGGTAATAATTCATCTACATTTTGAGCCATACTCCATTGAGGCATACCATTTTTCCAGACAAATGTCTGTTGATTAAGTTGACCTTTTTGTACGAGTTCAGTCAATTGTTGCAAATAATACGGACCAGATTGTTGGTTGTTAATCATTACATAGTAATGAACTTCTGATTCAACGTTATCTTTCAAATTTGTTCCGCAATTAGGACAAATTTGACTATCAGTTTCTTTTTTACAATTTGGACAATACATTTTTTCAGATTTTAAATGTTTTAAATATTGATTTTTCATATACTATCTATACCATTCATCTTATAGAATATGGCAAGATAAATAATTAATATAATTCCATTTAATATTATATATGATGGAACAGACACACCATAGGCTGCATATATAAAATTAACAGCAGTAAAGAGAATAAATGCAATAATGGAAAGGATACGAATATTAACGCCAAGTCGTGAAGTGGAATAACACATACCCATAATTGGAATGAGCACAGCCACAAAGCATACAAAACTTACAATTCCGGCCATTATATCGTTATCTCCCCCCCTTGCTACGGAATATACCCAAAAGCCTAACAAAGCTGATAATAATATAGCCAATAACGACAAAATGACATTTATGCTTTTTTGTTTTTTTCTTCTTTCATGGAACTATTGTTTTGGTAATGGTGGAGGAGTTAAAGCAATTACTTTTAATATAGAGGGAATCTGTTTGATTGGTTGCCATGCAGACATGCCTGGCACCCATCCAAGTGTGTCCTGATTGATTTGATGAGAATTGGCCATCTGAGAAATCTCTGTGTCGTTTAAAGGTCCCAAAGACTGACCGTTCAATGCCACATAATAAGTAGATGCTTGCAATGGTTTTTGTATGGTCTGAACTGATCCAGGTACATACATCTGTTGCATGGTGTTGTTCATTACATCCACCATTTGCTTAGCCATTGCCATGCCCATACCGAACTCTACAAGCCGGTCAATGGAGAAAAAATTATTATCGTTCATAAATTAATGGTTTTAATGGTTCTACATTGAAGGAAGTGGTGGAGGAACAGAGCCTGGAGGAGATGGTGGTGCAAATAATCCACTCAGCTCATGGACCTTCTCAGCCAATTCCCAATTAGCCAGACCCTGTTTCCAAACGTATGTCTGCTTGGTTAGCTGTCCTGTGTTTACCATCTCCTGAAGTTGTTGCATGTTGAATGGACCAGTTTGTTGACCATTAACAGAAACGTAATATTGAACGTTAGGAAGTGGCGGAGGAGCACTCATCGCTCCTTGCATCTGCTGCCCCATATTGTTCATCATTCCTGCCATCTGCTGTCCGATAGCGCCACCCATGGCCATTCCTGTCATCATCCCGGCAGGGTTCATTCCTCCTCCTCCGCCGAGATTCATCGTTCCCATCTGCCCAAGATTTTGAGCACCTGTTTTCAACACCTCTGTCTGTTGATTAAGAGCATGAGCTCCGATATAATTCTGTTCTGTCTGCAGACGTTGGGCTCTCTGTGCTTCTTCACGCTGGATGCGCATAGTTTCAGCAAGGTTTTCTTTGTTGATTGCCTGCATGTCCTGCATATTTTGGATGTTAATCTCTGCCTGAGCTTGCATTGTTCTTGCAGTGATTCCGCCTGTCAGTCCTTTGACTTCCTGATATGCCTCAGAATCTTTGTCTATCTCTATGGCATTGATGTCAATATGTTTCATCTTCACCCCGAATTCATCCATACGGTCTTTGAGCTTATTCTCCAGAAGTTCACTGATTTCATCAATTTTACGCTCCATCTGAACTACTGGCATGCCTAAATCATAAGGGATATTTGTTACAATTCCCTTCATCTTTCTAACCATCGAATCCTTTATCTGCTTTTTAAAAGCCTCTAGGTCAAAATTAATGAGTCGATTCAACTTGATAAAATTACGATAATCTTCTAAGACGAAAGTCATCGTTCCTCTAACAGCAACCGGAACAGGAAAATCAGGCAAACGAGGATCTGCAACATCAAAGTATGGAATAGCAAAACGAATTTGATTCGTTCCCTGTGTATTGATGTAATAAACTTCTGCCTGAAATGGCGACACACCACCAAATGCCATTCCGACAATGCTTGCCAGAATAGGGAAATTGGCTGTTTTAATTGTATCGTCATAAGGACCCTCTATAAAATCCTGCATCGTTCCATTTTTCTGTTTGTAAACAAACACGGCCACTTCTCCGTCCTTCACCCTCAGACTGCTTCCGTATCTGATGCTGTTTTCTCTAGAAGTTGAATTAGCATTTTGGCCCAATGGCCTCCATTTCCAAACAAGATATTCTTGTTCGTCGCAGCGGATTACATTCATTAATCCGCCACCTTTGCCTTTTCCGAATAGTCCCATAATTTAAATCAATGATTTTATAAGTTCTAAAATTCCATAAAAACGTTAAATTAACTATGTTTTTGCCAGTTTGGGTTCCTATACCTTTTGGAAAAACTTATATAATTATAAATTAAGTTCCCTTTAAAAAGTCCCAAAACGTCAACTTTGGCTTTATAACCAGCTGATTATCATATACAGTTTTTCGATTATCATACTATAGCAAACCCAACAATTAATATATGTCTATTTTAAAGACATTTTAATTGATGCTGCAGCCAATTTTCCTTCAATCTTGAGGAATCTTGCTACTTGTAGTGCTGACAATTCTGCTTTGGCATTATTCATATTTTTAACCATATTTTGCGCCTTGGTCAACATTGATTGAGCTTGGCTTATATTTGCCTCACCATCAGCGACTTTCTCCATATAAGCGATGTAGTCATCAACATATTCTTCTAACAAATCCAGAGATTCATCATATTCTTTTGTTTTAGAAGCAGTTCCCTGTTTTGTATTGGTCTGGTCATCACTATTTTCCTCTTTCATCGCTTCAGGTAAATTATCTTTAACACCTGTAGGTTTTTCTTCTTTTATATAGTTATTCTCATCTACAAAATTATTATCTTCTATTAATGTTGAATTATCTGACGAATTTATCTTTGAGTTATTGTTTGTGTTTGTTCTGCTGTTAGATGTAACAGAACTTTCTTTTTCATCATCTGTCATTTCATTCATTGAATCTTGATTTTCAGAAACATCTTCTTCATCTGACATATTTTCCTTATCCTTGGAGATGCCTTTATACGCAGAGTATTCAGGGTCACTGGTTACAGGAACAAGTTGAATATAAACACCTTCTTTTTGGATTATTTCCCATTTGCTTTTCATTTCAGCCTCCCATTCAACAGCAGAATACTCCATTTTCATTTGTGAACGTAATGTACCACGCGTGAGATAGCTGACGTTTGTGTCCCAATCCATTTGGCATTCAAAATCAAAATCTTCTAATTCTGCTATAACTAAATGATTTCTGTCTAATACTGTGGGAGTGAAACAGAATCCATATGGATTATTGCAGGCAACAGCTTTATTTACTTCTATCGCCAGGGAAGAAGTGATAATGTAGATGTCTCCAACTTTTGATGTTGTTAACACCACTTCATTCTCTTTAAAATTTATATAGTCTCCTAGTTCCCCAATTTGTAGTTCAATTTCCAAATTTACTGTATCATCAGTCTTTTTGCATGAAATTACGCTAATGATCATTGAAACAAATAAAAGCTTTGTGATAATTTTAAACATAGTTGGGATGATTTTTAGTTCATTGCCTACTCTATCCAGGATTTTCGGCATTCTCCTTTGGTTAGACTTAAGGATAATGGGCATGCACACAAAAAATGTGAGCCCATTGACATTCCCTGTCAGTAGGCTCTGGAAAAACCTGTAAGTTGGAGAATGAAAATACGGCTCACACCTATATGCGGAGTATGGATGCGCCAATGACGGCACACTCATATCTCAATATAAATAGATGGAATGTCTTTCGTTCTGCCCAACTTACTATCAGTATAAAGGATCCAGACTTCACTGACGGGCAGAGGGAAACGATTCCTCAAAAATATAATAGTCACCTCTGAGAGATAACACTTGCAAATTTAAAGAAAAGTTTTGAAAGAACACACAATAGAGCCGTATTTTTTTTATTTTTTGCAAAAATAATGTAAATTTTTGAAACAGAATTGGTCCATTTTGGTCCTTTTTCAAAAAATCAAAGAAAAAAACAAAAAAATGCATAAAATATGCATCTGAACAATTCTCTCACACAAAAATTTGATATGCAATGATAATCCGTAATCAGAGAATCATGTTAATTCAAGTTCCTGAAGTAAAAATAGAAGAAAATATATTTCAACAAGGGAGTTATAATCCTACTCTAAGGTTGCAGCACGGAATTGAGAGTTAATTCTTTGAATGGAAGTTAACGAGCCTACGGTTCGTGGACGATAGTTTTGTCAATGATTATTCGATAATTGAATCACAAAAATTAAACAAAACTTGTTAATTATCTACTTTTTCAAGAACTTACGAAAGTTGAATAATTATTAATTATCGTAAAAATGAGCGCAAAGCCGAGCTTGTTCAAGCTATGCCGAACGTAGCCGATAATAAGCGAAGCCAATTATAAATTATAAATTATTAATTATAAATTCTTAATTATTTATTCCTCCTTCATTTTGACTCCACAACATTTTTATATCCCTTGTCAAGATAACTCTGCAAGCTACCTTTGGGTACAATGTAACGGCAACGCTCATCCACTTTCTCAAAATTACGGTCAAAACTATACTTGCCGGCATCACCATGACGGATCACCACCTTTTCTATAGGCTGTTTCTCCAAACGATTCGACCCAAAGGCAAGCCCCCCCTTGAACACATCAACCGAAGGAAGACTGAGTACCTTAAGAGAATCATCGCCATAAAAGGCTGCCTTACCGATTGAGGTCACACCATCACCCACATATACATCGGAAAGCTGATGGCAGTTATGAAATATATCAGCTCCCAACGATTTGGCACTGTCTGGAATTTTCACACTACGCAGACTGACACACTCAAAGAAAACACCATCCTCCAAACACTCCACACACTGACCAAGAGTGACATCGTTTAGCTTGGGACAAGAAGTAAAACACCAGGGACCAAGCGTCACACTGGAATCGTCAAATTTCGCAGAAGTCAGATTTCCACATGCACCAAAGGCAGCATCGGAGATACTTTTCAGACTGCGGGGAAAAGAAACAGTCGTGAGGCTGTGACATTCATTAAAACCATATACACCTATCTTCTCCAGTTTTGCGGGAAACTGTATTTCTTTCAATGACTCACACTGAAGAAAAGCAAAGTCATCAATGACCGTAATCTGGTCTGGAAGCATCACATGTTGAAGATTACTGCATTGGTTGAAAGCACTGCGCTCCAACAACTCAAGTCCTGTGAAATAGCGTAGCTCGTCAAACGAACGGATGTTTTTGTTATTTTTAAAGTTAGCACCCAAGTCCTTCACCCCTGCCGCCTCATCACGACTCAGCTCTCCGTCGCCATCGCTGTCCCAATTCTCCACACAAATCTCTTTCACCTCGCTGTCTGCAAACTCGATGATGCCGGAAGAGGCTGTGGAAAGCCTGCGTTTCTTAACGGCGTCATTATTCTCACGACGGGGCGTCTCATCCATCTTACCCGATAAGCGCTGCACTTTGACTAACAGGAAGACCACAACCGCGAGCAAAGCCAAGAAGGCAGCAGCAACAGCACCCAGCCCCATCCGACGGGACAACGAGCGTCTACGGATAATGGCAGAACGTAGTTCCTCTACGCTCTGATAACGCTGGCTGACGGGCGACTTGCATTTGCGGATGATCCCACGGTAACGACTGCCAAGCTCCATCTTCTCCATAATCACACCGAGGCTGTAGATGTCGTTGCGGACATCAGCCACATCCGTCGTAGCCTGTTCGGGCGACATGTAATTGGGAGTGCCGGCTGGCTGCTTCAGAATCGCGTTGCTGTCGGAGTCGGCAAGACCGAAGTCGATGAGTTTTATATGATTACCATTTCTAGTGACCATGATATTCGATGGTTTAAGGTCACGATGGGCTATCCCAAGAAGATGACAGTAACTAACTGCATCTAGTAACTCATCCAACATCCGAACCCGCTCCTGCCGCGTAGAAGTCATCTGAGAGAGACGTGTTCCCTCCACATATTCCATCACAATACAATCACCCAGACCGTCAACAGGCTCAAGCCCAAACACGCTCACGATATTAGGATGAGAAAGCCGTGCAAGCATCTCAAACTCTTTACGCAAGGCTTGCTTGCCGGCAGTGCTGTCCGACACCTTGGGTGCCAGAGCCTTCAGCACGCACCAACGGCCGTAGCGCTTGGCTCGTATCAGCACATTCGTGTCGGACCTGGATATGGTCTCCATGTCCGTGAAATCACGGCTGATTCCCTCAAACGAGTCTTCAAGGTAACCTGATGCGGATGACGATTTTTCTCCGTCCATAATTATTCCGTCTATTAAAACCATGCAAATTTAGCATTTTACTTTCAAAAACCCAAACAATTGTTGCAAGATTGGGAAATAATGCCTAATTTTGCTAAAACAAACAACCACCACCCATGAACAAGACAGAGAAGCTGATAAAAGACATAGAATCTGCCGTTGGATTCACAGTTGACAGCCCGAAAGACTTCGAACAGCTGAAACAGCGAATCACATCGAGGACAGGCCATGTAATCAGCACAACCACATTAAAACGAATCTGGCAATATCTGCCTAACGAAGTTTGTTCCAGTAGGCACACACTGAACATCCTGTCACAGTTTTTAGGCTACAAAAACTGGGAAGAATACAACACAAGCAGCAGTAATAATGAAGAGAACGAGAGCGACCCGCTGATGTGCAGGCATATCAACGTGTTGAACGACTTGACCACAGGTGACGTTATCTGTCTGACATGGCATCCGGGAAGGGTATGCAGAATCGAATATCTCGGTAACCAGCGGTTCAAGGTGCTGTATTCCGAAAAAACGCGTCTCAAGGCAGGCAACACCTTCGAATGTGGTCTGATCATCGAAAACGAGCCGCTTTTCATCGACAGGCTCGTACAAAACAACCTGCCACCTATTGCCTACGTCTGTGGGAAAAAGACAGGGGTGAGATTCGAGATTAATACAGAAAGAGGGTGAGTTGTTTGACGCTCACCCTCTACAAATATATCGAATAAGAATCTTTATAAAAGTTCAGTCTGACATATTGTTTATGTACATTCTGCCGGATTTATGAGAATCTTCTCCATCCTGTCGTACTTTGCATCAGGGAACGACTCGTCATCGACACAAAAATGTATTACTGAACCGCTTTTTATATTTTTTGCAAAAATAATGCAAAAAAATGAAACGGAATTGGTCCATTTTGGTCCTTTTTCAAAAAATATAAAAAAAACAAATTTCACAGATTAGATGACGAATTAGATTTCTTTTGAACAAGATTTATTTACACTTTGCGTCAGCTGAAGTGTCAATCATTTCTTCTCCACTTCCCTTTGATTCCAAGCAAATTGAAAAATTCTCTAATTCTCTAATTCTTGATAAGAAATGATGGGAAAGTTAAGTTACATCCTACATAATTAAATCTTTAAATTATCTCGGCTTCCCAAGTATCTTCCAATATTCCTCCTGGTTATTAAGAATTTCAGAGGCTTTCTTCAAATCGGGGTCTTTCTTAAGTGTCTCTTGGATCATGCCCGCCTGGAAATAATAGCGTTTCACCACTTCGATGGCCATCAGCTGCATGATATCGTCTTTGTAGCGGTCCAGCTCCTGATCGATATTATGCTGCAACTTCGCCTCAAGGGCATCAAACTCAGCCTTCGCATCCTCG
>JAEEGL011834291.1_pt1 | contig 10507 bp, 11 predicted proteins | sample 9134231 | NCBI WGS metagenome assembly JAEEGL01 (sample SAMN16246548, study PRJNA631951) | gut metagenome | biome: gut microbiome; feature: rumen; material: fiber-attached | host: Bos | place: Iran: Karaj | collected 2018-10 | reverse complement strand
GTGCCTCGTCCATGGAAATTGTACATGGACATGACCGGCCCGTTTTCCATCGTTACTTCACCAGCTCCTGTCAGATCCGGCGTATCCGTGGCCATTTCCGCATCAAGGCAGAAGATGATGTCCGGAGCTATCATTCGTGATGCCACAACGGCGCCTCGTATCGTATATTCTTCTTGCACGGTTGAAACCAGATACAGATCATGTTCAGGCGGGTTTTTGGAAAACCATTCCGCCAGAAGCACCAGAAGGCTGCAGCCGATCCGGTTGTCCAGGGAAGTGGCAGAAACGACGCTGTTAGCCATATGGACATAAGAAGGCTGGTAGGTGATGGCGTTTCCAATCTTTACGCCCAGATCAAGGACCTGTTTTCTGTTGTGACAGCCGATATCAATATAGAGATCCTGATAGCGGTCAACTTTATACTTTTCTTCTGCGGAGGTCAGATGGTGCGATTTGACGCCGATGACCCCCGGAATGTAGCCACCTTTTGACTCGACAGCAACGCGAAGGGCAACGAGCGTCTTCTCCGGGATCCCTCCGACTCTTTCAAAATGGATAAAGCCGTCCTCATCGATTGTCTTGACCATAAGGCCGGGTGAATCCATGTGTGCACTGACCATGACCCTGCGGGTGTGATCTTCCCCTTTGATACAGGTGATCGTGTTGCCAAGCACATCCGTTTCAACTTTTAATCCATAAGATTGAAAATATTCACGCATGCGATTGGAAACAAGCTGCTCATGCCCAGAAAGACTTGGCAAAAGGCAGAGTTCCTGCAAAATCGAATCGATTTTCTGTAACATGTTTATCCTTTCAATATTGCAATATCCGCAAATTCATAGACTTCCTCATCAGCCAGGGAAGTATCCTGCAGCAGTTTTGAACCTTTGAATCCCACGACATACAATCCGGCTGCTTTACCGGCTTTGATGCCGTTTGGCGCATCTTCAATGACAATCAGATCTTCTTTCTTCTCCTTCATCTTTTCGCAGGCGATCAGATAGACCTGCGGGTCCGGTTTGGACTTAGTGACGTCATTGGCGGAAACGATGAAATCAAAGCAGTCTTCAATGCCGAAGAGCGCAATCTTATGCCGAACATAGTATTCGGGAGAAGAGGAGGCGATAGCCAGCTTTTTTCCTTGTGCGTGCTGTTTCCTGGCGAATTCAATGATTCCTTTCATCGGTTGCAATTCATCGGACATCAGAAGAGCGTCGCAATACTCGTAATACTCTTTTATAAAAGCTTCCGGTTCGTCACTCAATTCAGGATATTGTGAAAGAAGGATCTTGCAGAACTGCCTGCCGGTAATGCCGTTGCAGTCGGGAAGCGTAGTCATGTCGACTGGAACTCCTTTGTCTCTGGCCAGGTTTTCAACCGCAATCGTGAATAAGGGCTCGGAATCGAGCAGAACCCCGTCACAATCAAATATTATTCCTTTTATCATCAGCTTCATTTTAACGTAATGTGGTCCTTTTCGATATTTATGATCTTTTCAGAAGAAAAAATCTGTGTAAAAAGAAGAACTATCATTGTACATAAATCCGCTTTTCTATGAAAAACTGTGTTAAATATCTGTTTTAAAAAGATACACAAATGATATGAATGGCTGAAAAGAAATAAAAAAATCAATAAATAAAAGGGCTTTTTTTAACACAATAAAAAAGTGTGTTATGAAAGCGCTTCACTTTTACGGTTTTTTTGCGGATGTTATAAATATCTTGAAGGAGTGTAAAAACAATGGCTGTTCGAATCATGATTGCCTGTGGTTCAGGTATTGCAACGAGTGCTTATGCTGCTGAAGAGATCACGAAGATCGCCAAACAGATCGGCGTCGATGTGGATGTTCACAAAGAACGTATTCAGAATGTTCCGGCAAATGCATCCAATTTTGATGTTTGTTTCGTTACTTCCAATTTCAAACAGGATATTGGAACAAAGCTTGTAAGAGTTGATGGCTTAATCAGTGGTATCAATGAAGAAGCTGTGATTGAGGATGTCAAAGCTGCTTTGTTGGAGGCCGCTGCTAAGTATAAAGCAGATTAAAGTAAGTTAGGAAAGGGGACTGTATGCAAATTCTATCTAGTATTGTCAACTTCGTGCTTAACTTGGGCGGAGGCATCTTCCTTCCGTTCGTAATCACGATCTTGGGCTTGTTCTTCAAGATGAATCTGTTTGATTCCTTCAAGAACGGTTTGAAGATTGGTGCCGGTTTTACTGGTATCAACCTTGTTATCGGTGTATTGTGTGATGCATTATCACCTGCAGTTCAGCATTATGCCAATTTAGGGGCAGGTTTCACAGTTACTGATATTGGCTGGGAAGGCATCGGTGCGATCGCCTGGTCTACACCATTCGCAATTGCCATCGTACCTCTCGGTATGATTCTTAACTACATCCTGATCCGTACGAAATTCACAAAGACGATGGATGTCGACGTATGGAACTACTGGCACTTCATCCTCGGTGCTGCGATCTCTTACTATGTCTGCATGATGCTTGGCATGTCTCAGGTCGTTTCTGCTATCATCGGTATCCTTATCGGTTTGGGAACTTTCGTTGTCGTTCTGAAATTAGGTGATAAGATTGCTCCTTACTGGCAGGAATACTATGGACTTCCTGGTACAACCTGCTGTAACTCAGATGCTTACTATATGTGGGGTATTGACTGGGTTGTATGCAAGATCATTGATGCAATTCCTGGTCTCAACAAAATCAATATCAACGCAAAATGGGTCAGTGACAAGCTTGGTTCCTTCGGTGAAACTTCCGTTCTGGCTTTCTTCGCAGGTGTATTGATCTCCGTTATCACTAGACTGGATCTGGCTACTGCGATCACCATGTCTGTCACGATTGCCGCTTGTATCATCCTGGTTCCGAAGATGGTCGGCCTGCTTATGGAAGGTCTTGTACCGGTTTCCAATGCTGCCCGTAAATTCTTCAAGTCTCACTTAGGTGATGACTATGACATCTACATCGGTATGGATGAAGCTCTGTACTTAGGTGATGAAGTCGGTATTCAGTGCTCTGTCATTATGATCCCGATTGCACTTGCTCTGGCTTTCTTGCCGGGTGTCACGGTCTTCCCGATTGCCTCTATCGGTTCACTTTGCTACACAACATGTGCATGTTCACTGTTTGCGAAAGGTGATGTCTTCAAGACTATCGTTGCCTCCTCGGTCTGCTTGATCTATTGCTTCGAGATGTACAGCTTCATGGCTCCGTTAGCTACGAAGTTGGCTGTTGAGACAGGTTATATCACTGCTTCTATGGGCCAGGTCACTGGTTCTGGTATAGAAGAACTGCAGTGTGTCGTGCTGGGTGTTGTAGCCAAGTTATTAGGCGCCTGGTAATTGTAATGAGAGATTGTCCGGAATTTTTTCCGGACAATCCTTTTATTTTGTTTTAGAGATGAAAGTATATAAATGTGAAAAGAAGTTCAGGATAAGATATATGCTTTTCGGCATTCTTGTACTGATTGCCATGGCGTATATCCTTATCAGCAGAAGATTCTTTTATTCTAAAGCTGTCTATAATATCGCGTTCTGGATCGTCGGGATCCTTTTGGGCGTGTTTTATTGTTTGCGCGGATTTCTGCTCAGATTGGAGTTAAGAGACGACGAGATCTATTTCTGGGACGGCTTGGTTGATTTCAGGCACATCAAATATGATGACCTGCTTAAGATCGAATACAACCCTGAGATCAGGATCAGGTTTTATATAAGAGATGAAAGGCAGACAAAGTTCTCCATTCCGAATGTATTCGGAGAAGAAAAAACAATGGAGATACTTGATGCGATAAAAAAGAAAAGAAAAAGGATTGAAGTCATTCATATCGACAGAGAAAAAGCGATTGACACTTCGAAGAAGATTGTTCGAAGCAAGCCGATTCGCAAGAAGGGAGATAAAAAATGAGCGAGGTTTATGTGATTAAAGGCAAAGCCGAAAACTGGGAAGAAGCCTTGAAAATGACGGGGCAGGAGCTGTTCCGCAACGGCTGTGTCGTTGAAGAATTCTGGGAGAAATGCGTTGAAAGGGAAAAGGAGTATCCGACAGGACTCACTGAGTTCTGCCCAGTCGCGATTCCACACGCTTCAAAGGATTACGTTCTGAAACAGGCCATCTGCGCATTGAAATTGGAAAGCCCGATCAAATTCCGTTCCATGGCGGATTGGGATCAGGATATCGATGTGCGCTATGTTCTGAATCTGGCCTTGCTGGATGACAGCGAACATATAAAGATCGTTACGAGAGTGATTCGTTCTCTGAAAGATGCTTCCTTCCTGGAGAAAATGGATAACTGCGATATAGAAGAACTTAAAATACTGCTGAATGACCATTTTATGGTACCGCAACCCGATGAAGAGTAAAGATCCGCAAAAGCGGATCTTTATTTGTTTTTTGTGAGTGGGAGAAACAGTTTTGCGATTGCCGCAACTTCTGCCGGCGGTATACGGATCGAATATGCGTGATTGACCGGTTCCAAGGACTGTGTGATGGCTTGCATCAGCTGATTGTTTGCGGAAATAAAGCGGTAGAGCTTCTTATTCTGCAACGGCTCTGACCGTATGACTCTTTCTAACATCGGAATTGCCTGAAGGTAGTAATCCGTAGCGATCACATCAGAATAATCCGCTCCCAGTTTGCCAAAGATGTTTTTGAGGCAATGCTGCAGGATTGTGATGGCTTTGTATGGATCAATGAATTGACAGATCGGAATGATCTTTTTTTCTACCAGTTCGGTAATGAATTCCTCTTCACCTTGAAAATCGGCGATCGAGTTTTTCAACCCGGCAGATGACAGGTCATTGAGTGTGTTGATGGAATAAGTGCTTTTTTCACTCAGATCGATCAAACGATGCATTGTGATCGGCGCAAGTGTCTTGCACGGGATGCCGGTAAGCTTGCTGATATAGGAACCCAATTCGGTCAATGGTTCATAGTCTGCCAGGATCAGCACGCCTGCTTTTTCATCGATGCGCCGTATCGTTTCGGTTGCTTTATCCAGGAAGGTTTCAAAAGACATATCATAAGGGTAATCGAGTGCTTCGATATTTACTTTGCTGTCTGAAGTCTTTTTGACATAATCGACCATTTGCGAAGCGATCGATTCTCCATGGACTGCCACAACGATGGAAACTTTGCCGCGTGTGAGCGATTCACGGATCCGCTTCAGATACGCGCTGATAAAGGCTTTGTCGTTTTCGGATAATTCAATATCACGCCGGTCTTTTATCTGATTGGCGATGGAAGCGGCGACCTTGCATTCCGGACTTGAAGGATCCTGATCTTCAATCTGGAAAGAAGAAAGATCGATGGCACGTCCGGAGAGAATGGATGCGATATGCATGTATAATCCGTAAAGATATTCCTGATTTTCCTGCAAGAAGAAAAAGGCGCTGTTGTGGAACAGAATGGAATTGACCATTGTCCGTATTTCAGGTTCAATGCTCAGTTCAAGCTGCGAAAGCTGCTGCGAATTGCTGTTTTTGATAATGCCGATACTCTGATCAACGACCTGGTTGATGTCTTTCAGAGCTGTCGGATCGAAATAATCATTCATGAACTGATCTTTGAAACTGGTAGCCGTATTATGTGGAAAATGTTCAAAGAAATCGAACTCTTCCGAATGGCCATTGGAATCAAAATAGATATGATCATTGTATATGATGTCCAGCATCATAGGAGCAAGTCTTTCGGCATCCTTATTCGTCAGCGCAGGCCGGTCATAATCCGTTACTTCTTTTGGAAGGTCGGAAAGTGTTATGTCGATAAAACGCGTGTCTTTGCTGATATTGTCGGAGTAAGCTTGTGAGCAGGCGTCGCGGATCTCATTTTCAAGTTTTGTAATGTTTTCCGTGTAGATCTTTACTGCATAGGAGAATATGACTTCCTTTGATACGCGGATCGCTTTTTTAATATTGCGCGCTTCCCTGGCAAAGCAGTCCATGATCATGACGAGTTTTTCATAGACGCCGCGGTCATCCATATCAGGAAGAGCAATATTGGCTGTGATGTAGTGAGTAAAAGGCAATAGTTTCGGATCGCTCAGCTTCCTGGAAGAAATCAGGATCATCATAAAGCGAACAGGGATCTGAGTGGAGGAATTCATCCTTGTGAAGTATCCTTTGTTCAGCAATGAGGAGATCAGATCGACGGTGGATTGCGGAAGATAATCGATGTTCTGCAAGAGAAGGAAACCGTTTGTACACATTTCGAGAATTCCTTTATGGGAATTCTCTTTGTTGTATTCATCCTGGATACCGAAGAGTTTTTCCTCAAACTGCGTGATGTTGGCATTCGCCCTTCGGCAGTCGATATCGAAATACGGGCAGCGTTTATTCTTGAATCCGCTTTTGATTGCGTATTCGACCATTGAATCCGCAAGCGTTGATTTTTCGGTTCCGGAATTGCCGGTGATCAGTGTATGCAATCCGTAAGGCGGGTAGGCGATAGCGGCTTTTGCTTTGCGTATGACTTCGGCGAGGGAACCGTCGGAACCGATCATGTTGGAAAGGTCAAGACGATTGTCGTAGGGTGACTGATACGTGTTGGCGGAATTGATGTAATCGCTGAGGTGTTCTTCCTTTGGGATAAAAGTTGGAATATAGCTTTCCGGAAAAGTGTTGGATATAACTTTTGAATCCAGATAAAAGACCGGTCTTCCGGCGATCTTTATGAGTTCGCCGTTCTTCCAGAGAGAATTGAGTTCGCGGGAAACGTTTGCTCGGTCGATCTTCAAATCATACGAAATGTCTTCGGCTTCGATACCGTTGTCGTTGATTTTTTCGTCTTTGATCAGCTGAATTGTTTTGTTCCGTATGTATTCACGGATCTTCTCTTTTCGATTAATCATATTTTTCCTCCAATTTAGTGTAGCTTTTTGTTTAATACCATCACCTTATAAATAGAAGAGTGTTACATGATCTGCATTTTGTGTTATTTTTCATATTTTATTATTACACACATTAACATTTATTTTGAGAATTTACTTCATAGGGGCTGATTTTATCGGTTATTGGCATTTCGCACAAATTCATTTGTGTAAAAAATTCGCCGATTTCACTTCAAAAAATAGTGAGTGTTATAAAAGAATCGTAAGTATGTATAAGGGCATTATTTTTGATTTTGACGGTGTCATTGTAGACAGCGAAGTGAGGTATGTCGAATCGGTCATTGCCTATCTTAAGACGTTGGGCATCGATTCTCATTTTAATGAACTGACTTACCTGATCGGTCAGAACATGTCAGACATCTATATGTGTCTCAAAAGACAGTTTGATCTTGATGTTTCAAAGGAATCTTTCATTTCCGATTCCATGAAGGTCTATGAACAGATGTCGGATATCAAGACCTTTGAACCGATGGATGGTCTTAAAGAATTCTTAGAGTATTGTCGTGATAAAGATCTCGTCATGTCCGTGGCCTCTTCTTCAAGCTATGACTATCTCTATACGATCATGGACACCTTAGACATCACAAGATTCTTTACGCATGTGATCTCAGGAGATTCGCTCAAGCATTCCAAACCTGATCCGGAAATCTATAATCTGGTCACGAAAAAAATGGGTCTTGATAAAAAGGAACTGATGATCATCGAAGATTCAATCAACGGCATCAGGGCAGGAAAGGCTTCCGGTATCTTTACCGTCGGCTTTAAGGGATCAAGAATCATTCAGGATACTTCTATGGCAGATAGAGAAGTCTATTCATTCAGGGAAATCAAAGACATATTAGAACAATAAACAATAAACCAATAAGGAGGAAAAACACTATGTGGATGAAGGAAGTATTTGGTACAGACAAGCCAGTCATCGGCATGTTGCATCTGATGGCTTTGCCGACTGACCCGAAGTACGATGAAAAAGGCGGTATCCAGGCAGTCATTGACCGGGCGAGGGAAGATGTCCATGCCTTGCAGGATGGAGGAATCGACGGCATCTTATTCTGCAATGAGTTCTCCATTCCCTATACCGACAATGTAAGAGTCGTCACCATCGCCTGCATGGCCAGGATCATCGGCGAACTGTTAAGCGAGATCAAGGTTCCGTTTGGCGTTGATGTGGCAATGGATCCTTACAAGGTATTTGATCTGGCGGCTGCCACAGGAGCCAGCTTTGTAAGAGAGACCTTGTTCGGTGCCTATGCGGGAGACTATGGCATTACTTCCGTACAGCAGGGTGAGATCGAGCGTCACAGAGTCGATGTCGGCTGCAAGAACGTCTATACTCTTGCCACACTTGTTCCGGAAGGAGCAAAGCAGATTGCGGAACGTCCGATCGAAGACGTTGCCAAATCCGTAACCTTCTCGATCGCTCCGGGTGCATTACTGGTTTATGGCAACAACGCCGGTGCGCAGATCGATACCAGCAATATCACCAGAGCCAAGAGCGCCACTTCCACTCCGGTCTTCGCTTCCAACGGCGTCAAGGCGGAGACAGTTGAAAACATCCTTTCCATCTCGGATGGCTGTGTGGTAGGAACCTGGTTAAAATATGACGGCTATTTCTACAACAAGGTTGATAAAGACAGAGTCAAACAGCTGATGGATAAAGCCAAGGCATACAGAGGAAATAACTGATATGTGGATGAAAGAAATGTTTGGGACAGACAAGCCGGTCATCGGTATGATGCATCTGATGGCCATGCCGACCGATCCCAAATACGATGAACAGGCAGGCCTTGCTAAGGTCATCGACCGGGCAAGACATGACCTTCACGCTTTGCAAGAGGGTGGTATTGATGGTGTTCTTTTCACCAACGAATTCTCCATTCCTTATACAGACAATGTCAGACCGGTCACCATTGCCTGCATGGCCAGGATCATTGGCGAGCTTAAAAAGGAGATCAAGGTACCATTTGGTGTGAACGTTGCCGTGGATCCTTATAAGGCACTGGATCTGGCTTGTGCCGTTGAAGCGGACTTTATCCGCGGCACTTTCTTTGGCGCTTTTGTTTCAGATGACGGCATCTCTTCGATCCAGATGGGTGAAATGATGCGCCATAAGGCAGAACTGCATCTGGATAATCTGAAAATGCTGGCAACGATCGTTCCGGAAGGAGCGAAGCAGATTTCCGAAAGACCGATTGAAGATGTGGTGAAGTCCGTAGGATTCTCCATGGCTCCGGATGCGATGCTGGTATTTGGGCTGACAGCCGGAAGACCAATCGATGATTCGCTGATCAGCCGTGCAAAACAGGTAACTTCAACGCCGGTCTTTGCCTCCAACGGTGTCAAAGCTTCCACGGTGGAAAAGACGCTGAGCATAGCAGATGGCTGTGTAGTCGGCACTTCACTTAAATATGATGGACAGTTCTATGAGGCTGTTGATCAAAACAGAGTAAAAGAGCTGATGGATATCGCCAGGAAATTCAGGGGAGACTTATGATGAAAGTATCACCATCGATCGCTTCTGCCGATGTGCTTAACGTTGCCTCTGAGGTCGCTTTCATCGATAAGTATTTTGATAACATTCATATCGATATCGAAGATGGAGTAGCAGTAGGCGGCATCTCGTTTGGCATGAAGATGGCAAAAGGCATCTGTTCAATCTCAACGAGTTCTGAGAAAACGATGCATCTGGAAGTCTTGAATCCGCTTGATTATCTCGAAGATGTCAAAGAATGCGGATGTGACGTCACCTTTATACAGGTGTCCCATCTGGCAAAACCGTTGGAAGTGATCGAAAAGTTCAAGAAGGCCGGTATTCACACGGGAGTCAATCTGTGTGATGAGGACCTGGTGAGATCTGATCTTCAGGATCTTCTCAACGCATCCAGCGACATACTGGTCAATACAACCGCGCACTGGGATATCGAACAGAATTATCTGAAGGATATGGAAGATTTTGCCATAAAGCTGGCAAAGGAAGGAAAATACAGAATCTGGATCGATGGATGCGTCACTTACGAGACTTTCCAGAGACTAAAGGATTCCGGTATCTATTGCGCCGTTATCGGCAGAGGCATTTTCCAGGATAAGGAATTTGCCGTAGCGCATTATTGCAAATAAAAGGAGTATTTATGCTTGATAGAGGATTTACGGTAAAAACGATAGACGAGCTTGTGGAAGCCTGCAAGAATGATCCGGATTTTGACGTGGATCATTGGACATACAACGAAAAAGCCAAGGCGCTTTGGATCTATAACGCGAAAGACCAGCAGACAGTCATCATGCTGAAAGTGGATGACAACGGATTCATGGTCAAGAGCGTTTGGTAAAAAGGAGGATCATCAATGCCATTAGATTTCTTTGCCGATACCAGCAACTGGTTACAAGAACTGTTCCATGTCGAAAAACCGATCATTGCCATGTGCCATCTTCTCCCTTTACCAGGAGATCCCTACTACGATGAAGAAAAGGGTCTGGAAGCCATCATCGAAAGAGCGAAAAAGGATGTCAAAGCTTTACAGGATGGCGGCGTTGATGGCATCATGTTTTCCAATGAATATTCCCTTCCTTATCTGACCAGGATGGAGCCGATCACCTTGGCTGCGATGGCCTATG
>JAEEGL011296674.1_pt1 | contig 10507 bp, 11 predicted proteins | sample 9134231 | NCBI WGS metagenome assembly JAEEGL01 (sample SAMN16246548, study PRJNA631951) | gut metagenome | biome: gut microbiome; feature: rumen; material: fiber-attached | host: Bos | place: Iran: Karaj | collected 2018-10 | reverse complement strand
ATCAGCACCGAACTGATGTGGAGAAGGGGCATTATCATTGCTCTTTTGTGTGTGGGGACATTGGCTCTGGAGTATTACTCTTCCAAACGACTGTTAAACGCCTGCGACGACATTATCGAGCGCCTCAAAATGAAAGACGAATAAGATGGAAGATTATATCCTCAGAGAGATTGACCGCCTGGGCGAGATGCTGCTGATGATTGCCCGGAAACTTGGCCTGCTGGACAGTGACACGCCTGATTATTCCCTTTCCGACGTGAAAGATGAATTTGACAAGGCCAGCCTTCCGTTTGCCCTGGATGCGGTCCTGCAGCAAGAGAATCCTGTCTGGTATCTTGTAGAAACCGAGAAGATATCAGATCACGGCCTGGAGACGTTCATCGACATCCTCTTTCATTCAGACCTTGATGAAGACAGGAAGGTATCGCTCCTGAATGATGCTCTCTCGTATCTGGATGGAAAGGGATACTTCTCTTTCAGGCTTCATTCATTAAGCAATTGCGCTTTATGAGAATCATTCTATTATTGTCCATTGCTCTTGCACTTTCACCTGTATCAAGGGATTATGCATCTTTGATCAAGGAGGCCAGGGATTGTTTTGAAAGTGGAAGGCACTTGGAATGTGACTCATTGCTGACGGAACTCAGAGGGTACATCTGGATAGGACTGATTATGAGTATTGGTTCAATGTGTCCAAGATTCCGCCAATGGAAGTAATCTGGCCGGATGAGTCGGAATCGCTCCCGATCAAGACAATAGGTCCGCGGGATCAAGAGGGAATTTTCCAGAACGACCCGAAAGGGACCTCTGGCAGCATCAGGTCTTTCGATTCTAATGGCATCCCAACGTTTGTTCTCGTGTCTTCCGAAGGCATAATCATGCTGCCGTACGCGCTCTGGAGCGGCCCCTTCACGCTGGTGAACGCCTGGTTCAAAAGCGTCTTCGGCCGCTCGGGCCTGCAGATGGATCTTTGGAAGAAATTGATTTACAATCATTTGCAAAACGCCATTTGCAGGCCCCTGGAGAAATGCGAGGGGCTGCAGAATGACGTTTTGCAATATCTTGATTTCCAGTTGATTGCTGTAATTCCATCTGCAGGCCTCGCGTAGGCCGGTGCTTGTACCGGTCCGGGCATTGGACCGGTACAAGCAATTCCGGACGTTTTTGCTTGCATGGGTCCCGCCGATGGACCTGTACGGGCATTTCGGGTTGTAATATGTATCCGGGCTTCCGCTTGGTCCCCAAGCAGCATCGTCAAGTCGAGGAGCGTCTAATCCCTCAGATATCCGTGCCTCACCAGATCTTCCCGACTCCGGACCGGACTCGTGCAGCCGTCGGCAATTACGAAAAGATTGTCCGCGACGGAAGAGATCGCATCGAAATTGTGGTCGGTGACGATGATGCCGTGGTCTTTGCTGCGCTCCCGGATAAGCGACTTGACTTCATCGACGTTCACGGGATCGACCTGAGTGAACGGTTCATCCAGTATATAGAAAAGAGCATCGCTCATCAGCACCAGATACAATTCCGCCAGCCTGGCTTCTCCACCGGAGAGTTCATAGACCGGGGTATTGCAATGGCGGGAAAACCTGGGGACTCGGTCCACGAAGGACCAGTAATTCACACCGTACAAGTCAAAGGCACGGAGCAGCCGCATCCCTTCCGGAATCAGGCGTCCCTGCGGCAAGTACTTGACATATCGGCCAATGGCCTTTCTGTCGATGGGCCTTTCGTCGATGCTCACCATCACGTTCTCTACCCGGAGACCGCCCATGAGTCCGCGGAACATACAGGACTTTCCGGCACCGTTCCTGCCCAGGAGGCCCGTGACCATCCCTGTCTCGGAGGTGATATACCCGCCGCTCAGAACCGTCTTCTGACCGAAACGGACCACGACGCTGTCCACTATGAGTTTGTGCTTATCCATCGATGAAAAGCATGACGGTCATAAGAATGGCAAGGGCCAGGTAGTCGACCAGAATGACGCTGACGATCAAATCCCTTCGCGAGAGATTCAGGTTGATGTAGAAAAAGATGGCGTCCCGGTCACGGAATTGCTCCACAAGGAAAAGGGCAATCGCCGTAACGACCGCCTTGAGGATGAAAGAATCCATCATGAACGCGTAGGAGAACCCGCCGGACTGGAATCCTGCGCATACCAGATTGTACACTGCACCTATCAGGAAAACGCCTTTCCCATATTGCCAGATGAGTGATATGCGGTCCCGAAGGGTCATTCTACGCCAGTGATGGAATCAGCCGATGACCTTGCAAAAATAAAACCAGCCCAGACGGTTTCTTATCCCCGACAACTATCCGCGGCGCATCTCCACGTGGGGGATGTCGTCCTCGAGGAAAACGTCGGAGGAGACTTCGAAGCCTTCCTTGGCATAGAAGCCGGAGGCCTGGACCTGGGCGTGGAGGCAGAGGCGGGCGGCCCCCATCGTTTCCGTAGCGTAACGGATGCCTTCCTGCAGGATGCGCCTGCCGAGGCCCGTTCCCCGTACGTCGGGAGCGGTGACGACGCGGCCTACCTGGACCGTGCCAGGCTCGCCGGGCTTCCAAAAGAGCCGCAGGTAAGCCTTGACACGGCCGGGGCAAGAACCGGAACCAAGGCCGGCACCAGGGCCACGGCCATCACCCGCGTCACCCTCGGCATAAAACAGATGCACGGCATCATAGTCCTGGCCGTCGGCTTCCGGATATGGGCAGTTCTGCTCGACGATGAAGACGGCCTCCCGGAGCCGGAGGATTTCGTAGAGTTCGGCCGCAGAGAGGCCGGAGAAAGGCTGTATGACGAGTTCCATCCTCCTATTCTCCGTCACGGCCGCGGACCCAGACATGCTCGATCTCGCCGACATACTCGGAATGGACGCCCATCCGCCCGGTGGCATACATCTGCGCGGGCACGTCTCCGAAACCGTCGACGTCGAACGGGGCGCCGTAGATCTTGCGCGCTTCGATGACCATGTCGGCCTCCTTGAAGGAAGGAAGCCCGCTTTCCAGCCATTCCAGGGTGAGCCCGGACGCCTTGATCTTGTCGCCGTCCCGGCCGGAATGGCTTCCGAGATACTGGAGCGCACCGCGGCATTCCGGCGGGAAGAAGGCCACCGTGAAGTGCCCGTTCCTTTCCATGAACCCGTGGGTGTAGCGGCTGCTGGAAACATACACCGTCACGACCGGCTTGTTCCACAGTTCGCCCAGCGATCCCCAGGATATGGTCATCGTGTTCACGTCTCCGGGAACGCCGGCCGTGACCAGCGCCCATTCCCGGTCAAAGAGCCCGATGGCGTTCTCCTTGATTCCAGTCGGGTCGATTTCCTTGGTTTCAGCCATGTCAGTTTTCCGATCAGCAGGACCGCAGGCCACAAGGGCGGCGAGGGTCAAGACAAGCGTTAAAGTCCGATTCATCCAGATGCATTCGATTGACATTGCGAAGATAACCAAAAAACAGACATCTTCAAACCGGGGAAATGAACCGAAATGTAAAGAATTTGAGCCAAGGGCGATAGGTTTTGCGTGCGGGGATGCGTAACTTTGGTTTTGGAAACCGCATATGAAAACCAAGGACGAAACATGCACGCGAGAATCTTACTACGGGCCGTGGCGGTGACCGCTGCGGCGCTGCTCCTGACATTGCCCGGCAGGGCGCAGGGCAAGAACCCGAAAACGACCTTCTGCAACCCGCTGGACCTGGTTGTTCCGGGTGAACGGGCCTACCGCGGAGGAGAGCCGGTGGTGCTGGTGTACCGGGACGACTACTACCTGTTCGTCTCCCACCGCAAGGGATATTGGTACTCCCCCGACTTCAAGGACTGGACCTATGTCGATGCGCCGGGCTATCCGGGCGGCGTGGTGTCCGTCGTGGAAAAGGACGGTGCGCTGTACGGGTGTTCGATGAACAACAGGAACGTGTACAGGGCCGTCGACCCGAAGGCCGGAACCTGGGAGCAGGTCGGGACGCTGGACAGCGACCGGTACGGCGACGCGAACCTCTTCGTCGATGACGACGGCCGGCTATACATGTACTACGGATGGTCGCAACTCATGCCCGTCAAGGCCGTTGAACTGGACCCTGAGACCTTCAAGGAGAAGGGCGAACCCAAGGTGCTGTTCTTCAGCGACTACCGCAGGCACGGCTTCGAGAGCCGCCGCAACGGGGACGTGATCTACTCCATCTTCGGCGGCAGGCGGGAGTACTACGAAGAGGAGTATCCCTGGATCGAGGGCCCCTGGATGACCAAGCACGGCGGCAAGTACTACCTGCAGTACGCGGCCATCGGCCTGGAGTTCCTGTCCTATTCCCATGGCGTGTACGTGGGTGACAGCCCCCTGGGACCGTTCACCTATTCCGAGCACAACCCGCTTACCTTCAAGACCACGGGCTTCGCCGTGGGCGCCGGGCACGGGAGCACCTTCCACGACAAGGGCGGGCAACTCTGGACCATCTGCATGATTCCCGCGAGTTACGGCGGGGCGGGCCGCGGTTCCGAACTCGCCATCTTCCCGACGGCGGTCGACGAGGACGGCGTGATGCACGCCAACGAGGAGTTCGGCGACTATCCGCAGTACTGGCCCGGCACCCGCACCGACGCCGTGGACCACAACTGGACCGGATGGAAACTCCTCTCCCTCAAGAAGAAAGTAACCGCCTCCTCCACCCTCGACGGCTTCACGCCCGAGAATGCCGTGGACGAGAACTTCCTGACCAACTGGGCGGCGGCGACCGGTGACCCGGGCGAATGGTACCAGGTGGACCTGGGCAAGGTGGCCGACATCTACGCCATACAGTGCAACTGGGACCACATCGGCGCGGAAATGCCTGCCCGGCCGGGCTTCGGAGGCCCTGCACAGGCGAACCCGGATCACTACCAGTGCTTCAAGGTGGAAGTCTCCCCGGACGGCCGGGACTGGGCCACCGTCATCGACAAGCCCGACAACAAACTGGACCTCCACCACGACTATACCGAACTGCGCGAGCCCGTGCAGGCGCGTTTCGTGAAGGTCACGAACACCGCACAGTGCCACGACGGCGCTAAGTTCAGCATCAAGGACCTCCGCATTTTCGGCAACCCGCATTCCGCCGGCAGCGTGAAGGTGGCGGACCTGAAGGTGGTGCGGAATGCGAAGGACCGCCGCGAGGCCGAACTCCTTTGGGAGCCCGTTCCGGGGGCCGACGGCTATATCGTCCGTTACGGCATCGAACCCGGCAAACTGTACAACAGTTACATCGTCTATGACGACGACCACATCAAGATCCACAGCCTGAACGCGGATCCGGAGTACTTCTTCGAGGTCGAGTCCTTCGACTCGGGCCTGGATTACACCTACCCCCGGACCGAGGAAGTCAACGGCACGGGCGGAGAACTGGAGATGAACAAGCGCGTCCCGGGCCGTCCCGCCTTCAACTACGGCGGCAACGGGGAAAGCAAGCGCGTAATGGTGAAGGAAGGGATTGACGAATATGTCTTCGAAGGCATCGACCCGGGCTTCTGGACGCTGAACCACACTTTCGGTCCCGTCCTGTGGGCGGGCGAACTCACGGAGGCCGACCTCATCGGCGAGGGTGAACCCGGCATCGAGTCGATGCTGACCGAGATGGGGACCGGCACCCGGGTGACCGGCGAGATGTGGATGAAGGTCGTGCGCGGGAAAGAGGCCGGCCGGGTGGTCGTCACGATCCGCCGTCCGGACCGCCGCGGCGGCTACCCGGCGTTCGTCGGAGGCGCTCCGGGCTTCGGCCCGTCGGTCTCCTCCCCCGTCGTGCATCCCGACAACACGGTGACTTTCAATTACGTCGATCCGGACGCGAAGAAGGTGCAGGTGAACACCCAGTTCGCCGGAACGCAGGACATGACCCGGGACGGGCACGGCGTATGGTCCGTCACCCTGGGTCCCGTCGTCCCGGACATTTACCCCTACAGTTTCAACGTGGACGGCGTGCAGGTGATGGACCCGCAGAACCCCGACTGGTTCCCCAACGAGACCTTCAAGAACAGCCTGCTGGACGTCCGCGGCACGGGCGAGCCCCTCGTCCACGCCCTCAAGGACGTCCCGCACGGCAGCGTGGACTATGTCAACTACTGGTCGGAGACCCTGGGTACCTGGGGCAACGCCATCGTGTACACTCCGCCGCGGTATTACAAGGACACGAAAAAGAAATATCCCGTCTTCTACCTCATCAGCGGCACGACGGACACCGAGGAGGTGTACTTCAAGGTAGGCCGGATGAACCTCATCCTGGACAACCTCATCGCCGAGGGCGCCGCGAAGGAGATGATCGTCGTACTCCCCTACGGCAACCCTTCCAAGTACTTCCAGCCCGGCCAGGCCCGCCTGGACCCCCACTCCTTCACCCGCGACGTGATGCACGACCTGCTGCCCTTCGTGGAGAAGAACTACCGCACCCTGGCCGACCGTGACCACCGCGCCATCGGCGGGTTCTCCCGAGGCGGCAACCAGGCCCTCTCGATCGGCCTGACGCACCTGGGCAAATTCTCCTGGCTGTGCTCCTACAGTTCCTTCACCGACATGAAACTGAACGGCGTCTACGACGACCCCGAGGCGCTCAACGAGAAGATCCATCTCTTCTGGCTGGGCGTGGGCACGGATGACTTCCTGTACGGCAACGCGAAGGAATACATGGACTTCCTTGACGCGAAGGGAATCCGGAACGTCAAGGAGTTCACCTCCGACAAGTTCGGCCATACTTGGATGAACGCCAAGTATTTCCTCGACAAATCCATGCGTCTTTTATTCCAGGAATAAGATATGAAAACGATCCATAGCATCCTCACCGCGGCGGCGCTGCTGCTCCTTCCGCCGCTTTCCCAGGCCCAGCCGCGCGCCGGCGAGGGCCAGCGCCTCACCCCGGAGGTGATGGCGCGGCTCTTCCCCGCCGGCGTCGTTTCGCCGGAATACAACGCCGACGGCTCCGTCACCTTCCGGTGCCAGGCCCCGAACGCCAAGTCCGTGTCGCTGGACTGCCAGATGCTTCCCGAGGGCGTACCCATGTTCAAGGACGACAAGGGCGTCTGGAGCGTCACCGTCACCCCGGGCAGACCGGACATCTACCCCTACGCCTTCGTGGTCGACGGGACCAAGATCGCGGACCCGAACAACGCCTTCATCTTCCCGAACGAGGGTTTCAAGTACTCCCTGGCCGACGTGCGCGGACCGGAACCGTCCGTCCAGGACATCCGGGACGTTCCCCACGGCAAGGTGAGTTACCGCTTCTACCACTCGAAGACCTGCGGCATCGACCGCCCGATGTGCATTTACACCCCGGCCGGATACGACCCCGCCGGAAGGGAGAAACTCCCGGTCCTCTACCTCATCCACGGCATGACCGACACCTACGAGACCTGGTTCAAGGTGGGCCGCATCAACAACATCCTGGACAACCTCATCGCCGAGGGACGCGCCAGGAGGATGATCGTCGTGATGCCCTACGCCAACCCGTATCCGGAGATGATCCGCCAGGGCCTGGCCGACCGGTACGACGCCATGGACACGGACCGCGTGGCCCGCGAGATCCTGGACGACGTCAGGCCGTACGTCGAGAGCCATTTCGCCGTGAAGACGGGGGCGCGCGACCGCGCCGTCGCCGGCTTCTCGCTCGGCGGACGCCAGGCCCTCGCCACCGGCCTCGGCCATCCGAAGGACTTCCAGTGGGTGTGCGCCATGGCTCCCGCCATCTTCGGCGACGAATACAAGGCCAATTTCGGGAACGGGACCTACGCCCCGCTCGCCGAGGTCCGGAAGAACGTCAAGTTCCTCTGGATCGGCACCGGAACGTCCGACTTCCTCATCGACCCGTCCAGGAGCCTGGATGCCTTCCTCACGGAGAACGGCGTGAAGCATACCTTCTATACCCCCGACGGCGGGCACACCTGGATGAACTGCCGCGACTATTTCACGCGCATCGCGCAGTTGCTGTTCAAGTAGCGATGGACATACAGGAAGTCATCGGCATCGTCCGGGAAGCGTCCGGACTGATGGTGCGGGAAGGATTCGAGGTCAAGGACAAAGGGACGCGGGAGAACCTCGTCACCTCGTCCGACATCGCCGTGCAGCATTTCCTGACGGAACGCCTGGGGAGGCTTCTCCCCGGCAGCGGATTCCTCTGCGAGGAAGAGGACCTGGCCGACCTCAGGCACGAGGCGGTGTGGATCATCGACCCGATCGACGGGACGGCGAACTATTCCCGCGGAAACGAAAACTGCTGCATCAGCGTCGCCCTCGTCCGGAACGGGGAACTGTCCATGGGCGTGGTCTACAGCCCCTGGCGGGGCGAACTGTACTGCGCCGAAAAGGGGCGCGGAGCCTTCCTGAACGGAAAGGCCATCCGCGTTTCCGACCGCCCGTTCGAGAACGGCCTGCTGTTCACGGCGATGAGCACCTACCGGAAGGACCTTTCCAAGACCTGCAGCGACATCATTTACGACCTGTATATGGCGTGCAACGACGTGCGCAGGACCGGTTCCGCGGCGGTGGAACTGTGCCTGATGGCCACCGGTCAGGTGGAACTATACTTCGAGATCCGCCTGATGCCCTGGGACTATGCGGCCGCAGCCCTGATCCTCCGGGAGGCGGGCGGCACCGTGATGGGTCTTGACGGGAACCTTCCCTCCCTCTGGCGCCCTTCCCTCGTCGTCGCCGCCAATACGGAAGAAAATGGCCGGCGCATCCTCGAGACGGTGCGCCGGCACATTGCGGTTCTTCCTTACTGAGTCAGGACAGGAGGCTCACTTCTTCTTCAGGCGGCCGCTCTTGCGGAGCGCCTCGCTGATGATCCACTGGAGTTGCCCGTTGGTGCTGCGGAACTCGTCCGCAGCCCAGCGCTCCAGGGCCTCCATCGTCTCCGGATCGACCCGGAGGACGAAACTCCTGACGGCTTCCTTGTCCTTGGCCATATCAATACAGGGATCCGGAGTTCACGACCGGCTGGGCGGGTTCGTCGCCGCACAGCACCACGAGCAGGTTGCTCACCATCGCGGCCTTGCGTTCCTCGTCCAGGTTCACGACACCCTCGTCCTTGAGTTTGTCCAGGGCCATCTTGACCATGCTCACGGCACCGTCGACGATCTTCTCGCGGGCGGCGATGATGGCATCGGCCTGCTGGCGGCGGAGCATCACGGCGGCGATTTCGGGGGCGTAGGCCAGGTAGTTGATCCGGGCTTCCACGACGTGGATGCCGGCCATCGACAGGCGGTCGTTGAGTTTCTTGACGAGTTGCTCGTTGATCTCTTCGGCGTTGCTTCGGAGGGTCAGTTCATCGGCCGTGTCGGGATTGTCATAGGCATAGAAGCCGGCGACCTGTCGAAGGGCGGCGTCGCTCTGCACGCGGACGAAGTTCTCGAAAGCGGCCGAGAGCATCCGGGCGCTGCCGTTACGGGGAGTCGAGGTGAGCATGCCGCCGGCGAGCGACTGGCTGTCGATCTCGAACAGGGCCTTGTAGGTGTCCTCCAGTTTCCACACCAGGACCATGCCGATGAGGACGGGATTGCCGGCCTTGTCGTTGACCTTGATGGGTTCCGGATTCAGGTTGCGGGCACGCAGGCTCACGCTCTTCTTGTTCATCAGCGGGTTCACCCAATAGAATCCCGTGCGCGTGAAGGTTCCGCTGTACTTGCCGAAGAACACCAGCACCTTCGCCTCGTTGGGCTCCTGCTTGATGAAGCCGTTCATGCAGAGGGCGAAAGCCATCATCGTCACGACGCCCGCGGCGGCCCAGCCGTCTTCGGTACCGGCCTTGACGAAGAAGAAAACGGCGAGGGCGAACAGGCCCAGGGCCAGCAGAAGCGCCAGGAAGCCGTTCAGGACGACACCGTTGTAAGAGAATTCCTTGTTGTCCATGGTCTTTGTTTTTAAATTGATATCATTTTGATATCACAAAGATATGGCAAGAATTTGAATTCTCCAAATAAATCTTCAACTTTCCGAGGAAAAGACTTCTTCGAAGATATTGCGGAGGAGGGCCTCGTCGCGGATGATGTCGCGGAGTCGGGCCAGAGGCTCTTCATTGGGGGAACCCGGGATGAGAAGATGGAGGTACCCTCCCTCGGCGTATTTCTCGTGCAGGTGCTCCAGGGTGCGCTGCCAGTGTCCTTCCTTATCCAGTTCCGGGTAATGGGAGAGGCCGAACTGGACCGTGCGGCGGATGATGGTAAGCGGGTCGATCATGCGGTCGGCTTCGGCGACGAGGCGGCCATAGATGCTCCGGGGAGGTATGGTGGCCGACGCGCGGTGATCCTCCGCCGCCCGGGCGATCGTCTCCACCTGCTCCGGGGTGAACCACTCGCGAAGGTGCGTGTCGGAGCGGATGATGCGCCCGCTTTCCAGATGGTGTGTCTTGCGGTCGACGGCAAGTCCCAGGTCATGACACGCGGCTGCGACATACAGCATTTCCGGGTCGATGTCATAGGCGCGGCCCATCGCCATCGCGCGGTCGATTACCGCCCGGGCATGGTCCTCCCGATGCGCCTTGTCGAAAGACGCATATTGT
>JAEEGL010898857.1_pt1 | contig 10507 bp, 8 predicted proteins | sample 9134231 | NCBI WGS metagenome assembly JAEEGL01 (sample SAMN16246548, study PRJNA631951) | gut metagenome | biome: gut microbiome; feature: rumen; material: fiber-attached | host: Bos | place: Iran: Karaj | collected 2018-10 | reverse complement strand
TGGGAATTTTTGCAAACGGCGTTAAAAAAACCAACTTGAACTTCTTCCAGAAGCTGGGAAGGGCCATTTCGGGCAAGTCCCAGGTGGACGAGGATATCCTGGACGCCTTGGAGGAGGCCCTTCTGGGCAGCGATATGGGCGTAGACACCACGCTCAAGCTCCTGGACAACATCCAGGACCGGGTGGAGAAGGATAAGTACGTGGATATGGAGGAACTCACCGCCCTCATCCGGGACGAAATAGCCAACCTGATGGGAGAGGATACCCCCGTGCAGCCGTTCGACTTTTCCAAAAAGCCTTATGTGATGCTCATCGTGGGCGTGAACGGAGTGGGGAAGACCACCACCATCGGCAAACTGGCCGCCATGCTCACAAAGCAGGGCAAGAAAGTGGTGGTGGGGGCCGCGGATACCTTCCGCGCCGCTGCCGTGGAGCAGCTCACCGTCTGGGCAGAGCGCGCCGGGGCCGATATCGTAAAACAGCCTATGGGCGCGGATCCTGCCTCCGTGGCCTTTGACACGGTAAAATCGGCCGTCGCCAAAGGGGCCGATGTGGTGCTCATTGACACCGCCGGACGTCTCCATAACCGCGTGGATCTAATGAACGAACTCACCAAAATCCGCAATGTGATTAAGCGCGTGGTGCCGGATGCCCCGCACGAGGTGCTGCTGGTGCTGGACGGCTCCACCGGCCAGAACGCCTTCATCCAGGCCAAGGAGTTCTCCAAGGCAACGGACGTAACGGCCCTGGCCGTCACCAAGCTGGATGGCAGCGCCAAGGGCGGCGTGGTGGTGGGCATCGTGGACCTTTTCAAGATTCCCATCAAGTTCCTGGGCATAGGAGAAGGCGTGGAAGACCTCAAGGTCTTTGACAAGAAAGAGTTTGTAGAAGATTTATTTAAGTTAGAAGACATACAATGAAGTTATCTTACAATTGGCTTAAGGAGTATTTGAAGGCAGACCTCACCCCGGACCAGGTGGCCGAGGCCATGACCTCCATCGGCATTGAGGTAGACAGCGTTCAGATGCAGGAAGTCATTCCCGGCGGTCTGAAGGGCGTGGTGGTGGCCCAGGTGCTCACCTGCGAGCCCCATCCGGACAGCGATCACCTGCACGTGACCACCGTAAACGACGGCACCCCCGAGCCCGTCCAGGTGGTGTGCGGCGCCCCCAACGTGGCGGCCGGGCAGAAAGTGCTCTTCGCCCAGCTGGGCACCGTCCTTCCCGGAGATTTCAAGATCAAGAAGTCCAAGATCCGTGGCGTGGAAAGCTTCGGCATGATCTGTGCCGAGGACGAGCTGGGCATCGGCGCCAGCCACGCCGGCATCATGGTGCTGCCGGAGGATGCCGTCATCGGCACTCCCGCCAAGGAATACCTGCAGCTGAAGGACGAGGCAGTCATTGAATATGAAATTACCGCCAACCGCATCGACGCGGCCTCCCATATCGGCGTAGCCAGGGACCTCTACGGCTATCTCCGTAGCAAGGACATTCCCTGTGAGCTGTGCATCCCTTCCGTGGAAGCTTTCCGGGAAGGCGAGGGAGAATCCATCCCCGTGGAAGTGCTGGATACGGCCGGCGCCCCCCGCTACACGGGCATCACCGTGAAGGGCGTGAAGGTGGCCCCCAGCCCCGAGTGGCTGCAGGAGCGCCTCCTTTCCATCGGCCTCAAACCCATCAACAACGTGGTGGACATCTCCAACTTCGTGCTCTTTGAGACGGGCCAGCCGCTACACACCTTCGACGCCGCCCAGGTGAAGGGCAAGGTGATCGTGCGCCGCGCGGCCGAAGGAGAAGCCATCAAGACCTTGGACGGAGTAGAGCGCAGGCTCCACGCCTGCGATATGGTCATCGCCAATGCCGACGGCCCTATGTGCATCGCCGGTGTGTTCGGAGGAGAAGACTCCGGAGTAACGGAAAGCACTGTGGATGTGTTCATCGAGGGCGCGTATTTTGACCCCGTGAGCATCCGCCGCACCGCCAAGAGCCAGCAGCTCTCCACGGACGCCAGCTTCCGCTTCGAGCGCGGAGCAGACCCTGAGGCCGCCCTGTATGCCGCCAAGCGCGCCGCCCTCCTCATCCAGGAAGTGGCCGGCGGAAAGGTGGTCGGAAGGGTCCGGGAAATCTATCCCAACAAGATCGAGCGCGCCCGCATAGAGCTCAATTACAACCGCATAGAGCATTTCATCGGCAAGAAAATCGGCCACAGCACCATCGAAAAGATCCTGGAAGGCCTCAATTACATTTTCGTTGAGAAGAAGGCCGATGGCGCCGTGGTGGCCGCTCCCACCTACATGGTGGACGTCACCCGCGAGTGCGACGTGGTGGAGGAGATCCTCCGCATCTACGGCTACAACAACATCGAACTGCCGCAGAACCTGAGGATGAGCGTGAACCCTTCCGAGCAGCCGGATCCCGAGGCCACCCGCAACGCCATCTCCAACTGGCTGGCGGCCAACGGCTTTGTGGAAACGATGAATAACTCCCTCACCAAGGAGGAATACTATACCAAGCTCCAGACCTACCCGGCGGAGCGTTGCGTCCACATTGTGAACCCCCTCTCCCAGGACCTGAACGTGATGCGGCAGACCCTGCTGCTCAACGGCCTGGAGGTGGTGGCGTACAACCTGAACCGCCAGGCTACGTCCCTGCGCTTCTTCGAGTACGGTTCCGTGTACCAGCGTCTGCCGGAAACGGACGGCACCACCCTCGCCGGTTACGAGGAGCACCGCTGCTTCTCCCTGTTCCTGAGCGGAACGCCGGACAAGGCCTGGCGCAATCCTGCCCAGAAGTCCAGCTTCTTCCTCCTGAAGGGCTATGTGGAGGCCCTGATGGCCCGTTACCGCATTGATGTGAACACCCTGGCTATGGGCGCCGCCCCGGCAGACCTGTTCAGCGAGGGCATCACCTACAGCCTCCCCGGCAAGGAGCCCAAGCTCCTGGCCACCCTGGGAACGATGAATCCCGCCCTGTGCAAGCGTTTCGGCGTAAAACAGCCCGTGTTTGCCGCAGAGATCAACTGGGAGGTCCTGTTCACCCTCATCAAACGGGACAAATTCTCCTTCAAGGAGCTGCCCCGCTTCCCGGAGGTGAGAAGGGACCTGGCCCTGCTGCTGGATGAAGGCGTGTCCTATGCCGATGTCCGCCAGTGCGCCCTCCGCGCCGGCAAGAAGCTCATCAAGAGCGTGAGCCTGTTCGATGTGTACCGCGGCGAGAAGATTCCCGAAGGAAAGAAGCAGTATGCCCTTAACTTCGTGCTGCAGGATCCGGAACGCACCCTCACGGACAGCGACGTGGAAAACACGATGAACAATGTCCTCGGTGCCCTCCAGAACCAGCTGGGCGCTGTGCTGAGATAAAATGAAAAGGGCCCTTCTGTCTGCCTTGTGCCTTCTGGCGATGGCGGTCTCCTGCGACAGGGGACCGGAGCGCATCCCGCGCGGGGAGATGGAAGAGATTATGCAGAAGATCCTGCTGCAGGACCAGTACATCAAGCAGCATCTGGAGGTTCGCCGCCAGGCAGACACGATGCTGGTCTACGAAGGCATCTTTGAGCAGTACGGCTACGACACGGACGATTTCCTCTCCAGCCTGGAGTACTACCTGGAAGACCCGGCCCGTATGGAGAAGGTGATGGAGAAGGTGGAAAAGAGACTGAAGGACCAGCTGAAGGTGGTTCAGAAGGAACTGGAGCAGGAAAACTGGAGAAAGAGCTTCCTGCGCCTATATTCCCTCAATCCCAATATCCATTCGCAGCCCCAGCCCCGTAAATCGGCCGTGGATACGCTGTACCTGCAGTTCAACAAGGATTCGCTCCTGTATCATCCCTATAAGAAGAAATGAAACGTTACGCCGCCCGTTACCTGTATCCTTTGACATCGGCCCATCCCCTGGAGAATGCCTTCGTGGAGGTGGACGATGAGGGCGTGGTGCTTCGTACCGGCCTTTGCGAGGAAGGGGAGAAGGTGCTTCCCGGCGCCCTGTGCCCCGGTATGGTAAACGCCCACTGCCACGTGGAGCTCTCCTATATGAAGGGGCTTTTCCGCAAGGGAACGGGGATGGCCGGCTTCATTGACCAGATCAATGAGCTGCGGGATACTTCCTCCCTGGAAGAGAAGGTATCGGCCCTTCGGGAGGCGATGGACGGGATGTACGCCCAGGGCGTGGTGGCGATGGCCGATATCTCCAACTGCGACGATTCCTTCGCCGTGAAGGCCGTTCATCCGATGTACACCCGCACCTTCCTGGAGGTGTTCGGGGCAGATCCTGAAGGCTGGAAGGCCGTGATGGAAGGCGTGAAGGCGCTGCAGCGGAAGGCCCTGTCGATGGGCCTGGATGCCGCTCCCACCCCGCATTCCTGCTATACGATGAGCCCGGCCCTGGTGACGGCCTCCTCTGTGGAAGGCCTCAGGAGCGGATTCCTCAGCTTCCACTGCGAGGAATCCGAGGAAGAAGAGGAAATGATGAAGTATGGCCGCGGGCCGATGTGGGACAACCGCATCGCCAACGGCATTCCCACCCCGCCCGTCACGGGCACTTCGTCCCTGCAGTATTTCCTGGACCGCCTGGCGGCCGGGGTCTCCCTTCCCGTGGAAGGCCACGTGCTGCTGGTTCACGAGTGCGCGCTTTCGGCCGAAGGCGTCCGCGCGGCCCGTGCGGCCCTCAAGGAGCCTTTCTTCGCTGTCTGTCCGCTGTCTAACCTGTTCATTCACAATACGCTGCCGCCCATCGGCCTGATGAAAGAATCCGGCATTCCCCTCTGCGTGGGAACGGATTCCCTCTCTTCCAACGATGAACTCAATTTGTTGGCTGAACTTCGCTGCCTGCAGGAGGCTTTCGACGTGCCGCTGGGAGAACTGCTCACCTGGGCCTGCCTCAATGGGGCGCGTTTCCTGGGCAAGGAACGGCAGCTGGGAACGCTGGAGCCCGGCAAGAAGCCCGGCATCGTGTATATCAACAACCTGGCCGACGGCAGGCTCACCCCGGCCTCAGAATCTGTGCTGCTATGATGAGGGAAGCCACCGTTTTCGGCCCCATCTTCAGCCGCCGGCTGGGGAGTTCGCTGGGCATCAACCTGCTGCCGCAGGAAGGCAAGGTGTGCAATTTCGATTGTATTTACTGCGAATGCGGCTGGAACCGGGACGGCCTGGGAGACCGCGTGCTCCCTTCGGCCGAGGATGTGAGGAAAGCCCTTCAGAAAAAGCTTCAGGAGTGCTCCGCCGCCGGTACGCCCATTGATTCCATCACCTTCTCCGGAGACGGGGAGCCCACCCTGAACCCGGAATTTCCCGCCATCATAGACCTTACCCTTCAGCTGAGGGACCAGTACTATCCCGCCGCCAAGGTGTCGGTGCTTTCCAATGCCACCCGCATCGGCCGGCCCGGCGTCTTTGAGGCCCTGAGGAAGGTGGACAACCCCATCCTCAAGCTGGATGCCCCCACGGATGCCCAGGTGGCCCTCATCAACCATCCGGAAGGGAAGTACCACGTGGAGGATGTGGTGAAGCAGCTGGCCCGTTTTGAAGGGGATTTCGTGCTGCAGACGATGTTCCTGAAAGGCCCTTCCTGGGAATCGGCCCAGTGGGTGGAGGGCTGGATGGAGATTGTGCGGCAGCTTCGGCCCCGCAGCATCATGGTCTATACCATAGACCGCGAAACCCCTATGAAGGGGCTGGGAAAATATACCGTCGAGGAAATGCGCGCCCTGGTGCAGCCCCTCCTCGAGGAAGGATTCAACATTCAAATTAAAGGATAAATTATGTCTCTATCTGCAAAATACGGCTATACGCCCAATCAGGAGGCCATTGCCCGCAGCCTGGAAGTGATTGCCGCCGGCCTGGAAGAAGTGGCCTGTGAGAATCTTTACAAGCAGTGCTTCGGCATTATGGACCAGACCACCCTGGCTAACGAGGACACCCCGGAGCGGGTCAAGGCCCTGGTGGAGAAGGTGAACACCTTTGCCAAGGATTACCCGGACTGGCCGCTGCCGGCCTCCATCTGTGTGTATCCCAACTTCGCCTCCGTGGTGGCTTCCACGCGGAAGGTTCCGGTGAAGGTAACCACCGTGGCCGGCTGCTTCCCCACCTCCCAGAGTTTCCTGGAGGTAAAACTTCACGAGATTGAGCTGGCTGTTCGCGGCGGGGCCGATGAAATAGATATCGTGCTGGCTCTCAACAGCTTCCTCGCCGGAGATTATGAAAAAGCCGGTGCGGAAATCAAGGCTTCCCGCGAGTGCATAGACCGTGTGGCCCAGGAGCTTGGGCGTCCCGTTGTTCTCAAGGTGATCCTGGAGACGGGTCTTCTGGTGACTCCGGAAAACATAGCCGAGGCCAGCTTCCTCGCTATGGAGAACGGGGCGGATTTCATCAAGACTTCCACCGGAAAGGTGAAGGTGAACGCCACGCCCCTGGCCGCCTATGTGATGTGCGAGTGCATCCGGAAATACTATGAGAGAACCGGCAAGAAAGTGGGCTTCAAGGCTGCCGGCGGTATTGCATCGGCCCTGGATGCCGTGTGCTACTGGACCATTGTCAAAACCATCCTGGGAGAGGAATGGCTGAACAAGAATCTCTTCCGCTTTGGCGTTTCTTCGCTGGCCAACAAACTTCTGACGGCCGTGGAGCAGAAGACAGTCACTTACTTTTAATGAAAAAACCCAAGGCAAATGCCTTGGGTTTTTTCGTGCGCGAAATCAGAGTCGAACTGACACGTCCTTTCGGACACTACCTCCTGAGAGTAGCGCGTCTACCAATTCCGCCATCCGCGCATCAATTTGGGACTGCAAATATACGCACTTTTTTTGAAAGTCCAAATTATTTTTTTCAGATATTCACAGAGACGGGAATCTCATTCTTCCAGAGGTCCGAGGGAAGCAGGAGCTCGGTGACGGACAGTTGCAGGTGAAGGGGTAAATCCTCCAGGTCGGGGGAGGACCAGTCGTACCCTGCCTGCAGCATATAGCTTCCGAGGGCAAAGGAGCGCACCACGCGGTCCGGCATCGTGACATCCAGCCACAGCTCTTCATCCGGAGACTGGCGTGGGAGGCGTACGGTGAAGCCCGCATCCAGCCGGCAGGAGAAGTCTCCTCCCACGGGCCTTCCGTCCCGGTCCAGGCCGTTCACCTGCCCGCGGATCTGGGCCCAGTAGGGCTCTCCCCAGCCTTCCGGCCCCTCGAAGCTGAGGGACAGCGTGCAGAAGTGCTTGTTCAGCTGCACCGCCACGCTGGTGGAATCGCAGAGGGTATTCACCAGGTCTGAGTACAGATACACGGGCGGGCATTCGAAGCCGTAGGGGATTTCCATATTCTGGTCCTCTTCCAGGCGGGCGCCACAGATGGCCGTGAGCCGGATCTTGCCCTTGGGCACCTGCACCACCATCACGGTGTCCTTCCCGGCGGTGTAGGTGGCGCGGTGTTCGCCCGCCACCACCTGCACGCTCACAGGGCCTGGAAGGTGCTGAAGATCTATCTTGAGCACGCAGGGGCACAGCGTCCGGTTCTCTTTTACCGAACAGCCCGCCAGGGCCGTCAGGGCCAGCAGGCCCGCTATCCACTTAGAATACATATACCAGGGCCAGCAGGATGTCGTTGGGGAGGATGAAGGCCCGGTCTCCCTTGTCCAGCACCAGGCCGCACACGGGGCAGGAATAGGTGGTGTAGCGGTCCCAGCCGCCCCAGAAGCCTACGCCTATGTCCAGGTTCAGGTGCGGGTTGATCATATAGGAATAGCCTCCGGAAAGGCCCAGTCCGTAGCGGTCTCCCTCGCTGGTCCTTTTGTCCTTGGGATTGATGCCGCCCCGGTTGTATTCCTGGAACTGGAGCCGGGTGCCGGCCCACCAGCCGGAGTACACGTGCCAGGGCCACCAGCGTATGCCGGCCCCAAACAACTGCTGCCGGGCCGATACGGGTTCTCCCTTGAAGGTGAAACGGAAGGGGTTCAGCTTGGCTACGGCCGTTGCCGACCAGTGCTGTCCGAAGGCCACTCCGCCCTCTATGTTGAGGGTGCCGAAGTTGGCGTAGTCCACGAGGTTGGTCTGCACAGACCACTGCTGGGCGCTGGCGCTGAGGCAGAGGGCCATTGCGAGGCCCGCTGCCGCCAGCAGTCTTTTGATTTTATTTGCCATAGTGTTGGAAGGTTTGGGTTATTACAGTCTCTCGGTCCGGGAGCTGGGCGATGAGCTCCTCCTTGAAGTCGTCGATGGAGTTCACTCCGGCCTTCAGGGCGCGGTAAATCTCTCCCCGGCTGATGCCTCTCTCGTAGAGGTAGGTGAAGATGTCCGGCTTGAACCAGTAGGTGTTTCCAAACTGCCTTACCGTTCCGCCGTAGCGGTCCTTTTTCAGGGTTTCCTGCATAAAGAAGCCCCACATCTCTCCCAGTTCACAGTAATTGGCGCCGCTGGCCGTCCCGCTGCCGTAGTCCGTGCGGCTTTCGGTGATAAAGGAGAGAAGGATGTAGTCTATGAAGGGGGTCCAGAATTCGTTTCCCACCTGCGCGTAGTGGCTGGTGTGGGCCAGTTCGTGCATCACCACCTCGTAGATCTGGGCATACGTCATCTCTTTGGTGCCGATGGTGACATCCGGCATGAACAGCTTCACCAGGAAAAGGTATTCCTTGAGGTACGCGGTGATGAGCCCGTGGTCGAGGAAGGCCCCGTGGTGCAGCATGTTGGCGCTGGAGCACTTCAGGTCCGGGAAGATCCAGATGCGGAGGTCTCCGGGCGGCGGCGCGATGTCCAGGTCGTCCTCCGTGCAGCGGGTGTAGTAGTCGTAGCCGGCGTTGTTCACCACGCAGCGGCGGAACAGGGAACCTTCGCTCTGGGCCGTGACGTGAACGTCCACTCCGGAGGGGTCTCCCTTTCCCAGGGTGCTCACGGAGGCCGGTACGATGAGGAAATTAAAGCCGATGTTGAAGCCCTTCTCGTTCTGGAACACCAGGCGGTAGCGCGGCTGGCCGGAGAAGGATTTGCCCATCTGGTAGTACCCGTCGCGGTCTGTATAGGTGGTGGCAATCTTCACAAAGATGTTGGCCGCCACCTTGACGCCCGCCACGCCGAAGGGCTTGCCGCCGCTGAAGAGCGGGTCTTCGATGGTAATGCGCCCGCTGGGGGTGTTGGAGCCGGCCTTGGTGGGTTCCACCCACAGATCCTCGTTGCCGGTGAGGCGGAAGGCCTCCTTTTCCACCAGGTCCCAGTCCACAAAATCAGCGGCCCGGGTGGTGGCGGCGTGCTCGGAGATGTACACCTCGTCCAGCATTTCGTAGCGGATGCCCTCCGGGAAGGTGAAGTCTTTGGGCACCACGGCATACTGCCAGGTGATGGCCTCGTCTCCCACCTCCGGGTCCTGGTAATAGTCTCCTTCCCGCTTGATACTGTAGTCCATCGGGTGGTCCAGCAGGTACAGGCCGCTTTCCTGCAGGGCCATATACTGCTCGTTGTCCTGGGGAAGGAAGCGCACGTAATGGTCGGTGGCGCTGATGTCCACGCGTTCGGCCTTGCTGCCATAGACATTCTCCAGGGCCTTCTGCATGTTGTCCACCGTGTAAGGGTCTTCCAGTTTCTCGCCCAGCTGGATCATTCCGTGCTGAAGCGACTGGTAGGGGTCTTGGCTGGGACCGTCCAGCCACGCCGATTGGCTGCAGGCTGCCAGCAGGCAAATCGGGATCAGGCAAATGAGTCTTTTCATAACGCATCAATTTTTCTGCAAAGCTGGGGAAACTTATCCGTGTAACGAATAATTAAACGTTTAACTGCATTTTCGGCCTCAGAAGGCCTTCAGGGGCCGATTTTTTTCGGCGCTACACGGATAAAATCCGGAAAATTACTTTTTCGGTGCTTCGGAGACTCCCAAAATCGGCCTTTCAGGTACCCAGAAGGCCGGTCAAAGAAAAATCAATGCTTGAAACGGATAAGGCACAAGTTGTCTCTTTCGTGAAAAATAGGTATCTTTGCAGGATTTATTGAGAAATTAGAAAGACGTCATATGCAGGACATTAGAAACATCGCCATCATCGCCCACGTAGACCATGGCAAAACCACGCTCGTAGACCGTATGATCTACCAGGCCAACCTGGTAAGGAAGCCCGAGGATCTGGGAAACCTCATCCTGGACAACAACGATCTGGAGCGCGAGCGCGGCATCACCATCCTGGCCAAGAACGTATCCGTTACTTATAAGGGTGTAAAAATCAATATTATAGACACTCCCGGCCACTCGGACTTCGGAGGCGAAGTGGAGCGTGTGCTCAATATGGCCGATGGCGTGCTGCTGCTGGTAGACGCTTTCGACGGCTGCATGCCTGCGGCGCGCATTGTACTGAACAAGGCCATCGATATGGGCAAGAAACCCATCGTGGTCATCAACAAGGTGGACAAGCCCAACTGCCGCCCCGACGAAGTGCAGGAAGAGGTGTTCGAACTGATGTTCAACCTGGGCGCCAATGAGGACCAGCTGGAGTTCAAGACCATCTACGGCAGCGCCAAGCAGGGCTGGATGTCCAAAGACTGGAAGCAGC
>JAEEGL010834021.1_pt1 | contig 10507 bp, 12 predicted proteins | sample 9134231 | NCBI WGS metagenome assembly JAEEGL01 (sample SAMN16246548, study PRJNA631951) | gut metagenome | biome: gut microbiome; feature: rumen; material: fiber-attached | host: Bos | place: Iran: Karaj | collected 2018-10 | reverse complement strand
CTTCCGCTTTTTCTTCTTTTTCTTCTATCTCTTCCTTGCTGTCGACCTCGGGCGCTATGGTAAACCCTCCTTACGCGAAAACGGAAATCACACACATGACGGCTGTGAGCGCTGCCGCTGCGATGACTATTTTCCACTCGCTCCAGCCGCATTTTTCCAGATGATGATGAAACGGCGCCATTTTGAACAGTCTCTTGCCGTGGGTGATCTTGAAATAACCCACCTGCAGTATGACCGAAAGCGTTTCTATGATATACACCAGACCTACCGTGACGATTATAAGGGGATCGGAAAGCATTAAGGCCATTGCTCACACGGCGCCTCCCAGAAACAGCGATCCGGTATCGCCCATAAAGACCTTTGCGGGATTCTTATTGAAGAAGAAGAAGCCGACCAAGGCTCCGAAAACGGTCGAGGCGAAGCCCCCCGCGACGTCCCCCCGCATGATCCCGAGCATCACGGCAAAAAAGAGCGCGCATACGGCCGTCACCGACGAACACAGTCCGTCTATGCCGTCCGTAAGATTCACGGCATTGTCGGTGCCGACTATGATAAAGACCGACAGCGCCAGATAGACCGCCCAGGGCATTTTGAGGGAAACCTTGAAAAAGGGTATGTAAAGCTCCGATTCGAGCTGTCCCGTTATCCTCATCACGGTAAGGAACAATGCCGCCGCCGCTATCTGCAGAAGCAGCTTCTGCAGCGCCGAAAGGCCCTTGTTCCTCTTATGCTTTATTTTCGTCCAGTCGTCCACGAACCCTATTGCTCCGAAAACGGTGGAAAGCGCGAGCATAAGAAGAGGATTATAATCACGGAATGCTATCATGGCGGGAAGCTGGACCGCAGTGCCCGCAAAGATCGCCGCTATGAAGATGACTCCTCCCATCGTGGGAGTATTCTCTTTTTTCGCATGCCACGTCGGACCGTCCTCAAGTATCTTCTGTCCGAACTTGAGCTCCTTGAGCTTTCTTATGACGACCGGCGCGAGTATCACCGATATGACGAAAGCGACGGCGGCGCCCAAACAAATATTCAGCATCCTGTTTTTTCGGCGGCGTCATTTCGCGAAAAATGCCGCTACTTCCTCTCTTTCGTCAAGATGTATCTTACCGGTGCTTATTTCCTGATATGTCTCGTGTCCTTTTCCCAGAAGGACGACCACGTCGTCGGGCTTAGCGATCGAAAGAGCTTTAGCTATCGCCTTTCTCCTGTCTTCCACGACTATTATCCTGCTCTTTTTCCCCGTGGCTCCCGCGACGACCTCGGAGATTATGCTCATGGGTTCTTCTTTTCTCGGATTATCGCTCGTTATGACGCATATATCCGAAAGCTCCGCGCCTATCCTTCCCATCTTCGGACGCTTGGTCTTGTCTCTGTTGCCGCCCGCGCCGAACACCGATATGAGCCTTCCCTTAGTAAAGCCTCTTACGGTCTTGAGTATGTTTTCCATGCCGTCGGGACTGTGCGCGTAATCTATAAGGACCGTAAAGCCTTTGTCCTCGGGGATCGGGACGACCTCCGCCCTTCCCTTTACGCCGTGCGCTCCTGCAAGAGCGGACGCCGCGTCCTGAAGGCTTATGCCGCAGCAAACGCACCCGCCTATTGCGGACAGCGCGTTGTGGACGGAGAACATGCCCGGTATACCGAGCGTGACCCTGCTTATGCTCCCTATCATTACCGCCTCGAACCTGACGGACGAGGCTTTCATCACTATGTTTTTGGCTACTATGTCAGCCGCGTCGTTTTTGGCGGACACAGTCACTTTTGCGCATTTTACATCTTCGGCGAGCCTTTTCCCGTAAGGATCGTCAACGTTTATGACCGCGTTGTCGCATCTGGAGAAAAGTATCCTTTTCGCTTCGAAATAGCTCTCCATGTCGCCGTGGAAATCAAGATGATCCTGAGTAAGATTCGTGAACACAGCCGTTTTGAAGTGTATCCCCGCCACTCTGTCGAGCACCAGCGAATGGGAGGATACCTCCATGACCGCGTATTCGCAGCCTTTATCCACCATTTCGGCGAGCAGCTCGAACAGGTCTCTGGACTCGGGCGTAGTGCGCTCGGTATCCAGGAACTCGTCGCCTATCATGTTTCCGTTGGTCCCGACAAGCCCGCATTTATGCCCGTAGCTTTCAAGTATATGCTTGATAAGATGAGTCGTGGTCGTTTTTCCGTTCGTGCCCGTGACCCCGATCATCTTGAGCTTCTTTTCCGGGTTGCCGAAGAAATTGGCCGAAGAAAGCGCAAGAGCCCTGCGGCTGTTGGGGACTATTATCTGCGGCACGCTTATCCCCTCCGTCTCACGCTCGGCTATAACGACGGCGGCTCCGTTGTTCACGGCTTTTCCGATGTATTTGTGTCCGTCCGTCGTAAAGCCCTTCACGGCGACGAAAACGCTTCCCGGAGTGACCTTGCTGGAGTTGTAAAAAACGCCGGTCACTTCAATATCCTTTTCGGGACTCGCGATCCCTCTCAATACTTCCGAAAGCTTCATTTTTTTCTCCTTAAGTCGCTCTTTGATCCATATCGCTGAGTTCTATGATGATTACGTCTCCGTATTTAACGGTCTCTCCCGATTCTATGCTCTGCTTCGTCACGATGACGTTCCCCGTGCCGGTCTTTATTCCCTCGACCTTGACGTACAGACCGATGTTCTGCAGCGTCTTCTGCGCTCTGTCAAGCGTCATTCCCGAAAGATCCGGCATGGTTATCGGGGTATCCGGCGCCGAGCCGCCCATAAAGATCATTACGTTCGCGTTGTTGGATATTATCGATCCCGCGGCGGGAAGCTGATCGGTGACGGTATCTCCCGAGCCGCTCGTTATGCCGTTGATGCCGGCGGCCTTGAGCACGGCGTTCGCTTTTTCGAGGGTAAGTCCCAGTATGTTCGGGACCGTGACGTCCTTGCTCTTGAGTTCGTCCTCGGTATACTGAGGCTCGACGCCGATATATGGCATCGCTTCTTCAAGGAAACGCCTTATAACGGGGGCGACGGTCAGACCGCCCGTCACCGGCTGGACCGTAGGCTCATCCAGAAGTATGAGCACTGCTATCTGCGGATTGTCCGCCGGAGCAAATGCGACAAAGGAGGAGACGCGCAGGTCGTCCGCGCCCGTCTGCAGCTGCTCGGCGATCTTTTCGGTCGTTCCCGTTTTGCCGCAGACCCTGTATCCGGCGACGTATGCGTTTTTACCTGTGCCGTATTTGACGACGCCCTCCAGAAGGCCGCACATGATCTCCGACGTCTCACTTGAGATCACCTGTCTTATTTCGGTCCTGCCGAAGCTTTCGAGCACATTCCCGTCTTTATCCAGGATCTCTTTTACCAAATACGGCTTTAACAGCGTCCCTCCGTTTGCCACCGCGGAGACCGCCGTTATGAGCTGTATAGGCGTTATCGTAAAGTTCTGACCGAAGCTGTATACCGCGAGGTCTATGTCCTGAGTAAGATTGTAAAGGCCTACGGCTTCACCCGGCAGGTCGATGCCCGTCTTTTCGCGAAGCCCGAACGCCTCGACGTATTTGGTGAACAGCTCCTTGCCTATCTTGAAGCCTATCTGCATGAAAGCGGGGTTGCAGGAGTTCTGGATCGCCTTCGCGAGCGTCTGCGTCCCGTGGGAGCCGTCGCTCTTCCAGCAGCTTATGGACCTTGTGCCGACCTTATAGCTTCCGCCGCAGATAAATGTGCTCGACGTGCTGATGACGCCCTCTTCAAGTCCTGTGGACGCCGTTATGATCTTGAAGGTCGAGCCCGGGTAATATGTAAAGGAAACGGCCTTGTTATTCCACTGTTTATCAAGCTCTTCGCTCCTTTTTGCGTTTCGTTCGTCGGCGTCCTTTATCGTAGCGAGCTCCTTCACGACGTCATCGTTCGTAAGGACGAAGGGCTCGTTCGGATCGAAATCCGGATAGGTCGCCATAGCCAGTATCCCGCCCGTATTGACGTCCATGACTATGCCGGTGACGCCCTGGCGGACCTTATTGTCGTTGTATGCGACCTCGAGATTCTTTTCAAGATAATGCTGAAGGACCTCGTCTATGGTGAGGACGAGGCTGTGTCCGTCCTCAGCCTCGTAATATATCTCATACTCGAAGGGCATCTCGTCCCCTCTGGGATTGGTCGCGGTAACGCTTCTTCCCACGGTGCCCGAAAGCTCTTCTTCATAAACGTACTCTATGCCCGAGAGCCCCTGCTCGTCGCTTCCCACGAAGCCGAGCACGTGAGAAAGGAAATTGCCGTATGGGTAATACCTCGTAGAATCGTTGAGGAAATACATGAACTTATCGTATCCGCTGTTTGCCTTTATAAAAGCGCGCACCTCATCCGCCGCGTCCTTCTCGACGCCGCGTGAGATGACTATATACCTCGACGTGCTCTGCGTTTTTGCAAAAACGTCTCCGTAGCTCATGCCGAGTATGCCGCTGAGATTTTCCGCTATATAAGCCCTCTGCTCGTCGCTTTCAAGCTTGTTGCCCATGAGGATGAGCATTTCCGTGCTTGCCGAAATGGCAAGGGGTTTCATGTTCGTATCGTATATCGTCCCTCTTGCGGGATAGAGGGTCTTGTCGCGCGTCTGATTCGACATCGCTCGGGTCTCATAAAAATCGTAATTGATGACCTGCATGTAGAACAGACGGACTATGACCAATGAAAAAAGAAGGAAGCTCAGCACTACCGCTGTGAATCTGAGCCTTCTGAGCATACTTTTGTCCGCTGTTCTGTCTTTCACGCCGATCTCCTTTTATGTAACAACGGAGCAAGAAATGATAAACATTCCTCACTCCTTCGCTTATATATGTATTTGCGCTTCAGTTAAGGTATTCCAAAACTATATTGAAGCTTTTGGCGATGCCGGACATAAGCTCGGAGGTATTGTCTTCCGGCTTTGCAACGGTTATCTTATCCGCATTCGAAAGCTCCACGTAGTTTATATAGTCCTTGTCGATTTTGACCATGCCGAGGACGTTCTTGGCATATTCCTCCACAAAGCTCAGATTATATCTGCGCTCTATCCTCGCGCTGAGCATCTTGGCGTTGTCCTGCAGATCCATGATCTCGGTCTTGAGACGGCTGTTCTCCGCCGCAAGTTCGGTCGCCTGCATGTTGCCGAATATGATGGCGCCGAGCGCCGCGAACACGCATATCGCCACGAAAGCGTACTTGAGATAAGGTATACCTTCTTTTTTGCTGTGACGGCCGCCGGGTATGCTCTGTATCTCGGGCTTTATATCGTTAAGCTTTTTTGCCGTGCTCTCTTTCGTTGCATACGCCATGACCGTCTTCCTTTCTGTTCTATAACCTTTCCGCCACTCTCAGCTTCGCGCTGCGAGATCTCGGATTATCTTCCTGTTCTTTCGGGTCCGCCGTAAGCGGTCCGTGCGTTATCAGCTTCAATCGGGGCTTTCTTCCGCATACGCACACCGGAAAGTCCGGCGGGCAGATACAGCCTCTTGCCTCTCTTGCAAATATCTGTTTTACTATCCTGTCCTCCAGGGAATGGAAGCTTATGACCGCTATCCGTCCTTTGGGGGCGCAAAGCCCGACCGCCGCGTTCAAGGCGGTCTCTTCGGCTTTCAATTCTCCGTTTACCTCTATCCTTATCGCCTGAAAGGTCCTTTTTGCCGGATGCTGTTTTTCTCTTCTTGCCGCCGCGGGCATCGCGTTCCTGATGATCTCGGCAAGCTCGAGCGTCGTTTTTATCGGCCGCTTCCTCTCTATCGCGGAGGCTATCTGATAAGCGTATCTTTCTTCGCCGTATACGGAGATTATCCTTGCAAGCTCGTGCCTGTCATAGCCGTTCACGACGTCCGCCGCGGTCAGAGGCTCCTCTCTGTCCATCCTCATATCGAGCGGAGCGTCATGCATATACGAAAAGCCGCGTTCCGCGCAGTCAAGCTGGTAGGACGAGACGCCGAGGTCGAAGAGTATGCCGTCGAGCGGAGGTATCTCCCTTTCCGCCGCGATCCTTTCAATCTCTTCGAAATTGGCTTTTATGAACTCAACGTTGTTAAAAGCTTTCAGTCTCGCGGACGCCGCAGAAAGTGCGTCCGCGTCTCTGTCTATACAGTAAAGTTTTCCTTTTTCCGAAAGTCTTTCCGCTATCAGCAGCGAATGGCCTCCGCCTCCGGTCGTAGCGTCGAGATATACGCCGTCGTGCTTTACGTCAAGCCCTTCGATGCACTCACGCGGCATAACGGATAAGTGAGAAAACTCCATTTACACTCCCATAAGATCCATAAGCTCGGCGATATCCTCGCTGGTGACGTCGCTGTTATACTTCTTCCATGCGTCGGTATCCCATATCTCGGCTCTGTTCTGTATACCGACGACGGTCACGTTTTTGGAAAGTCCCGCGTATTCGCGGAGAGACTGCGGAATGAGTATCCTTCCCTGCGCGTCCGGCTCGCAGACGGTGTTGTCCGAATAGAACCTCTGCATCTTCCTCGCCTTTGAGGGGAGCGCCGAAAGCTTATTCTGGAATGCTTCCCAGTCTTCCTTGGAGTAGACGTTTATGCAGTTGTCAAGTCCCTTGAAAATGACGAACTCTTCTCCGAGCTCTTCACGGAGCTTTATCGGAAAGATCATTCTTCCTTTTGCGTCTATGCTGTGCTGGAACTCGCCTCTCAAAACGTCCACCCTCCTTTCCTTTTCACCACCAAATGAGTATAAATCACCACAAATCACCACTTGGTGCTTTCATTATACAATGGAGGTTTTTAAAATGCAAGCATTATTTTTAATTTTTTCGGACCAAAAATCGCCAAATAAACATAAAAAAACCGAAAATAGATAATATAAAACATTTGTTCGCTTTTTTCTCGAATAAAAAGCGGCTGACGCGGAAAAATACAGTCAAAACGGTCAAAGGAGTTTAAATATGTCAGATCTTATCTGCAGCGCTTCGAGCTGCATAAATTACGAACACGGGCTTTGCGCGCGCCCCGTCATCCAAATCGACGGAGATGATGCGAAAAAAAGCCGCGACACCTTTTGTCACAGCTTCAGCCACAGGTTTTCCGAAACGCAGAATCAAGTCTTTTCAGGCTGGTTTGCCGATAAAAACACCGATATACGGTGCAGCGCGGAGGAATGTATTTTCAACCGCGAAAGCCGCTGCGCGGCGGACGACGTCGAGATATCCGGCGCCGGCGCCTCCGAAAGCGGAGAGACCGAGTGCGTGACCTTCAGAAAAAAATAAAAAGAACGCCGCAGACCCTTTTGAGGTCTGCGGCGTTTTTCGGCCGCCCCGGAGGTCAAATATGAACGTTTGAGGGCGGTCCCTATACCCGTTTTTTACCGCAGCTGTCTCTCATGGCGCAAGCCGAACAGCCGCAGCTGCACGAGGATCCCCCGCTCTTGCGGGCTTTGATCCTTGAGACGACTATGAGAGCGATCACGGCGGCAAGCGCCGCGCATACAACTATCGTTCCCGCGTTGTTTCCGAGCCATGTAAGCATAAGCTACCCGACCTTTCTTACGAATACGGTTATTATACCGCGTGCTTTCTGCTCTCGTCCACGGTAAGCCTCGTGGCTTCCTTATAAGGTCTGAAGAGCATATACAGCGCAAAGGCGACCACGGCGAGAGCGGCGATAAAGCCTATCACGCTGATATTTCCGGCGAAGACCGATCCGATCTGATAAACGGCGAGCGAAACGGCATATGCGAACACGCACATGTATCCGATCGCGAACCAGGTCCATTTGGCACTGTTCATTTCCCTCTTTATCGCGCCCATTGCCGCAAAGCAGGGAGCGCAAAGCAGGTTGAAAAGCAGGAATGCAAACGCCGCGAGACGTCCGTGACCGTCTGAGAAGCTGTTGAAATCAGCCGATACGTTGTCCCATATCTGATCTCCGTTTTCTTCGAGCTCTTCCTCGCCGTCCTGATCGTCGTAATTATAAAGCACGCCGAATGTGCCGACGACGTCCTCCTTGGCGACCAATCCGGTGACCGTTGCCACGGTGGGCTTCCAGCTTCCGAATCCGAGAGGCTTGAAAATGAAGGAAACGGCATTGCCGACGCCGGCAAGGATCGAGTCGTCCATCGGCGTGACTTCTTCCGTGTCAATGCCCATACGGTCGGCGACCTTTTCGACGTATTCCTCTGTCACGAGCGTGTCATCCTCGTAGAGCTCCTCCACCATACCGAACCTTCCGTTAACGCTTCCGAGATTGCTCATCGTCCAAATTATGACAGAGCTCAGAAGGATGACCGTGCCGGCGCGCTTTATGAAGCTCCAACCGCGTTCCCACATGCTGCGAAGGACGTTTTTGACTCCCGGCGCGTGGTACGCAGGCAGCTCCATCACGAAGGGCGCCGGATCGCCCGCAAACATCTTTGTCTTTTTGAGCATTATTCCCGAGACGACTATCGCGGCGACGCCGATGAAATAAGCCGAGGTTGCGATCCAGGTGCTTCCGCCGAACAGTGCTCCGGCGATGAGTCCGACGACCGGTATCTTGGCTCCGCAGGGTATGAAGCAGGTCGTCATTATGGTCATGCGGCGGTCGCGTTCATTCTCTATGGTCCTTGACGCCATGACTCCCGGGACTCCGCATCCCGTGCCGACGAGCATCGGGATGAAGCTCTTGCCCGAAAGCCCGAACTTGCGGAAGATACGGTCCATTATGAAGGCGATACGCGCCATATAGCCGCAGTCCTCAAGTATCGCAAGCAGGAGGAAAAGCACGAGCATCTGCGGAACGAATCCGAGGACCGCGCCGACGCCGTGGAAGATACCGTCTGAAATAAGTCCTACGAGCCATCCCGCGACGCCCCAGCCCTCAAGCAGGGTCCTCGTTCCGCCCTCGAGCCATTCTCCGCCGAAGACGTCGTTGACCCAGTCGGTAAGGAAGGTTCCTATCGAAATGCCTCCGTCCGCGATCGACTTGCCGACCGACAGCGCGTAAACGAGATACATTATCGCGACAAATATGGGAAGCGCGAGCCAGCGATTCGTTATTACCTTGTCTATTTTATCCGATACGGTGAGCCCGCCTTTGTTCTTTTTCTTATAACAGCTCTTTATCAGCTCGCCTATGTAGATATAGCGCTCGTTCGTGATTATCGACTCCGCGTCGTCCTCGAGCTCGTCCTCCGCCGCCTTTATATCCTTTTCGATATGTTTCATCTTTTCCTCGGGGATGGACAGCGTCTCGAGCGCTTTTTCGTCCCGCTCGAATATTTTTATCGCATACCATCTCTGCTGTTCTTCGGGCAGATCGTGGAGCGCCGCCTCCTCGATGTGAGCGATGGCGTGCTCGACAACGCCCGAGAAGGTATGCATCGGAACGGTCTTTGAGTTTTGCGCCGCGTATATCGCCTTTTCGGCTGCATCCGTGACTCCCGTTCCCTTGAGGGCGGAGATCTCGACCACCGCGCACCCGAGCTGACGCGAGAGCTCCTCCGTATCGATCTTGTCGCCGTTTTTACGCACGACGTCCATCATGTTCACCGCGACCACGACGGGTATGCCGAGCTCCGTGAGCTGTGTCGTAAGATAAAGGTTCCTCTCAAGGTTCGTGCCGTCGACTATGTTGAGGATACAGTCGGGACGCTCGCCCAAAAGATAGTTTCTCGCGACGACCTCCTCAAGCGTGTAGGGCGAAAGAGAATAAATGCCCGGAAGATCGGTCACCGTCACGCCTTCGCGCTTTTTGAGCTTTCCTTCTTTCTTCTCAACGGTCACTCCGGGCCAGTTTCCCACGAACTGATTCGAGCCCGTCAGCGCGTTGAACAGGGTCGTCTTACCGCTGTTGGGGTTACCCGCAAGGGCAATTCTTATATTCATGCTCTTCTTCCTTTCTCAGACAATTAGCCTATGCTAACTGACGTTTAAAAAAAATGATCGTAACTCAGGCCTGCGTATCACTCGATCTCTATGAGCTCGGAGTCCGCCTTGCGGATCGAGAGCTCGTATCCGCGCACCGTGACCTCTACGGGGTCGCCGAGAGGCGCGACCTTGCGGACGTAGATATCGATCCCCTTGGTTATGCCCATATCCATGATCCTTCTTTTCAGAGCGCCTTCTCCGTGAAGCCTTTTTACCTTGACGGTCTCGCCGATACCGGCATTTCTCAGCGTCTTCATTTGTTTCCTCCTTATATTTTATCGTTTTGCGGTCTCAGATCATTATCCTGCGCGCCATTTCAGAGCTTAACGCTATACGCGCGCCTTTTACGTTAACGATGAGGTTTCCGTTTATGCGGGATATGACCTCCACTATCCCGCCTACGACAAATCCCATGTCCTCAAGATGCTTTTTGACCTCTGGGGCGCCGCCGATCTTTTTTATGACCGTCTGATCCCCCGCATTCGCAAAAGTGATAGGAATCATTTATCTCCCTCCCCGGAATTATGATTAGCATTGGCTAACTACACTATATTTTAGTTAGCCTCGGCTAATTTGTCAAGAGGTTTTCCGAAAAAATATGCCGCGGGCGCCGGTTAAAACGGAATACTTGTTTTTATCGGAAAAAGGTGATATAATGCTGAAAACGGCGG
>JAEEGL010509784.1_pt1 | contig 10507 bp, 12 predicted proteins | sample 9134231 | NCBI WGS metagenome assembly JAEEGL01 (sample SAMN16246548, study PRJNA631951) | gut metagenome | biome: gut microbiome; feature: rumen; material: fiber-attached | host: Bos | place: Iran: Karaj | collected 2018-10 | reverse complement strand
TGGGTGCAGGATGTGACCAAGACGGACTGGATCCTAACTACCCAAGTGGCGGACAAGATCACCGACCGCGGAGACCTCAAGCCCGAAGTCACCCCCGAAACGCCGGCCGAAATCCTTGAGTCCATTACGCTTAATCCTGAGCCGGGCAAGACATTTGTTTACGATGCTACAACAACCTTCAGTCACGGCATCTTCCTCGACTTGTCAGGCATCCAGGATAATGCTTACGACGGTGCCTCGGCAAAGCTCCACATCTACTATACCACCAAACCACATGCTTTGATTTGGTTGGATGATGCCAACGGAAACGAAATCATGAGGGACAATTATTCGTATGGAAGCAATATCTACAACAAATACACCATCAGCGCTGAGAATTTCAAGAAAGCCCTTGCATCTAATGGCCTTTGGATTGTTGCACAAGGCGATCCAACAATCAGCATATCGAGTGCAGTTATCGACATTGAGAACGTGACGACCGAGGCGCACCACAAGCTCTTCGTCAACCCGACCTACATAACGTTCGAGAACAGCACTCCACAGACGATTACGGCCAGCTCTTCGACGGGCGGAGAAATCAGCTTCACCTCGACCGACAACTCGATAGTTACAGTGAGTGAGACCGGTGTTGTCACGCCGCATGCCAATGGTTATGCCTCCATCCTTGTTCGTGCCGAAGCATCGACCGTGAACGGGAAGTATTATAAGGCTACATCCGAGCGCGTCAGCATAGAAGTCCGTATAGGAAACTAATATTGAAATAATGAACTACACCGTGAATTAATAACGCAAATCAAAACAAATGCCGCCGTATGCCCTTCGAACGACATGCGGCGGCATTTTGCATGAAATCGATAAAGCTGGGATTAAAATATTTTCAGGGCTGTATGCAAGTTTTTCGACTATCCCGCATTTATAGGGTAAAGACCCTAACAAACAATTTGACATGAAAAAGATTGCATTCAAGAATCAATCCTCAAAATTGTGCATTGCCAGCACGCTGCTTCTTATGGCTCCTTTGTTCGCATCCTGTGACCTCAACGACAAGGAAGAACCCATCCTCATCATCGAACCTCCTATGGGAGGATTCATCATCGACGGAGACGGCATCCCTCGGCGGGATGATCGGACGACACAATTATCGGAAAACGAGCAGCAACTGATAAAGAATGAGGTCATCGGCCATGGCTGGAAATGGCTCAACACCTACGAAATCAACGAGCATGGGGCACTGGTTTATCAAGACTACTTCAAGGAGAATCCTACAGCCCGATGCTGCAACTACTATTTCCCCTCGGCTAACGAGATGACTACCTACTCCTATCTTTATGGAGCAAAAGACCCCGGCTATTTCGACTGGACAATCACTATCGACTACACCAAGGGCGACGTTTGCCTCAACGTCCCGAACAACAGTTATTTCCTTCTAAACTTTCTGTCGGTCTTCAAACTTGACGGACAATGGTACATCACGACTATCGAACGCCTTGGCATGAACGGGAATGGCATCGGAATGACCCAAAGCGGTTTCGGCGTTTCGGAATACGTCCGTATGACAGAAGATGAGCTTGCCAGATTCCAACACGATTACACAACCGATTGGAGAATGATAAATTAATCATTATCCCGAATAATAGAATTTAAGAATTATTGAACTGAATCCATATTGGTTACTCACAATTCTTTAATTCGATAATTCGTGAACAATAAAATAAAAAAAAACAACTCACGCAATTTGTTTGCGTGAGTTGTACATTTTAAATATAATAAGATTACTTAAGAAGGTCCTTAGCCTTGTTGGCAGCCTTGTCAACAGCATCCTTGCCAGCCTGCTTAGCAGCATCGGTTGCCTCGTTCACCTTATCCTTGGCAGCATCGACAGCATCCTGGCCAGCCTGCTTGGCGGCATCGGTAGCTTCGTTCACCTTATCCTTGGCAGCATCAACAGCACCCTGTCCAGCCTCCTTGGCAGCATCAGCAGTTTCCTTAGCCTTGGCAACCACTTCTTCCTTAGCGGCCTTGAAGCTTTCGCACAACTCATTGAGCTTAGCCTTCTGCTCCTCGGTGAACTCACCAGCCTTGGCCTGGAGCTCATCAATCTCCTTCTGTACCTTCTCGATAGCTTCTACACTACCACTCTCAACTGCTGCCTTGAGGTCAGCAGCGGCCTGCTCAACAGTGACGGGAGCCTCTGCTACTGCAGGAGCTGGTTCAGCGGCTGGTTCAGCCTTCTTCTCATTACCACTACATGCGCTGAGCACAAGGGCTGCAGCTGCGAAAAGAACAAAAAACTTTTTCATTTTACCAAATGTTTTAAATAGGTTATGTACAATCGGTTGCAAAGATAAAGAGTATTTATAATTGCACCAAATATTTTCACCAAAACTTAACATTTTTGGCTATATTTGGTCCATTTTGCTATCTGACAGGTTGAAAATAAGGCACATAAAATATCGATTATCCGCGCGGATTCGTATTTCTCTCCCAAAACACGCCATCCGCATATCCTTGAATTTCAGCATCATCTTTGGCCAAGGCGAGGCGTTTCAGTGCCCAAAGGCAATATTCCTCGTTCTGTTCGATACCGCAATAATGACGTCCTAATTTGCTTGCCACCACGCAACTCGTTCCGCTGCCCATAAACGGATCGAAGACCACATCGCCTTCCTTGCTCGAAGCGAGGATGAGCTTGGCAATAAGTTTCTCGGGTTTCTGCGTGGGATGATCGGTGTTCTCGTGCATCGACCAGAAAGGCACGCTGATATCATCCCAAAAGTTCGAAGGATAGGTCAAACGGTATTTTCCATCCGCGCCCTCTTCCCAATCCTTCGGTTCACCATTCACCTTATAGGGGGCCAGCACACGGCGTTTCATCATCACGACTTCCACATTGAAATAATAATGTTGTGGATCCTTCACCGCGAACCAGATGTCCTCCATCGAGTTCTTCCAGTTGCTCTTGGCGCCCCTCCCCTTTTCGCGCTGCCATGTGATGCGGTTTAAGATGGTCAGTTCATCGGATAGTACACGCTGCATCGCTGCTGTGCATCGCCAGTCACCGCAGAGGTAAAGCGAACCCGTAGGTTTCAACTTTTGACAAACAGTATGCATCCACGAGCGCAGATATTCCTCATATTCCTGATCGTTGCGCGCAGCGAATGAACTGCCTCCAAAGTCGCGTGTCAGGTTGTAGGGCGGATCAAGGATGATGAGGTCGGCCATCTCGTCGGGAATCCATTGCATCGCCTCCATCATATCGGCACAGATTACGGCATTGAGCCAAGAAGATGGGTTTCCCTGCCGAAGATCTTCTATCGATTTCAGCATGGCTTGCAAAGCAGGACGTTCGGCATCCTCAAGCAGAAGTGTACGATTGTTAGAGGCTCGTTGCTTCATGATGTCTGGTTATTTTGCGGAAGCGAAGGAGGTAAAGTATGCCAACGACAGTCAGGCCAAACGGCATACCCATCCAAATGCCGTAGCATCCCCAATCCATGACGATTCCAAACAAATACGACATGGGAATGGAGATCACGACGTAGGCCAGGAAGGAGTACTTCATCAGCACCTTCACTTCGCCATAGCCGCGAAGGGCATTGACGTAAGCCGTTTGCAGACCATCACCGAACTGATAGAGGATGACGGGAACAGTCGTGGCTGCCACGATTTCGGAGGCACGTTGGAACATCTCCGCATCGGCCGAGTTGACGAAGAGTGCTGCCAATTCATGACGGAAACCGAAGACCAAGGCCGAAGCAATGATGCCCGTGAGCAAGATTAACTGATAACCCGCATTTGCTGCACAACGCACGCCATGATTGTCTTCGAGTCCGTGATAATTGGCCACACGAATGGCGATGGCCGTGCCGATGCCAATATAGAACATATAGATAAGCGAGGCGATGGAGTTCATCACCTGATGCGAAGCCAAAGCCGAGGCAGCATCCCACGTCTTGCCTCCCCAACCCAACATCAGCGCTGCTCCGGCAAAGGCAGCCAGCTCGAAACTCATCTGCACACCGATGGGCCAGCCCAGTTTGTTGAGCTGCACGATGCGAGGCCACGATACTTTGGCTTCCTTCCAATACTTCATATAATCTTCGTAGCGCTTTGTGCCAAAGACGACGAAGAGGAAGAGCACCACCATCAGCAGACGGCTCGTTGCCGTAGCGTAAGCTGCACCTTCGATGCCCATTTCGGGGATGTGTAGCGTGTCATTGCCGAATATGAGGAGCCAGTTGAAGAGGATGTTCCAAACATTGCTGGCAAGGAGAATCCACATCGACAGTTTCGTGTCGTTGATGGAATCGGCAAAGGGCTTGAAGGCTGACGAGAATCCGAAAAGGAGAAGCGAAGGGAGCAGGATGAGATAGTAACTCTGCATCAGGGGCAGCAGTTCGGGATCGAGCCCCATCATGGGCAGACAGAAGTAGATGCCCGTCATCACCAAGGTCAGGAGAAGCATCTGCAACATATCGGCCACAATGCTCGCCTTGAGTACCTCGGCAATCTCAGCATTCTTGCCTTGGGTATAGAGAGAACCGATTACGGCAACGGCGCCCTGCGAGAATCCTAACGAAAGGATAATGGCAAAAACCAGGATAGAATTGACGAATCCCACAGCCGACAGTTCCTGCGCATGGTGTTGGCCCACCATGATGGTATCGGCCATACCCTGTAGGGTAAAGCCAATCTGCGCAATCAGGATGGGCACACCAAGTCGCGTCAATGCAGCGTATTCTTTCGGATAAAATGCTCGCTTCATGTTTTTTTTAGGGATATTAAGGGATTATTAGGGATTCTAAGGGATTTTAAGGGACGTTACTTCCCCTTTTCGAGAATAAGGCCCCTAAAAACATACGTCCCTTAATATCCCTTCATATCCCCAAATATCCCTTAAAATCCCTTAGTACTCTTAGTTCACCACATTCTGAGGTGTTCCACTCAGATAGGCGTGGACATTGTCGAAAGCAATCTTGTCGAGGCGTTCGCGGGCAGCACGGGTTGCCCAAGCCACATGCGGCGTGATGTAGCAGTTGCGAGCTCCGATGAGCGGCGAACCTGCGCGAGGCGGTTCCTGTGTCAGCACATCGACACCAGCGGCATAGATCTTCCCATTGTTCAACGCATCGGCCAAAGCCTGCTCGTCGATGAGCGGGCCGCGTCCCGTGTTGATCAGGATGGCCGAAGGCTTCATCAATGCCAGGCGCTCCCGATTCACCAGATGTTTGGTTTGCGCATTGAGCGGGCAATGCAGGCTCACCACATCAGCCGTGCAGAAGACGTCCTCGTAGCTGGCAGCCTTCTGGATGCCCATCTCGGCCAAGGTCTCCGCGCTCTTCGAGCTGTAGGCCAGTACCTTCATACCAAAGGTCTGGGCGATGCGAGCCACAGCCCGTCCGATGTTGCCGAGTCCTACGATGCCAAGCGTAAGACCGTCGAGTTCGATGAGTTCGCTGTCCCAGAAGCAGAAGTCCTTGGAGTTCTGCCAGGCTCCGTTGGTCACGCGCTCGGCATGCTGTGCTACATGATGCGTAATGTTGAGCAAATGGGCGAAGACCATCTGTGCTACCGACAAGGTGCTATATGCGGGAATGTTGGTCACGATGACGTCATGCTTCGTAGCAGCCTCCAGATCCACAACATTATAGCCCGTAGCGAGCACACCGATGTACCGCAAGGCGGGCAATGCCTCGATAACCTTTGCATCGAAAATGACCTTATTGGTCAAGACAATCTCTGCATCCTTGCAGCGCGCCACGGTCTCTTCTGGAGCCGTGCGCTCATAAACCGTGAGTTCACCGAGGGCCTTCCAAGGCTCCCATCCGATATCGCCGGGATTGGCGGCATAGCCGTCGAGCACAACAATCTTTTTCATAAGTATGTAACTGAAATTAACAAAATTATATGTATTATTAAACACGAATTATCATGAATTATCATAAATTATTATAATGTTATTCCTATCGAATAAAGATACTTACTGAAAAATTAATGATAATTCGCGATAATTCATGTTAAATAACTCACTTCTGAAGCTCCCAGAAAGCCACGGCAGCAGCGGCAGCCACGTTGAGCGAATCGACGTTATGATACATCGGGATGCGCACCACATGGTCAGCCTCGGCGATGGTTTCGTGAGCGAGTCCGTCGCCCTCGGTGCCCATCACGATAGCCAAGCGAGGAATCTGCTTCAGCAGCGGGTCATCGAGCGAGATACTGTCGTCGGTCAATGCCATCGCTGCCGTCTGGAATCCATAACGATGCAGGCTGGACAATGGTTCGCGCAGATAAGTCCACGGCACGAGGAATACCGAGCCCATCGACACGCGCACGGCACGGCGATTCAACGGGTCGCAAGCCGTCGGAGTGAGAAGCACCGCATCGATGCCGAGGGCTGCCGCCGAACGGAAGATAGCGCCGATGTTTGTCGTATCGACCACGCCATCAATCACCACCACGCGCCTTGCTTCGCGCAGCATGTCGTCCAACCGCGCACGCTCTCCGATTTTTTCGGCCAAACTTGGCGTAGCCTCGGGCCTTCGCATCGCGCACAGTACGCCGCGCGTCAGATTGTAACCGGTCAAAGCCCCGAGCATCCCGCGCTCACCTGTATAGACGGGCATGTCGCCGCAACGACGGATGATGTCCGCTGCGTCGCCCGTGATATGCCTTTCTTCGCAAAGCAAGGCCAACGGCTCGTAACCCTTGTCGAGGGCCACTTGGATGACCTTCGGACTTTCTGCAATGAAGATTCCCTTTTCGGGTTCGAGCCTGTTGCGCAGCTGTGCCTCGGTGAGCACGCTGAAAATATCGACACCTGGGTCGCTGAGTGAATGGATACGGATAATGGACATTGTTATAGTTTTCGCTTTTACACAAATCAATGTGCGCTGCAAATTTACAAAAAATTACGCTATGATGGCACATCACAAGGCATGATTTTTCAAATTCGATTCATTTTTGCTGCTCGGTGTATCATTTTTTTGCAAAATGTCTCTTCAAATTTGGAGAATTTGCCGAAGCTCACTAACTTTGCGACGAATTAATCGACAAAAATGGAAACCAAATTCAAACGTTTAGACCATAAGAGCCGCGTGGCCCTGCTGCTTGTCATTACTCGCATGATCAAGGCTGACAGTCGCATCGATGCAGGCGAAATCCAGAAGCTCATGGTCCTGGAACAGCAATACAACTTCGATCACACCCTGATGACCGAAGCCAATCGTCTTACCCTCTCCGATGCCATCAAGCAGCTCAGGAGTCTTGACCTTCCGACACGCCGACAGATACTGCAGTCGCTCACCGAACTGGGCAGCACCGACCGCATCCTCGAACGTCACGAGGCTTTGCTCCTGCTCACCCTGCGCTATTGTCTGCTCGACGAAGAAGGGCAGCAGAGCGAAGTCATCTCAAGCCACAAAAGCCACCGCAGCGGTGACCTCGGCACCTACATCATCTACTTCGAGACCGAAGACAATGCCGCCATCCATTGCCAGATCTTCGACGAATGGGAACTGATGAAGCTTATGCTCCAGCAGAACGGCCTGCAGTTCTTCTTCGTGGAACACATCGTCCAAAGCCTCTGCCAGCAGAATCCTGTCATTATCAAGAAGATGCTCGAATACTTTGCCCCCACCAAGACCGACGAGCAGATCGGGCATCTTTACGACCGCATCGAGAAGATGGACAGCGCCACGTTCTGCCAGCAGGTCTTCGTACGCAGCATGGAGATGAACGACCTGCGCAACGCTCGTCCATCCCTCCTTATCAACCTTGGTTCTACCGACCTGCTCCGCATAGAAATCACCGACACGCCTCAGGCTCATATCCGTCGTTTCCTCAACGACTACAATCGCCAGGCCAGCCCCGGTATGACCGCAGTTCGTCCCCTCGACAACGATAATCATCTGGGACACTACAGTTATTACGGCTACTACCGCGACCTCTTCAACCTGCTCGTACAGTCCGAACCCAAGGAGAGCCGCATCGTCCTTTGGCCCAACAAGTCGGAATTCGAATTTCCGCAGATCGGTCGCAGCCTGCGTCTCAATCAGCAGGAAGCAGCTCTCTACAGCCTCATCCTCGTCCATACATATAAATATAATAAGAAGGGACTGCCCCTCAGTTACACATCCGAGCAGCGAAAGATCGAGGCACTCTACCGCACCATCTACTGCCGCAAAAAGTTTGTCGAAACTGAGGATGTCATCTTCCCCGACAACCTGGCTCCCATCCGAGCCAAGATCGAAAAGAAAATGCGTGACCAGCTCGATGGTCTCGACAACATCGAGGACTTCATCCCGCGCAACGAGAATCGCGAAGGCTTCTACCGCATCGTGGCCCCTGTCAAGATGGTCTGCGTGCGTCCAGACATCCGTCAGAATGAGGAGAGCATCGTCGATTTCGAATGGTGACAAGGTTGCAAACTTTTGGTCATCCGCTATTTTTTTTCGCCCGACAATATTGTCAACTGATACGTCCTTCCCAGTAATAGCCGTATATTTGCACCAACAAAAAAGCAATACTAACAATTAAAAATATACGACTATGACAAAGAAATTGACCAAAAGCATCAACAAGAAAGTCAGTGGCGTTTGCGGCGGCCTGGCTGAGTACTTCGACCTGGATCCCACATTGGTTCGTGTTGTCTATTTCTGCCTCACTTTCCTCACCTCCTGGTTCCCGGGACTCATCCTCTACTTCATCCTGGCTTTGTCCATGCCGAAGCAGGAAATCAGGCAGATTGAAGGCTGAAAGATCTGGTTATCGTCATCCTTTTTCGTTATACCGGTATTCCGTCATTCCGTAATTCCGGTATAACGGAATACCGAAAGAACGAAAAACAGCAAAACAAAATCAATTATTAATCCTCTTAATTCTCACTATTATGATACTAACAACCACCCCGACCATCCAAGGTCACAACATCGAGACTTATTATGGCATCGTCACCAGCGAAGTCATCATCGGTGCCAACGTAGTGAAAGATTTCTTCGCCTCCATCCACGACTTCTTCGGCGGTCGTGCCGGCTCCTACGAAAACGTGCTTGTTGAAGCCAAGGAACAAGCCATGAAGGAATTGCAACAACGTGCCGCAGCTATGGGAGCCAACGCCGTTGTCGGCATTGACCTTGACTTCGAAACCGTCGGCGAAACCGGCAGTATGCTTATGGTGTCGGTAAGCGGAACAGCGGTCAAGATTTCGTAATAATATATAGTTAATATAATTGTTATTTGTTAATTATTCATTGTTAATTGAAATATGGCAAACAAAAACACCTACACCCCCTACGAGGAGGTCAACCCCAATGCTCCACGTCGTTCGAGCAAACCAATGTTGCTGGCACGTCCCGGCTTTTGGATCACCGTCTTCTGCGTCATCGCTGCCATCATCACGCTCAATGCATCCTGCACCGTGATCGACTCAGGCGAAATCGGCATCAAGTTCCACAAGTGGTCGGCCAACGAGCAGGACTACGGCGGAGTGGAAGGCACTTGCAAGGGTTGGGTCTTCTACAACCCCATCACCACCAGCGTCTTCTCCTACCCCACCTACATCCAGCGTAAGAACTACGAGGCCTTCAACGTCAACGCCAAGGATGCTTCGGTATTCTCGATGGACCCCACCATCGCCTACCGCATCAACCCCGAGAAGGCTTGCGACATCTTCACCAAGTACCGCAAAGGCATCGAGGACCTGGAGAACGGCTACATCCGCACCTGCATCTACGAGGCATATCGTACCTGCGCCAACCAGTACACCTCCGACTCACTGATGTCCAACCGTGCCAACTTCGAGCGTGACGTTCGCACCCGTCTGGAGTCATCGCTGATGGACGAAGGATTCATTGTCGAGGAGTTCACCTCTCAGATTACCCCTCCGCAGTCGCTTGCCCAGATGATCAACGAGAAGAATGCCGCCGTACAGTCTGCCCTCAAGGCCGAAAACAAGGTGAAGGAAGCCGAGGCCGAAGCAAAGATTCGCATCGCCGAAGCCAAGGGTGCTGCCGAAGCCATGCAGATCAAGGCCGATGCCGAAGCCTACTACAACCGCACCATCGCTGCCTCGCTCAGCCCACTCATCGTGCAGGAGGACTGGATTGAGAAGTGGAACGGCACTGTGCCCACAGTTATGAGCGGTTCGAACATGATGCTCGATATGTCGAGTGCCATTGGGAAGAAGTAAAGCTCATCGCAAAGAAATAAATCACAACAAAAGTCGTTTTAGTGTATTTGACCGCCAATTATATTAGTCAAAAACGCTAAAACGACTTTATTTATAATCCGATACTATACCAATCAGGATTCCTCTTACTTAATCCAAGTAGGTAATGTATGATCTGGACAGAACTTGTTCCAATGACTCTCCATTGCTCGAAAATGAATTCCATCGACCCCGGCATCGTCCTGCAGGAAATACTGGTGCATTCCGACAAGCCATAATCTCCACCGTTTTCGAGCAAACAAAAATTACAACTCGGTTCTAAGGGTTCCCCAAAGAGAT
>JAEEGL010250247.1_pt1 | contig 10507 bp, 5 predicted proteins | sample 9134231 | NCBI WGS metagenome assembly JAEEGL01 (sample SAMN16246548, study PRJNA631951) | gut metagenome | biome: gut microbiome; feature: rumen; material: fiber-attached | host: Bos | place: Iran: Karaj | collected 2018-10 | reverse complement strand
TGCAGGACAAGTAAGTCCAAAATCCAACATGATTATGTTAATCGCATTAATTCTTGGTCTTGCTGTTCCTGCCGTACTTTTCTTCCTTCTCAAATTCTTCCGTTATAAGATCGAAGGTCATGATGATGTTGTACGCCTTACAAAATTACCACTTATTGCTGACGTGGCAGTTGCAAGTGATACAGCAAAATCAAAGGCAGACATCGTTGTGCATGAGAACAAGAACAACCAAATGGAAGAAATATTCCGTTCTATGCGTACAAACTTGCAATTTATGATGAAAGAAGGAGAGAAAGTCATTCTATTTACATCAACCACATCTGGTGAAGGAAAAACATTTAATGCTGCTAACCTTGCAGTAAGTTTTGCTCTCCTTGACAAGAAGGTGATTATTGTAGGTCTTGATATTCGTAAACCACGTTTGGCTGAGTTGTTTGAAATAGATGACCACAAACATGGTATTACCCCATTACTCTCCATGAATGCACCAACTTGGGAGGAAGTGAACGAGAACATTGTTCCTTCTGGTGTTAACAACAAACTTGACTTGTTACTTGCAGGTCCTGTTCCACCAAACCCAACCGAGTTGATTGCTCGTCCATCATTAGAGATTATCATGGGTCATCTGAAAGATCATTATGATTATATCATCATAGATACCGCTCCTGTTGGTCTGGTTACAGATACCTTGCAAATTGGTCGTGTTGCCGATGCTACAGTATACATGTGTCGTGCCGACTACACTCCAAGAGAAAGTTTCAACCTCATCAACAGTCTCAGCAACGAAAACAAATTGCCTAATATGTCTATCGTTCTTAATGGTATTGATATGTCTAAGAAGAAATATGGATACTATTATGGTTATGGACGTTATGGAAAATATGGACGTTATGGACGTTATAACTCAAGATACGGACGTTATGGAAATTACGGAAGTTATGGTAGTTATGGCACATACGGTTCATATGGTAACTATTCTAATAGTCACTATGGTGACAAGAATGACACATCAGTTAAGCGCTAAGCGTTTAACTGATGTCCAAACTTTATCATTATGATTATCGCTGTAGATTTTGACGGTACAATTGTAGATGATAAATATCCAGAAATTGGTTCTGAGATTCCTTTTGCAACCGAGACATTACGTATGCTTATCAAACAACAGCATCGTGTAATCTTATGGACTGTTCGAGAAGGAAAACTTTTGCAGAATGCAGTTGATTGGTGCAGAGAAAGAGGTGTTGAGTTTTACTCCATCAACAAGGATTATCCTGAGGAAAAAGAAGAGTGGAACAATCACTTCTCAAGAAAGATCAAGGCGAACGTTTTCATCGATTCACATAACGTTGGAGGAATTCCCGAATGGGGACAAATCTACCATATGATTAATGATGGAACCAATTTCAAGAACTTAGTGGCAGAGGCAAGTAAGACTAACATAGATAGCTACGAAACTCCCAAGAACAATTGGAAAAAGAAACTAAGGTTCTCTAAAAAATAAAACGGCAAGAGGATGTGTTTAAATAGACATATCCTCTTTTTTTGTATTATACTCATACCTTTTTAGAATGGATATCCTATAGCTAAATGAATGCTTTGTCCATTCTTGAAATTAGGTAAGTTATAGAAGCCTGATTTATATGGAAGATGTAGACCTATACCCCAATCCAAGCGAATTACAAAGAAATCCAAATCATATCTCACACCAATACCTGTACCCAACGCCATTTCTTTCAGCACATTCTTGAATTTAAACTGTGAATTGGGTCTACTATCATCGTGATGCATAGCCCAAACATTTCCAGCATCAAGGAAAATAGCTCCATATAGATTACCGAACAAACGAGAACGATACTCAAGGTTTGCCAAAAATTTGATATCTCCTGTTTGATCAAGATATGAAGAGGATTTTGATGATGGCTCATAACTTCCAGGTCCTATACTTCTTACCGTAAATGCCCTTATACTATTAGCACCACCTACATAGAATTGTTCTGTATAAGGAGCAGCAGAGGAATTACCATACGACCAAATAATGCCAAAATCCAAATGTGAAACGAGTTGTGTATGCGATGAAAGTTGCCACGTCTTACGCAATTCCGTCTCGAATTTGAAGAATTGTGCGTATGGATTCTTAAACATCGTCTTATCCTTATCTTTCCATTTCTCTCCACCAATCATATATCCTAAAGACAAAAGGTTTGCTGCCTCACTTACAGTGGTTTGCCAAAATATTGGATTCAAATAATCAGAAGGACTTGAATAAATATATGTATATCTCATCTGCGGAATGAACTGGTCTTTCATGGATACTTTCAAATAAGGACTTCTCTCCATGATTTTATCAAATTCACTAGTATGACTCGACATATAATTATATTGTAGATGCAAAGGACTGAATAAATGTAAAGATTTCTCCGATGTCTGGAAACTATAAGTTAATTCCCCTGAAACAACATGACGTTTAAAGTAACTTGCACGGTTAATCACGTTGGTTGCAGCTTTTACGATAGTTGAAGGAGTTGTAAAGAAGCGTTTCCTTCGATTGTGTGGCAATAGTAATCGGGGGAATTCTATAGAAGCATCCATACCATATTCATAAGTATGAATACGATCACTCGAACCTATAAATTTATTACCTGTCTGCCACTCATAACTTCCATGCGCATTAATATCCAGTTTTTCTCCTCCACGAAAAGCATTTCTCTTGGTAAAACCAACTACCATTCCAGGACCTATCCAACCACTTGTCTTACCTTTTAAGTTGGTTTCCACATAAAAGTCGTATGGCTTATCAAATACACAATTAATGACCAAATCAAGCGTATCACATGTCTCCGTCGTATCACGAGGTTCAAACTTGAAATCAACCATACTAAACAATCCATTCCCAGTAATCTTATTAACGGACTGTTGATATAAATCATAACTAAACAATTGACGCGAACGTAATTTCAAATCTCTTAAAATTACACGATTTCTGATAGGAGGACGACGTCCGTTGAAATGTGAACTAAAACTCCTGAATTTTACTGAATCATGTAATGTTTCCATGATTTGTTTTCTGAGTTCAAGTCTCACCTTACCAATATACCACTCATGTTGGGCTGCTGCAGGCACATTATCTACCTGTTGCAATTTCAATTCCACTTTGCCAGGCACCGTTACCGTATCCGCAAGATATGATGAATAAGTGGGTTGATAATAATAGTATCCATTATTTCGAAATAGATTACTCAATCGAGTACGCTCTGCATCCAATGAAGTAATATCAAATGGTTCTCCACTCTTTATTAATGCCTTCGTTATGGTAGAATCAATAAGTTTGTTCATCTTTTCTGGAAAATGTACATACGATATACTATCAAGAGTAAACAAATGTCCCAAGTTCACGTTGTATTCAATCTTTGCCTTCTTGGGATTTCGTTGTGTAATCGACTTCGAAGTCACTTGTCCATGAAAATAGCCATGGTTCTTGAGAACAGATTGAGCTACGGAAGCACGAAGTTCAGGATTCACCCAACTCATCAATACTGGTTCCTTGGCAAAGTTCTTACAAATCCATTGTGCCAATGGCGATTCCTTATTCACCAATGCATTCCATGTCCATAATCGGAATTGAAAGGGAGAACGATAATAACTACTTCCAAACAACGAACCATTAGGTGCTGCCGCCAAAGCCGCCTCTATTTCCTCTTGTGTAGATATGAAATGTGAATTTTTCTCGTAATTATCGTATTTGATTTTGGTAAGTCCTGTATATAGCTGATCGTCATCAGGGATATTCTTCGTTGTAGAACACGACATGAACGACACCGCCACTATTAATAGCAGTATCAACCTCATGAGATTTTTGTTTCTTATGATTATCTTTGACTTCTTCATTCGTTATTCTTCACATTTGTTGTTACCGTATCTCTACGCATAGGAGGCATGACGATATTTGGTTTATCCTTAAATTGGAATATCTCCTTGAAATGTTGCAACTTCCTTCTCCAAATAAAACCACCACCATACTCACTGACATTTCCTTCCAACCAATCATACGAGTCACGCTGATAGAATAATTTCAGGAATTGCGATGACTTCTGGTTCAAGCGATACTCAAATTGCACATTGTTAAAGAAGGAATTGTTTTGGTTAGCAACGTCAGAACCAGAGGATAATTTTCCACCGATGATGATTCTCAGGCGGTTATTCCAAAAACGTTTCGAGAACTTAAACGAATAATCCGTATGCACGTTTCCGCTTGCATCAGTAGAATTATCCATTCCGAAACTCAAATCCAAAGTTCGAAGTGCATTTCCTGCTATTCCATTAATCTGACTCTGCAAGAAAGCACTCAACGCACTATTCATCGAGAAAGCACTCGTGTTTCCATCAGCCAAATACATTCCCGTTGTTAACAAAGTCACCGCCAACTTTCCACGTTCCTCTACGCTCATCGTGTTCAGTTCATTGCTAATGGTCATATCTTGAGGAGCATCTATCACGAATTTCAACCCCATGTTTTTCAACGTCTTGGTAATCACCACGCCACATTCAAACTCCACCATTCTACTCTGCTCACCTTGCTCAGACACGGCTGCTTTTGTCATTTCTGTTGCCGTGATGTTCAATCGAGGATTCATCGCATCACCGTTAAACTCGATATAACTACCATCTTGGATAGTAAAGGTCTTCAACGGAATCACAGGCAATGAGTATTTCATCTCACCATTGCTCAACGTATAGCGTCCCGTCAAACGCAAGTTTTCAACGGGATTGTATTGCATTCGCAATTCCCCACCACCAATCAAATCCACATAATTAGATTTATCCGCATTCAAAGCACAAAGGATATGGGCACTTTCGTCAATGTTAAGCGTTAAGTCCATATTGAATCCTGTCAATGGTGGACGGGTAACCACAACTTCTGCGGTGTCGGCGAAATTGGTAAACTTCACCAAATCGTCCAACTGGTTATCTGTCGTCAACGGCGAATCACGTAAGATATATGTCATATCCGTAGAACCGAGTACATCCAAACGTCCACGCATCATCAAGTTAGATAATTCTCCACGCATCATACCCATGAAGTTTACGAATGTCTTTCCAAACACCTCCGATTTACTATGTTCTTTAGCGTCTATCACCTGGAAGTTCTCTGCTCTCATCCTCACGTCCATTCTCATGTGGTCTAAGTCTGAGAAATCGAAATAACCAGCAGCAAACAACGGACTTTCACCTTTACTATCATTACTACCGTACATGTTGAAGTTCTCGAAAAGCAATCTACTATTGGTAATCGTAACAGGGTCGTTATCGAAGCGCAACTTAACACCATATGGTACACTGCTCATATAAGCCGAATCAAGGTAAACTTCACCATTGACTACTGGTTTTGATAACGCTCCCTTGATAGACAACGTTCCTTCGCCATAGCCATCAAATCCAATTAAATGATTGGGGATGAAACCGTTCACCATAGACAATGGCAAACGCAACAAATTCAAGTCTGCATCCAAAAAACCATCTTCAGCTGAGTTATATATACCCTTTACGGTGGCTATATCTATGCTATTCCTCGACAAAACACCATCTATATAATGACTGCCATCCGACTTAGGCATATAAACGAATTCTGAAGCCACGTCGCCCATGGGATTTTGCTCATAAATCAATTTCTTGATGTCCATGCTCGATGATACCGACAACTCATCTTCACTCTTAATTACGTGGAAGTCGCCACTCAACATACCCGACATGGCTGGCGTATAAGGAATCACCGACAAGATACGCTCAATGTCTATCTTGTTGACACTGACCGTCAAATCTTGCAAAGCCTCAAGATTATCATCATTGGTATAGATTTGCACACCCGTTCCGTCTTTCGCTTTCAGTACTACGTCTGCAGACACTCGCATGTCTTTGCCTAAATATACGTAATTATCGTCATTGATGGCAAATTGCTTATAACCGAGTATCGGTTGCTCTCCATAGGAGTGGAACACCATTCCACTATCAGCAAACTCAGCTGAGACACCCATTCTCACACCCAATTGGTCTTTGGAATCAAAGACAGAAGCAGTAAGATAAGTACCTTTTTCCGTCAATCCACCATCTGCCAAGGCATTAAATACATATTGTGGATTTCCTTTTGCATTCCTCACTTGTGCGGAATAGAAAATGTTAGTAGAATCTGAACGAACGGCAAAATGAACGGTATCGAGCAAAATACTATCTACAATCAACGAATCCACATGCATTTGTCCGTTCAATCCTTCCAATGGAGAAGATGTCAAGCTACATGTTAAATCCTTTATTCCATATCCATACTTATTGAGCATTTGCACAATGAAGTTGTCTTTTCCACTCGACAACCACACACGAGCATTGGGCAATTGCTGGCGAATGCTCAGTTGGTCAATATGCCTGTCATTATATTGTTTCTGTACTTCCGCCGCAATGTTATTAGCCGATTTCAATAGGTCTTCATAATAATGACTTGCGTCCATGTCGAGATGGAAGTCTGCACAATCAATAACAGCATGGGTGGTATCAGGACACGAAAACATATCGAGTACCATATCATCTGGACGATAATACTTCCGTTCATCGTGTATCGTCAAGTCGCTTACCAATCCGCGCAAACGATGACAACGTTTCATGTCAGAATCGAAATCAAGGTGCATACACCCGCTTGCAGACAAGGTATTATCCACTAATCCCAATTTCTTCAAGTCGATTTTCCCAACATCTCCCATAATCGTGCCACGCAAATGGTCTTTAGAAATCAATGCATCTAAATCCACCAAACCTTTCAACAATGGATTATTACTATTAATTTTGGCTTTCGTACGACCGTTTTCCATCGTTGCATCTGCGGAAATGTTGTTTAAATCATAACCACCATACTTGAAATTCTTAATATTTGCCTTGGCATTCAACCTTGTCTTAGGCGAAGTAAAGTCCGTTCCTTGTCCCTTCAGTTCCACGTTTCCCGTAAACGGACTTAATCCATAATTGGGTGCAAAGTGTTGTAATTGCAAACGGTTTGCGTCAACATCTGCCGTGTATGATTGTTTGGCATTGTCATAACTGAAGGTTGCCTTCATGTTTCCACCCCCTTCATTCATGGTAATATTGCCACTATACTTGTCGCCATTGGCTTTCAAGTTTCCCTTCATAGAAATGTTCTTGGGAATACGAATGTCTTTCTTTAAGTCATTGGGTAACAGTTCTTGCACAAATCCCACGTCATGGGCTTTAGCATCGAAGTTTACGTCAGCCTTCAATCGTTTCAAGTCATTCAAGTTTTCCGCATGTCCAGATGCCTTAGCTTGGAAAGCCGTCGGAAGTTTCACGTTCAATCCCTTGAAATCCAATCTATCCATGTTTCCCTTTACAACACCATCAATGCTCAACGGATAATTAGGCCATTTCTTACGGAATCCAGCAGGAGTATCACCCATATATTTCATCAAGTCTTGCTTGCCAATCTTCGCATGAATGTTAGCATTGAGTTTTCCGGCATTCTTTACGTCAAAGGTATTCATGTCCATGTCGAAGTCTGCGCTGATACTTGAATCGGGTGTCTTTACGGTGGCATTCTTCAATGTCAGTTTCTTATCGTCCATCGCCAACTTTCCCGAAACATCCCGCACATCAATGCCACTCTTTTCCTTGAACGAGGCACTTTTCAAGTTGGCAGACAATTTGGGTTCTTTATAGGAGATGTTCTCCATACTCACATTTACGTCTTTCGCATCGATGTGGTTACTATCGAATCCGCTACGAGCATGCGTTTTGGTCTTATCGTCATATTGTACACGACCATCCTTGATGTCCAACTTCCCTACTTGATATGACGATTCTTTCAAGTCAAAATTACCGTCTTTCACGGTAGCTTTTCCCAAATGGGCTTTCATTTGCAGGGAATCACCAGGCAATGTCACTTGTACATCCGAACGTTCTATTTTCAGGTTGTCAACCTTTATCTTCCATGGCACTTCAGTTTTAGTAGTATCATCTGGCACTGTATCACTCAATGCCACATCTACTTTTGCTTCGGTTATTTGTGCATCATCGATACGTATCTCATTGGTATTCAAGTCTATCCCATGACTTTTTACGGAGAGTTTTCCGATGGTTCCCCTAACTCTCGTATCATCTATAAAGTCTGTCGTATTGATTTTGGCATCATGAAAATCGAGTTGGTCAATCTCCACTTTCTTCTTAAACAAAGGTAGCATCTTCACGTCTGCCACAACTTTCTTGATGTCGGCAACTGTGTCTTTCTGTTGGGGAATCGAGTCGTTTTGCTTAATGACCTTTACGCCTTCTACGCCAAGTTTCAAGGGAAACTCCAATCGCACCTTATCAACCGATATTTCCATACCAGTCTTTTCTGAGGCATACGAAGCTACCTTATTTGCCGCCCAATTTTGAAAAGGCGGAAAATAAAGCAAAGCCGCGCAAATACTTGCCAAAGCTACTGGTACTGCAGCGGTAACACCTACCCATTTTAAAAATCTCTTCATGACTGGCGTTTCCTATCGGTAGTACGTGCAAAATAAGCAAAAAAAATACAAACTTCGCTCGTTTCTTACGAGAAAATCAATTAATCAAGCGGATTTTTTGCACTTTCGGCTATATCTCGCCATAAATTATCGTCGGGAATGGGAGAATCTACGGAAATCAATTCCTTGGACACGGGGTGGATAAACTCTACATGGTGTGCCAATAAGGAAATGCTCCCGTCGGGATTACTGCGTTTCGCCCCGTATTTCAAGTCGCCTTTGATAGGACACCCCATCGCTGCCAACTGACAACGTATCTGATGATGGCGACCTGTCAAGAGGTTTACTTCTATCAACGTGTAATTGTCAGTAGCTCCGATGACTTGATATTTCAACCGAGCTAACTTTGAATGAGGTTTCTCACGGTCGTAAGCATAACTCTTGTTTTGTTTTTCGTTTCTCACCAACCAATGTTCCAACAAACCTTCCATCTCTTTCGGGCGGTTTTTCGTGATAGCCCAATAGGTTTTATGCACCTCCCCATTCGCAAACATCCGATTCAATCGCTCTAATGCTTTCGAGGTTTTGGCAAACACCACCAATCCGTAGACAGGTCTGTCCAACCGATGCACCACACCAAGGAATACCGCTCCTGGCTTGGCATATTTCTCCTTGATATATGCCTTTACGGTTTCCGACAATGGTTTATCACCTGTCTTGTCGCCTTGCACGATTTCACCACTGCTCTTATATATTATAATAAGGTGATTGTCTTCGTAGACTACTTGCATATTTTTATCATTTCAACGCCCAAAGGTGAATGGTTCATCTTTGGGCGTATGGGTTGTTAGTATCGTTAAGACACGTGCAATTACATATTCATGCCACCGTCAACCTGAATCACCTGACCACTCACGTAGCTGGAAAGGTCGCTGGCGAGGTATACGGCTGTATTGGCAATATCGTCTACGGTTCCACCGCGACGGAGAGGTATCTTCTGACACCATTCCTTGCGCACTTCCTCTGGCAAGGCCTGTGTCATGGCTGTATCAATGAAACCAGGAGCAATTGCGTTGGCACGAATACCCTTTGGTCCCATTTCTTGGGCTATCGACTTTGCCAATGCAATAAGCCCAGCCTTTGATGCTGCATAATTGGCTTGTCCTGCATTGCCATGAACACCCACTACTGATGCCATGTTGATAATAGAACCACCACGTTGACGCATCATGATGGGCACACAAGCGTGGATGAAGTTGAAAGCTGACTTCAAGTTAACGGCAATCACAGCATCCCATTGTTGTTCTGTCATGCGGAGCATCAATCCGTCCTTAGTAATACCTGCGTTGTTTACCAAGATATCGATTGAGCCAAATTCCTCTTTTACTGCCTTTACCACTTCTTCCGTCTGGGCAAAGTCGGCTGCATTAGAAGCGTAGCTCTTGGCTTTCACGCCCAAAGCCTCTATTTCTGCCTGTGTTTCCTCGTTAACGGCGAGATCTGTAAATGCAATGTTTGCGCCTTCTGCGGCAAATCTTAAGGCAATGGCTTTGCCAATGCCACGTGCGGCTCCAGTAATCAGGGCCGTCTTACCTGTTAATAATCCCATTTTAGTCTATTATATGTTAAGTTTTCAATCTTTTTCCCAATGCACCATACACCACCTTCGCCACTTGCGGCTTAGTAGCTTCCTCTGTCATTCCGTGGGCTATACGACCATAGATATATGGTACTTCCAAACCCTTGATACAATAGTGCGTAATGTCTGCAACAAGGTCAACGTTGTCAATATCAAACTCGCCGTCAGCCTTTCCTTCAGCATACACCTTACGGAACAATTCAATTTCCTCATCATCGAAATTCTTGCGCACTTTCTCCACCGTCCAGATGTTACGGAAAAACTCGGCACGAAGGTTTCCGTTACGCACTACGGTTTCCTTAATCAAACTCAAATGCGTATAAATCAATTCGATAATCTTGTCTTGAGGACGAATTCTCTTGGCTGC
>JAEEGL017264179.1_pt1 | contig 10508 bp, 14 predicted proteins | sample 9134231 | NCBI WGS metagenome assembly JAEEGL01 (sample SAMN16246548, study PRJNA631951) | gut metagenome | biome: gut microbiome; feature: rumen; material: fiber-attached | host: Bos | place: Iran: Karaj | collected 2018-10 | reverse complement strand
GGGACCTCAACGCGGAAGAACTCGTCCAAAGCCGCAGCACAACGATACATTCTCTCCCGCTTTCCATCTTTGGTGGCTTTGTTGAGAGCATATACCAATTGCAACAGACGAGTCTTATTCATTATAATTGAGTGATGCGAAGGCGAGTAATGTATCTTTTCGCGCAACAATTAAACGAGATTGCCGGTCAAGCCGACAATGACAAAAAAGGAAATTAATTCTTCAAAAAAACAGGCTATTATCAATTCACACAACCGAGCTCAAAACGATATGCCCAATCAAGTCGGGCATGACGAGGTTATTCATACTGAATCTTACGACTGTACTTCTCCCCCATCTCCAGCAGGTTTTCAAACAAGGGCACTCTGTCTTCTTTCATCTCGCGCACTAAAGAACCGTCCTCTGTAATAATAAAACCCTACTCATGTGAATAATTGAACCTTATCTGACTTTGTCTGTTGAAGACTTGACTATTACATGAATGAAATCTTCCCTAACGCCTTAACGAGCAACTTCTTCCTCTCCTTAATGAAATCCATAAAGTGATCAAAGTCATAGTTGGCGATTGTGGGAATATGATGCCTTGTCTTAAAGCCAGTATCTCGAGAGGTAATCCAAGTATCAAACGGCTGAGCATTCTTGGATTTATTCTCGCTTGCATCAAGAAGTTGCAGATTGAGAATGGTATTATAGTTCTCCATATACTCCTTAATCTTTGCCTCGGGATAACCTCTCTTTGACAGTTTTGCGTAGGTAAACTCCGCCTTGGGATAGATGTGATCTTCGTTGAAGCTCTTGTCTATCCAGTCCCTATCGGGATACAGAAGGGATAAGATCAGAAAGCTGTATCTTGTAGAGTAGGTGTAGCCAAGCAAATTCTCAATCTCCGCCGTTCCAAGTTTGGGCTCAAGAGAGAAACGAGACATCAACTGTTTATAAGGGAACTCGGTTTTAGATGATGCCTGCAGTATCTCCTGACTTGCCTTAAGAGTAGCATCAGAAGACCCACTAAACACGTTACGGAGGATATTGATAATAAACCAGGTCTGGATGTTGTTCTTGTCTATCACCACATCATTCTCTGATGATAGCACATAATTCTTGAGGGGGTTATTTCTCAAATAGTAGGCGATTGGCAATACGGCGTTCCTGGAGACTATATTCTTATCATTGAAGCCGAAAGTGCTTATCAGCTTTACAGCCTTCGACAACGCATCTTTTATGACGTCCCAATTATCCTCTATCTTCTCCAAATTCTCTCGCGTGAAAGAACTAACTCTATATTGAATGGGTAGGCCATCTGTCAAATACATCGCGCCTTTCATCACGAAATCCTTCCCAAAATGATAGCCCCCACCAGTTTGATTCAAATCATCCGTAAACGAATGTATCTCCTTCCTGGCATTTGTATGCCGCCATTTTGCGGTTGCTGTTGACAGCAAAATATCGCTATACTCAAGCTTCACTCCCCCTGTATTGGTCCTTACGAAGATCTCAACGACCTTATCATAATCATCCGTCTTCTCCTCATAATAGTTGATACACTTTGCAGTAAAGATTGTCGCATGCAAATCCTCCAGATTTGCTTCAACAGTTGCTATCTGTTCTTCTGTCAACCCATCTATTTGACTCTTTATAGAGTTCTTTGCGTCACGAGGCCGTTCATAGTTCAGGATATCACCAACCTTGTACCACAACTGGGGTTCCTGACCATAAGGATTCGCATTCTCTCTATAAGCAAAACCATATCTTAGTTCATCCGGGTTGACATTCGGGCTCAGTGGTTTAAGCAGATTGATATACAAGAATTCAGTACGCTTTCTATAATAGAAGTATGAATAGGACCCCTTTAATCCTGTATACAATGAGGTCATTCTCTGTTGGCCATCAAGAACAAGATAAATGTCCTTGTTTACGCCATCCAGGTTTGCCTCCTTATTGTGTATATCCTGCTTGTCAACATCACGAAGGAATTCGTATGCCACCCATTTCTTCTTATCCTCCTCCCTTATCTTCCAAAACAGGAAAGAGCTAATTGGATAACCACACATTAGGGAATCAAACAACTTACAGATTTGGTCTGTATCCCATACATACTCCCGTTGAATGGCCGGAAGGAACGTACTGTTATTGATATAACCCTCTATTATGTCAGAAATGGTTGCCGTAATATACTGTCCGCTTGCCATAAAAAACAATTATTTAATACTAGAATCACTAATACCCGCTTATTCTTCCAGCTCTTATAAATCCCAATAAAATGATCTAAATCAAATTCTTGTCAACTGCATATCCAGCTGAAAGTAGCTCATCCGCTAATCTGTGCTGCCAATCTTTACTGTCCTGTACATATTCAGTATAGCCAACGCCGAGAATATCAGATGGTGGCTCTACGTTTTTCTTCTTCAAAACACAGACTCTATTTCTTGTCAACGTCCCAATAAAGTACCCCAATTCCAAAATCACATTCTGTCTTGGTCTTGGTTTACTTTTTCTTTCACTGTGAGCATGTCCCATATCTTCCGCATCCGAAAAAAGCACGACCGCATATTCCGTTTTTTGAGAATGCTTTTCGAACTTCTCAATGATTGTGCGCCCTTCATTGGGTTCATCAGCGAGGATGATTGGTTTAAGTCCAAGTGTCACAAGAAGGTTTTTTACAGATTCCTTCATTGCGGCGTCGTGCCCATGTACGACAAATATCTCATTGGAGGATGGCCTTATACTCTCTTGCTTCATTATTTCTTGTTTTTCTATTCTCGTTATTCTGTCCAATAAAACGGAACACGAGGAGATAATCATATGATAGATATTCAGTAGAGCATGTCCGTTTCCTGATGTATTTACATCACAAAATGCATTGAATTCCCTGTCAGAAGGGTCAAAATAACGGTAAAAAAGAATCTTAGCAGACGTATACCAATCATGAAATGCAGAAATTGCCTCTGCCGAATTCTCATGCGTTCTATTGATCGTTGCCAAATAGTCTTTCTCTTTCCTTCTAACGGCGGCTACAGAAATCTCATCAGCATTTGAATCCTCAATCACCGATGAATAACCACTCCTAGATTCAATTTTTCCAGCGCATGCATTTCTAGCGGCATCGAATAGACGCTCCAAAGCCTCTCCTCGCTCTGACAAATCATCACCTGATAAAGGATCTTCAGTTTCTTTTGCTAATTCAATCCACTTACCATGAAAAACGAATAAACAAAATCCAAAGTATTCATGAGTCTCATCATAAAGATATGTATCATGCGAAATAGCATACTTGGTTCCTTCCATCTCGGTCAGATATGAGCCATCAGTATCTATCCGCCATTGAATAGAAGCAAGTTCGGTTCGTTGGTAAAGAGTATTGATAATCAATTCAACGTTCGCCATAATTCTAATTCAAACGTTATTCCCACTGATTCACCATCATGAATAACACCAGCAATAGTTAGTACCCTTATTCTGTACCGTGAAGTCCTTATCATTTAGGGCTCGTTGGATAAAGTTCTTATCAAGAGGGACATGTGCAGTAGGGACCTTGTGATAATTATCCCTGAAAACGGGGAGAGAGTCCCACAACTTCCTAGCAGTCGCATTGGGTCTATTACCATCAGCGATAGTACTGTTTAAACAATAATCAGGATAAACAACAATCACAGGGAGCCCCAGCACATTGATGCCATAATCGAGTTCTTCACACAGCGCACGACTATACTTGGTATTAGAGCTTAGAAATAAAATGATGTTTTTTGAATTCCTAAGCCTGGAATGTAAACGCTCCTTCAGTGTCTCCCAAGTGCTGTTATCACGCACATTGTATGTGGTCTGATGAGCATCATAGAAAGGGAACGACGAATCCTTCCCTTTCCAAGCTTTAAGCATATTGTAATAAACGAAATCTGGCGTCGCATTAGCGCCCAGATTGCTTTCGCTGAAAGGTTCTGCCACATAAAAAGCAGAATAATTGTACATTCTATAAGACATAACAATCAAACTAAATCCGCTATTGCTATCCTTTCCCGGTCCTCTTCTCGAAGGACGATATAGATGTCTGAGTGAAGATGTGACTTGTTTATTGCCAAGGATTGGATGAGATATTTAAGAAGATCTTTTGAGTCTTGTCCAAGACGTGTGAGGCCAGCGCCAATTATAGGCATTAGGACCGGGAAGCCTTGGGAGAAGGAGTCGAAGATTTCAATCATTTTCTGGACGGCTAAACAGTATTCTCCATTCTCTGCCGAATTCCGAAGATTGACATCCATCTTGCCAATACCAATCAAGAAATAGTGCAGGGAATCTGATATTGCCAAGTCTGCACCCGTTCCCACCTCGTACCTTTTCAGGTTGCCTGCGGGTTTTTGATTACGGGTTAGCATCGTGGACTTTGCACCATGGATAATCGAAGATTGGATCGCATCATTAAGCGTCTCCTGAGTATAAACACCATCCTTGTAGAGTTCTTTGAATGCCTTCCCGTGGAGCGTCTCCTCCGCAATGAGGTGATTGTCCACAATCGTATCGAAACAGCGATTCACAGTAAAGCAAATGTTACGCCTCTTATCCGTCTTTTTCACGATGTCCTTATCAAACAAACTCCCATACACAACATTAACAGCCTTGCCATTCTGTCCATCCAGCACCTTTACTCTATTTGTACAAAGTACGCATATAGTCGAGACGACAAAGCATAGAAAGAAAACCAGAAACAAAACTAAAACACTTGCCAATAGCTCATGCCAAAACCCGCTTATCCCCACTAATGAGAACAATTCTTCTAAAGAAACGAAGACGGCAATAAACCCAAGCACAGCATAGATAGCCGTAGTTATCGACAACGACTTCTTAGTTATGTGCTTTAGATTAAGTTTAAAGCGTTTCCACATATAATTACATCATTTATACTGATTCACTCTCCTATACTTCTCCCCCATCTCCAGCAACTTTTCAAACAAGACCACTCTGTCTTCTTCCATCTCCCCAGCATTGATGAGTTTCTTATTATACTTGAGCCAGTTGCAGTACTTGAAACGTTCTTCGGGGTTGTGGCGGGAGGGATTGCGGTGATTTGACTCAATGAAGGACTTCACCTCAGTGTACCTTTCCAGCCATCTTTCATCATGAGTCATTGCCTACTCCACCCTCGTCACCAACTCCCCTACCGGCTTCCGCACACCGTGCATGGCCGATGGCTTGCTGTCCGGGGCGGGATAGCCCACATTGATCATCGCCACCAACTCATACCCCTCGGTGCCCGGGAGGATGTCCCGCAGCAGGGCCGGATCGAAGGAGCCGACCCAGAGGGAGGCCAAGCCTTCGTTCTCCGCCGCCAGCATCAGATACGTGGCGACGATGGCGGCGTCCACCTCGGCGCCGTTCTTGCCGTCGTAGCGGCGCACCCACGCGTCAGCGGGCCGGCAGCCCACGGCCAGCAGCAGCGGCGCGCCATAGTTGGAGCGCGTCACGCCCTTGATGGCCTCCAGTGTCTCCGGACGGGAGACCGCCCAGATATGCACCGGCTGCTTGTCCGCCGCCGTCGGCGCCATCCGCCCGGCCTCCAGGATCCGGTCCACCTTCTCCTGCTCAACAGCGCGCGATGAGAAGGAACGGCAGGAGTAGCGATGGGAGAGAAGGGTGGTGAAGTCCATAAACTAACGTGCGATTCTCAACATTCCGAGCCTAGAACAATGTTCCAGAGAAAGTCGAAATGGGGTCCTTAATATCAACATGAATAACCGTAAAGCCACTCTCTTTTGACAGGATAGACATCGCTTTTGATGCCCTGGAATCTGCGGTCACGAAATATAGAGCGCCAACCGAGGTTGCCTGTGCGAATAATTTGGTGTCGTTGGGAATAACGATCCGCTGCTCCGGAGAGTACTGGCCTTTATTTTTGGCTTGATACAATACACCAGCATAATTGCCAGCAATTTCTGCATGGTCCAGATTGAACGGAACAATCCGTACACACTCAAAGGGTATCTCATCAAGGCAGCCATGCACACAATACTCGGCCACGGCTACCGTGGAAACGAACAAAACAAATCTGTTCTCCAGCAAAAACTGGAAATATGTCTTCGCGGATGAATGCAGCGGCTCATCTTCCTTCAGCAACCTGATAAGAAAACTCGTATCCAACATCGCGACTTTAGGCTGCTCCTTACTACTCATAACCTCTAATCTCTGATAAAAAACCATCAACATCCACGCCTTCCCACGATTTAGATGCTTTAGCAATTAAACCGTCAAGATACGCCTCATCATACATGGGACGATAGCCGCGGAGCGATATCAACTTCAATGATGACAAGTCTATCTCACCTGTCGCAAGGCTTTGCTTACCGCTGGCCCTGACCCCATATTCCTTATACAATAGATTCTCCTCCACATTCTTCAAATAGTCTTTATCTGCATCTATTGTAACCTGACCATACTCTTTAGTATCAAGGTGGATATTGGATTTGTCTTTTCCGCCCGCGTCGGTCAGCGTGCCATATAGATAGACCTCTGCATCCACCCAAATTTCCTCAGACCGGCGATAATGAGTCTGGGGCGTTATCCTTAACTCTCCACCATGCCACTCGGAAGTACTGATGGCGAACTCATAATTCTTGGCAATTGCATCAGATTGCAGCTTCTCAATAGCACGAGCAGTAGATAACTCAAGTTTATCTATACTCCCCGTCTCCGAGACATTTATAAGAATAGCAGTGGTGGCAACTATTGCTTGGAAGCTTGTCTTGAAGATATGACGAACCGACCCACTCTCAATAGAATAGGTTATCTCCGGCCGCTGCTTCTTGTTGCCGGAAAAGAGGATAGCTTCTACGGTATCAAACAACTGAGCTATCTCCTTGATATCGTAATGATCAGGAGACAACGCCAAGTTTCCTTTGCTACCAGAAACTCTGATTTCTATGGTTCCTCTTTGGTCCATGCCACAAATGTAATCAAGTTAGTTGTGATTTCCTATATAACACTTTCAATTATTGTTGTAACAATATGGCAAAGGTGACCATGTTAGCGACTTTGCCGTGAAGAAGTCGAGGGTTGATAATCACTATTCAATACCTTGTACTTAAAGGCAAATACCGCGGCATCTATTGGTTCGTAGCTATAATAGTATCTGTTGACTATCGGGTGCTTAAAATACCCCTCAACCCATATAGACATGCCTATGTTCAGATCTTTGAAGCAGTCTTTAAGATGCTTCTCCCATATTTCGACAGGTATTTCCAAGAACTCTTCTTTGTCATCGACTATCCTTGTCCTTAGGTGAAGAGTCATATGAGGATAGCCCCGCGTAACTTTAAAGCCGATGTTTGAAATAACCCCAGTTAGGACTACTTTATTAAGGTATCGGTTTCGATCTGTCTCTCTTCTGTCGACGAAGAAACCCTCATCGCCGTTTTCGGAATCCAAAACAATGTCATCGCCAATTACCACATAATCATTGACAATAACACTTATTTCTTGGTCATCAAAGAAAATATATCTACCTTTTTCCGGCTTAAAGGCTCCATTAATTGCTACAATTGAATTCTTCTTAATCTCCTTTTCAACTTCCTTATATCCTTTCCCTGGTATAATACATTCCGTAGAGATATAATCATTGCATACTATGCCAGATAGCTTTGTATAATTAATCCTTGTTTCAATGGAAATTGATGTCCCCTTTGTTTCTTCCCATGACGAGTCCCCTATGTAATTAATTCTTCCCAATAAAACTATTGAATTCTCGTCACTATCATTGAGCTCAATAATTGGTACTTCGTCTCGATTGGGAATATTTGGAGCCTGTAGCAACTCCCAATACTTAATCAACAGATTATCTTCATGATCATTAAAGTATCTACATACGAAGTTCAAGAGCGTATGCCCATACCTATCTCTTGAGTAATAGTATCTACCTTCCTCGTGCTTCTTAGCTTTTATAGTCCGGGCCCCCTGATTAACAGTCAGGAGCCCCTCATTGACGGCCTCAACAAAAAAGTCATGCTGGCATTCGTCCAGGGATAGTGTTTGTCCCTGCATCAATCTAAATATGGCAGGAAGAATATGTAAATCTTCACTCACTTGTGTAAACATATGTGGCTCAATTCTTTTTCTCAAAGTTAACGCTTTTTGCGATAATAATCAAACGGTCAAATATGTCCATTCCATTTACCCAACACGAACTGGCGATCTCACCTGTCACACATGTTACCGTTTTAGCGCGCTCCACATCCTATTTAAACGCATTTTCGTTTTAATCAATTTTTCTTGACAATTTATAAAAAGTTACCGATTCCCCCTTGGCAATGTCACAAAGTTTTTATATATTCGCGGCTGGGACCTTCGAGGCGACTTGCGGATTTCGAGCAAATTCCTTTGCGTCCCGTCGAGTCCCCTTTGAATTTGTTTTTTGCAACGATTGTATATTTTTTTGCATCTATATGTAAATTTATCATTATGGCATTAAAAGTATATAGCGCAAAGCAATATAGCGTCAAGCTAAAATGCACAATTCAGAAAACTGGCAAACTGGGATTTACGTCTGGTACTGCCAATGCTCTGAAATTGAATCCAGACTCATACATCAAGATAGCAAGCGATGACGAGCAGGTCGGTGTATTGTATCTTATAGTATGTGATAGGCCTGATGAAGATGGCTTTAATGTTGACTACATTTCGGGTTACTATTCTTTGCCGACAACAGTCTTGTTTAATGAACTTGGCATTGATTATAAGAATTTCACCATAATGTACGATCTTTCCAGAGAAGCCTCTCTTGACGTAGAGGTTTGCGGGACGGTGTATAAGATGACGAAAAGAGCAAACCCCAAAAAGAAAAAGGAGACTGATATGGTATGAGTAAGAGAGGCAAAAAAATCATCGCACCAACGGCAATTGATGCGATGATATAGGTCTAAATTCCCGATTGATAAGACTTAGCCTCACCCAAAAGGAGAAAAAGACCCCCAGTTAGGGACTTCAAAGGTAATTATTTTCTATCGTATTACCAAGCACTCTCCTAAATCGGTTGTTAAAACAGATGACGGGACCATTAACCGTCATCATAATCTTAAGTGCTTATGATTTACCATAAAAAACACTTATGAACCACAAGGAATCTCATTTAAAAGGAGGTGTTTATTATGTCAAGAGACAATGATTCCAAACGAGTTGGTGGCCATTACATTTTCCGGCCTTATGCGGTTAAAAAAGATGGCACAATTATTCGTCCAAAGCATGGAAAGATGCTTAAGATGTGGATTAAAGACTAAATCCTGCGAGGGTGACTCAGATTGCCACCCTCGCATTCCTTTCGGATTATTTATATTTTTTAGTTAACCTTTTTATGAAAAACAACTATCATTTTAGAAGAATCCCTGACTACATTGATCAGGAACTCAGCAGAATTCAATCGCAACACGTTATTGTCGCCGCGATTATTGAGGCCACCAAAGCAGAAGTTGCAAATGGGGCCTATAAACATGTCGGCATTCGAATTCAGGATAGTAAGGTCGTGATTCCAGATACTCTTACTCCAGATATGATAAAGGGGCTCTATGCTAGGCGAAACCGCAACGGGACCATTTGGGTTCTACGCGACCTCCCGAAAGTCTCCAAGACCTATTGGTGGGAATCTCCCAATTTTGGAGATCCGACTAAAGGCTACCATAGCAACTACCGGGATATCGATGTATACCAGCGCCGACTAGAGCCCCCTCGGGACTGGGAAATAAACCTCTCTATCATCTCCGAGGATGAAAGCCACATTCGAATCAAAGCTAGATTGGTGGCGGTGTTGGATAGGCGAGACGACTACTTCAAAAAAGACCTCTTCTTCGCGCTTAATCTTATGCAAGAGCAATTTCGAGATTGTCATGTCTTCGATGCTGCAATGACAGACGATGATCTTGCGAAGGTTACCACCGTCGGATGGGAAATCTTCCCTCCTGGCACGTTGGACAGAACCATAGCTGTTATCACAGGCCGAATGCGAAACTCTACTCCTTTCAAACAAAGAGAGATTCTAAACCGGACCGAAACACTAAACCGACTTCACCCAACCGAGTATATCGTGGGCAGCGGAATGAATTCAAGATATTTCGGAGCAAAATTCGGCGAAAGTATTGTGGTCTTCGAAAACATTGACTACGGAAACGCTCTCTACATTCTTTTCGATAACTGGCAGGAAATCAGCCAGATGAGCCGAATTGACATTCTTAAACGACACGAAAAAGACTTTATTCGCATCATTCACAAGAACGGATGGGAAAAAGCCCTTCGTCACTATATCAATGATTTAAAACGAGGAAACCATGGCAACTAATCCCCCGGCTGGAGACGGCCACAGAAACGGCGCGGTAAGAAGACGCAGCCAAACCTATAATCCCAAGACTACAAAATTCGGAGCATGACCACCCAGTCTCACGGCCAAAAATCCAGTAAATTTTTCGGAGTATAACCACCCAAAAACGGTAAAAACCTTATAAAAATTGCGCGCGCGAGGCCGGCGGCCGCCTCACTTT
>JAEEGL017078597.1_pt1 | contig 10508 bp, 11 predicted proteins | sample 9134231 | NCBI WGS metagenome assembly JAEEGL01 (sample SAMN16246548, study PRJNA631951) | gut metagenome | biome: gut microbiome; feature: rumen; material: fiber-attached | host: Bos | place: Iran: Karaj | collected 2018-10 | reverse complement strand
GTGCTTCGCATCCGGGGCATGGTCATGGACGGAATCCACGAAGACTTCTGGAAACGCCGGGGCATGGTCCGCCGCCGGAAAACCGCCTAGGTCGGGAATGGGGGGATCAGGGGGCTGTGGTCACGAATCTGTCTTACACCCTTCTGAAAACCGCCGCTTGCCACGAGGCGTAATATTCGGTACACTAGCGGAACCCATGAGTCTCCATCTGTCCTGTCTTCGACTACCCGTCCTCCTGTTGCTTTCGGCTGGAGCGCTGTGCAGTGCCGTGGCGCAGCAGGCCGCAGCTCCTGCGGCGCCGGCGCCGTCCTCCATTTACGCATCGCACCCCCTGCTCAAGGGAAAGAAGTTCACACCCGCGCGCAAGCCCGTGAAGGTGCGGCTCTGGACGTCTGACGACAAGATTCTCGACGCGGTCCTCCTCGGGCGCACCGAGGACGAGGTCGTCTACGCGAAGCCCGACAGCCCGGGCAAGCTCGAAGGGCTTGTCGCGGTCGCGGACGTCCGCCGGTCCGCCTTCGACGTCTCGCTCGATGTCGAGGCCTTTGTCGAGGCGCGTCGCAACCGCGACGACCCGGCCATCTGCCGCCTCCTCGCCAATGCCTACGGCCCGACGTTCTCCTTCCTCGACCTCCCGGAGAACAACGCCGTCGAGCAGGTCGCGCAGCTCGCCACGACGATGATGACGGTGGCCGGCAAGACCCTTCGCACCGCCAACACCGAGGAGTCGAAGGCGCGGGCCGTCCGCCAGTACGAATCCGCCTCCGAGGTGCTCGTCTCGCTCTCCGAGGCGAAGAACTGGTCGCCGGAGGGCGGCATCGCGGTCATCAAGTTCTGCCAGTGCCTCCTCGCGCGCGGCAAGGTCAAGACCGCCGCCTACCACATCGGGGAGCTGGAGGAGCCCATGCCCGGCGACGCCGCCTACGGCTACTACTGGCTGGTGCGCGGACTGCTCGCCGAAGCGAACGACGATCCCCGCGAGGCGCTTCACGCGGCGGTGCTGTCGGTGGACTTCGAGACGAAGAACGGCGAGTCGTTCCCGGCCGCGCTGATGCTCTGCGCGCGCTCCTACGAGGAGCTGGAGGAGTGGTACCGCGCCCGCGACATCTACTACGAAGTGGCGAAGCTCTTCCAGAACACCGATTTCGAGGACGATGCGCTGGGCCGCCTCCGCTTCATCCTCGACAACCACAAGACCGACGCCCCCGAAGCCGACCAGACGGTCGAAAACGCCTTCTTCGGACTCGCCGAGGACATGAACAAGCTTTCCCGAGAACTCTTGAAACAGAAGGAATCGAAATGAAACTCCGCCTCCAGACCCTCGCCTGCCTCGCCTTCGCCGCCCTGTTCGCGGCGGTTCCCGCCCTTGCGCAATCCGCCGCGCCCGACGCCGCCGCCGCCGCGGCCGATGCCGGTCCCAGCATGACCACCCTCGGCGGCCTCTGGAAGGTCGGCGGCATCTGCATGTACCCCATCGCCGGGCTTCTCATCGGCGCCATCGCGATTACCGTCTACGGCTTCCGCAACACGCCCGAGTCGAAGATGCTCACGCCGCACCTGCTGCCCGGCATCTACTCGGCCATCGACGCCCTCAACCTCTCCGAGGTCCAGACCATCTGCAACGCCAACCCCGCTCTCCTCACCAACATCCTCTCCGCCGGCATCCAGCGCGTCGGCGAGGACGGCACCATCGACACCGCCGCCATGGAGAAGGCCATGGAGGAGGCCTCCGCCGAGGAGGTCTCCGCCGGCATGAAGCCCATCAACTACCTCTCCATCTTCGCCCAGCTCGCCCCGATGTTCGGGCTGCTCGGCACCGTCACCGGCATGATCAAGGCGTTCGACGCCATCGCCAAGGGCGGCATGGGCAAGCCCGACGCGCTCGCCGGGAACATCGGCGAGGCCATGGTCACCACCGCCTTCGGCCTCATCGTCGGCATTCCCACCATGTTCAGCTACTTCGCCCTGAAGTCCCGCTACTCCGCCCACGCCACCCGCCTCGGCCGCGTCATCGGCAACATCCTCCGCCGCCTGGAGGAGGCCGCCCGCAAGCAGTCCGAACCCGTCGCGTAGACCAGACTGCGGATTTCGGGTTTCGGATTTCCGGGTTTTCGCCCCCTCAGACCGTCAGACCGTCAGACTCTCGGACTCTTTGACTTTTAGACTCTTCGACTCTCCATGCGCATTCCCGTCGACAACGCCTCCGACACCGAGTTCGACATGTCGCCCATGATCGACATGGTGTTCCTGCTGCTGATCTTCTTCATGATCGCGTCGCGCTTCTCCGTCGCGCAGAACATCGAGCTCGACATCCCCACCGCCGACAAGGCCGTCGTCCCGAAGGAGCGCCACGAGCGCTTCACCGTCAACGTCCTCCCCAAGGGCGAAATCTGCATATACGGCAGCCCCGAGCCCGTCACGCTGGACCAGCTCCGCGAGGCGTTCCGCAACGAAAAGGCGCGCGACCCCGGCACAAAGGTCTACATCCGCGCCGACCAGACCACCGACTTCGTCCATGTCCGCAAGGTCATGACCATCATGGCCGAGGAGGGTCTCGACGACTCCATCTTCGGCGCCTTCATTCCCAACGGCTGATCCCATGAAAGTCGAAGAGATTCCCACCGACGAACCTGCGCTCAACGTGTCGTCCCTCATCGACATGGTGTTCCTCCTGCTCGTCTACTTCATGGCCACCTGCTCGCTCGTCAAGTCCGAGGGCGACCTCGGCATCCGCCTTCCCGGCATGGTGCAGCAGGCCGTTGCGGTCGACATGCCCGACGAGCAGATGATCGAGGTGCGCGCCGACAACCGCGTCTACCTCAACGGGCGCGAGTTCGGCTCCCACGACTCCCAGGACCTCCCCGACCTCGTGGGCGTCCTCCTCAAGTACAAGGCCGCCTCCGCCGCCTCGAAGAACAAGGCGCTCATCACCGTCGCAGCCGAGGACAAGGCCAAGCACCAGCGCGTCATCGACGTCCTGAACGCCTGCGCCGAGGCCGGCATCGAGAACGTGACCTTCTCCGCCGCCGCCCCGGAATAGCCGCCGAAGCGATGAAGCCCCGCGACGTCCCCGCCGTCCACGCCCTCCTCATGGAGGACTTCCAGAGCCATCCCGCGCCCGTCATCGACCTCATGGGCGCGCAGGGCGAGTCCCCGTTTCGCATCCTTCTCGCCACCATTCTCTCCGCGCGCACGAAGGACGCCTGCACCGCCCATGTCGTCCGCGACAAGCTTTTCCCCGCTGTCCGCGATTGGGACGACATCCGCCGCCTCTCCGTCGACGAGCTGGCCGCGCTGATCCACCCCGTCGGGTTCTTCCGCCAGAAGGCCGCCGCCATCAAGCAGATTCCCGACGTCCTGGACGCGCGCTTCGGCGGCCGCATCCCCGAGACCGTCGAGGAGCTCGTTGAGCTTCCCGGAGTCGGCCGCAAGACCGCCAATCTCGTCGTCGCCGTCGCCTTCCGAAAGCCCGCCATCTGCGTGGACGTCCATGTTCACCGCATCATGAACCGCATGGGGCTCGTCCGTACCGCCACGCCGGCCGACACCGAGATGGCACTCCGCGCCACGCTCCCCGAGCAGTACTGGCGCACCTGGAACGCCTGCTTCGTCTCGCTCGGGCAGCGCATCTGCGCCCCCCGAAACCCGCATTGCGCCGAGTGTCCCGTCCGGGCCTACTGCGACACTGGGCGCGAGGGCGGCCGCAAGCGCAGCGTAGCGGGCGTAGCGGCGACTTGACTTCCCACCGCCGCCCCGTTCTGCTACACTTGCCACGTATCACCCACACCAAACAGGTGCTACCGCCCCTCTACGATCGCATCATCATCAGTAGGAGGCCGCAATGATTCTCAACGCAGACACCGCAGACGATTCGCTGAATACGCAGAGTCACGGGGCCGCGTTGTCCGCGAGGCGTCAGCGTCGTCTGCGTTCACGTCTACTCGGTAGGGCCGTTTCCACGAAACGTCCGCGCTACGGACGCGCCGTGGGCGCGTCCCTACCAGTTATCTGCAAGGAGTGCAATCGCCGTGGCTGTCATTTGAGGTAGGGCTATGAACAGGCTATCTCTCTTTGAGAAGCTTCTCGTCTACGCCCTTGTCTTTGCTAAACCCTGCCTATACTACGGAGAACACCTTCAAAAATACATTCAATGCAGACCTATGCTTCCAACAGGAACTCGTCCATGAACACTTTTCGAAAAATCATTCTCCTCTCGTTGCTATTTTCATTAATCCCGTTTTTCTGCCCTGCGGATGAGATAACAATAGGGACGTCATCCTGCCCAGTCCGTTTTGAAGATTCTGAAGTCTCGGCAGAGAATCAGAACTTCCTAATTGGGCAGATGGATCAGTTCTTCCAATATGCTGATAGTTTTAGAGCCGCTTTCAATTCTTCAGCTACAAATTCCATGGGGTTTTATCGTCCAATTGGCAGTTATTCACTAACCTTGCCGAAACAGGTTCGGAAAGGTTTATTGTACACATCAACGCCTTCCAACCTTGTACAAGTCACGAGTTCTTTCTCCCAATACTACCTTTCCGATACAAATCGGCTGGATCGTTTTCTCGCATCATTCGCTGGTGTCACTAATTTTCTTGAAAACATCAGTTCCGGGGCAATCACGAACCAGACAATTGAAGCGATACGGGCTGCGTACTACTTTACACCTGCTGTCACGGATGATTTATCCGATAACGCAGTCTTTCATGCCACGGAAACTCACTTGGTTCGGCAAGAGTACTTTCCCCCTACATTGTTTGACTTTGAACTAGTTGAGTCAACAGCATTCGACCATCCGCTGCCTTCGTTCATTGTCCGCTACAAAGAAAAAGGAAATACAGCAGCCGAGGTTCGCTGTCGTCCAGTTGTATTCATTGAAAACCATTGGGCGTTCTGGATGGAATGATGGCAACCGATTCTTGCTTTAGCGCATCCAAGGAGTGTCCAATGCAACCTTCCCAACGTTCTTTGTTCTTCCTGTTAGTCACCCTCTTAACGACATTCGCATCTTCACAGACTGTTCTCATTGGGACAAACGAGTACGCTGTCGTATTTGCGGATAGCACTTTGCCTCAAGGCATCAAAACCTCCATCGCAGCAGAACTTACAGAGGCATTTTCATACGGAAGTATGCCTGACGACATCTACGAAACCCACCAAGATGGAGACGTGGGTTTCGGCCATCTGCGCGAGCAGTACACCACCAGTTCTCCTTCCGTGTTGTGGGATGGTGTTTGCTTCACGAACATTGATGATCGCGTCAAATGCTTTGTGACGGATGCGTTATCTGTCACTTATACCAATCAGGTAGCTCGGTTTGGAGCCTATTCTCAGGAACTCCAATCCCTCCGCGAACTTATCTCCATGATCAATTCAGACTCGTTCACAAATCTCACATTGCAGGCCAAAGCCGACTTCTTTTGGCATGGGGGCACCATTCCCGTAGATGTCACTCAAGAGCAAATTGAAGCATTTGAAACAGAAATCATACCGCTTCTTCGGAACTATACAATCTATCCACCGAGCATTTTCCGACTGGATGGCCCTATGACTGCCGACGGGGATGCGGCCCCACTCTATGGATGGTGCATCTTCGTATCCAAACAGAGCAATCCCAGGGACATTTCTGCAGCGCCTGTTGGATATGTCGCAGGGAAATGGCGTTTCTTTTTCGGATTGAATTGAGTCGGACGAGAATGGCAAAAGCATGCGGTTCCACACATTCCCCTCCTCCTATTCTGCTCTTCTTGCGCAACTCGGCATCAAGAGTGATCCGCTCTACAGCGGCATCCTCCTGTTTTACTAGTCCTTCGTTGTGTTTCTCGCGCGGAGCATTCACGACCTTCACGTCATTCACGGTTTCCCATGAAACGAGAAGTATCTGCGTCGCGGTCGTGTGCGGCTACTGCTCCGAAATCTTCTTCTTGAGCCGGTCGAGGTCGGCGATCGCCTGGGAGACCTGTTCGCGGATGCGGACGAGCTCGCCCATGATGCGTGTGACTTCCGCGAGGCGGTCGGCGGTCTCGATGTCGGGCCGCGGCGTCGCCTTGCGGAAGGCCAGGCGGTCCGCATCGGACAGCGTGAAGTCCGCCGTGTAGTAGAGGGAGTTCATGCAGACGATGTCGAGGACGAGCGGCTCGTTCTCGCCGTCGGGCACCAGCGAGATGACGAGACGGTCGTCGGCTTCGTAGGCGGAGTCGTGCTTGATGATGTGGCCGTCCTTGCCGAAGCAGTAGGGGAGGCCGTCGAGGGAGTCCTCGATGAACTTGCCGTTGGTGTCGAGCGCCTCGCCCGACTGGGTGCGGACGTAGAAGGCGAGGGGATTGCCGTCGGGGCGGGGGTTGAAGCCCACGACCTTCCCGTTCTGGTCCATGAAGTTGATCGACCCCTTCTTATGGGTCATGGCGTTTTGCAATAGCTTGATCATATCTTGCTTTATCCTTTCTCTTTGGGTTTTGATGTTTTGTCGGAAGGGGCGGGGAGTATACACCAACGGACGCGGAATGCAAGCGAAAACGCTAGGCACAACGCCCCGTCTGGTGGCTCAGGTACATCAGGAGAACGACCGCGCATCTTGGCGGCATTCCAGCGGGGTCATGCCTGTTTCGCGCTTGAAGGCGGTCCAGAACCATGGGGCGTCGGCGTAGCCGCAGGATTCGGCGACTTCGGTCAGGGGCAGATCGGTTTCCTGGAGAAGCTGCGTGGCGCGGGAGATTTTCATCCGGCGCAATTCCTCTCCGGGACTGCGTCCGAGATCGCGGTGGAAGGCGTTTTCCAGCGTACGGCGCGAAGCATGGCACGCCTGCGCAATCGCTGCGACGGAGGGCGACGACTCCAGGTTTGCGGCGAGGTAGGCGAGGGCTCGGGCGACAAGCGGTCCGGCGCCGAGGCGCAGCGCCGTCGAATCGCGCACGGCGATGCCGTCGGGCGGGAGTTCGCGCAGGAGCGGCGTTGAACCGTCCGCCTTGGCTACACGCCGGGTGGCCTCGATGCGCCTGAACGCCTCGGCCCCGATGCGCTCGGCCGGGAGGCGGACCGAGCTTAGCGGCACCTGCGCGAGCACGGTGTCGATGGGGGAGTCCCCGACGCCGAGGACGGCGACGTCCTCCGGAATGCGGAGCCCGGCCTGCAGCGCGCGGCGCATGAACCGGCGCGCGAGGAAGTCGTCTGTGCAGAAGACGGCGAGCGGATGCGGCTGCGCGGCGGCCCAGTCCCCCCAGTCGGCGTCCGGCGCATAGCCGGTGCCGCGCGGAGGTTCGAGCGGGAAGGAGGCGCCGGACTCTGCCAGCGCGCGGGTAAAACCCTCGGCGCGAAGGCGGGAGGCGAAGGAGGCGGGGTCTCGGACGATGGCGAACGCCGGGGCGCGGGTTTCAAGCAGATGGCGCGCGGCGAGCCGCCCCACGGCGCGGTTGTCCGTCAGCACGGAGGGAACGGCGTGGATTTCCGATGCGTCTCCGACGTTGACGACCGGAATCCCGCGGTCGGCCGGGATTTCATCGACCCAGCGGTCGCTGAGAAAGGAGCCGATGACACCGGCGACCTGCCCGCGGTCGAGCAGCGAGCCAAGCAGGGCGTCACGGGACGGGGGCATGGGCAGTACACGCCACAGGCGGCGTCGGCGGGCCTCCTCCCGGACGCCGTCGACAACGCGGGAGCCGAATCCGAAATCGGGATCGAGAAGGACGGCGAGGACGGGGGAGTCGGGCATGAGATGATAGAATGGGCGGTTTTGCGCAATAGCATAATACTTTTTTGCGTTTTTACGCAATGCCTTTTCCGTTATTTGGGATTATTGTATGTCGCAACGCGCCGAAAACGGTTTTCGGCCATTTGTAAACACGGATTTTCCCTACCATGAAACGCGCCTTCATCACCGGTATCACGGGCCAGGACGGATCGTACCTGGCGGAGCTTCTTCTTTCCAAGGGCTATGAAGTCCACGGGCTTGTCCGCCGCTCGTCCAGCTTCAACACGCAGCGCATCGACCACCTCTACCTCGACTCCCACGTCATGGGCGTCAAGATGTTTCTGCACTACGGCGACCTCTCCGACGCGGTGCGGCTCACGCGCCTGCTCTACGAGCTGAAGCCGGACGAGGTGTACCACCTGGGGGCGCAGAGCCACGTGCGCGTCTCGTTCGACATGCCGGAGTACACGTCGGACATCACGGGGCTCGGGACTATCCGCATCCTCGACGCGATCCGCGAGTCGGGCATCAGCCACGGCGTGCGGTTCTACCAGGCGTCCTCGTCGGAGCTCTTCGGCAACGCACCGGCGCCGCAAAGCGAGACAACCCCCTTCCAGCCGCGCTCGCCGTACGCCTGCGCCAAGCTCTACGCCTACTGGATCACGCGCAACTACCGCGACGCCTACGGGCTGCACGCCTCCAACGGCATCCTCTTCAACCACGAGTCGCCGCGGCGCGGGCCGACGTTCGTCACGCGCAAGATCACGGCCGCGGCGGCGCGCATCAAGCTCGGCCTCCAGAACAAGGTGTTTCTCGGCAACCTCGACGCGCGTCGCGACTGGGGCTTCGCGGGCGACTACGTGGAGGCGATGTGGCGCATTCTCCAGCAGGACCGTCCCGACGACTACGTCATCGCGACCGGCGAAGCGCACACGGTGCGCGAGTTCTGCGAGGAAGCTTTCTCGCTGCTCGACCTGGACTGGAAGAAGTACGTCGAGTACGACCCGCGCTACGACCGGCCGACGGAGGTGGACCTGCTCATGGGCGACGCCTCGAAGGCCCGCAAGGTCCTGGGGTGGGAGCCGAAGGTGACCTTCAAGCAGCTCGTCAAGATGATGGTCGAGGCCGACCTTCGCGAAGCCCGAGCCGAGAAGATCCGGGAGTCCGAAGTCTGACAGTCTGAAAGTCTGTCAGTCGGTCAGTCTGTCGGACCGAATTCTTCAAATGAAAGTCTGAAATCGTGGATTTCAAATCCGAAACCGTTTTCCCATGAATTCCCTTGATAAAGTCCTTGTCCTTGGAGCCCGCGGCATGGTCGGCTCCGCGGTGATGCGCCGTCTCGCGGTGGCGGGCGTCGAAGGTGCCGTCGGCGCGGGGCGCGCGGAATGCGACTGCCTCGACCGCGCCTCGGTCCGCAAGTGCCTGGAGCGCGAGCGGCCGACGGCGGTCGTTGTGGCGGCCGCGAAGGTCGGCGGCATCGAGGCCAATCGCACGATGCCCTACTCCTTCCTGCAGCAGAATCTGGCGATTGCCGCCAACGTCGTCGAAGAGGCGCTGGAGGCAGGGGTGCCGCGTCTGCTCTATCTCGGAAGCTCCTGCATCTATCCGCGGATGGCCCCGCAGCCGATCCACGAGGACGCGCTGCTCACTTCCGCGCTGGAGGAGACGAACGAGGGCTACGCCATCGCCAAGATCGCCGGTCTCAAGCTCTGCCAGGCGGCGCGGCGCCAACACGGCGCGCTCTACCATTCGCTCATGCCGACCAATCTCTACGGGCCGGGCGACAACTACCATCCCGAGCATTCGCACGTGCTTCCGGCGCTCATCCGGCGCTTCGAGACCGCGCGTGAGACTGGCGCCGAGAGCGTGACGCTCTGGGGCACGGGCTCGGCGCTGCGCGAGTTCCTGCATGTCGACGACCTGGCCGACGCCATCATCTGCGCCCTCCAGGCCGAAAATCCCCCGGACTGGGTGAATGTCGGCTCGGGCGAAGAGGTGTCCATTCGCGAGCTGGCCGACATCGTCCGCGACGCCTGCGGCGCCAAGTGCCGCATCGAATGGGACGCGACGCGCCCCGACGGGACGCCGCGCAAGCTGCTTGATTCGTCGCGGATGCGTGCGCTGGGTTGGACACCGAAGATAGGCCTGCGCGAGGGCGTCGCCCGCACGGTGCTGGACTACCGCCGCGAAGGCGCAAACCGCCGTGGCGAAAGCCGTTAGCACGCGGTGTCAGACCTGCCGTGGAAATCACGCGGAGTACGCCGAGAATTGTAGCCGGTCGGGCAGGACTTTCCTGGCTTCGGACTTTGGACTTCGGACTGTTCCACGCTAGCCGTTTGCCTTGCGCTGGGCCATGAGGCCGCCGGCGAGGAGGATTGCCTTCTGGCGGTCGGAGAGCGTCGCGCGGACTTTGAAGGCCCTGCCGGTGCGCTTCACGACGACGGTCGCTTCGCCGGACCCCGCCACGGCGGCGGCGATGTCCGTGAACGCGAGCTCGTCGCCCGCCTCGAGCGCGTCGTAGTCGGCCGGGTCCTCGAAGAGGAAGGGCACGATGCCGAAGTTCACGAGGTTCGCGGCGTGGATGCGCTCAATGGTCTTGGCGAGCACCGCGCGAACGCCCAGATACATCGGGCAAAGCGCGGCGTGCTCGCGCGAGGAGCCCTGGCCGTAGCTTTCGCCGGCGACGATCACGTTGCCGACGCCCGCCGCCTTGTTCGCGAGGCAGCGGGCGTGGAAGGCCGGGTCGACCGGCTCGAAGACGTATCTGGCGTAGACCGGGACGTTGCTGCGGAACTTCAGGCGCGCGCCGGCCGGCATGATG
>JAEEGL014846580.1_pt1 | contig 10508 bp, 9 predicted proteins | sample 9134231 | NCBI WGS metagenome assembly JAEEGL01 (sample SAMN16246548, study PRJNA631951) | gut metagenome | biome: gut microbiome; feature: rumen; material: fiber-attached | host: Bos | place: Iran: Karaj | collected 2018-10 | reverse complement strand
TCACGGGTCTCAGGAAGACGTAAGTCATAAAAGCCTAACTTCCCTGGCAACTTAGGCTGATAATGGCCTTTAAACAAGGGGCGAGCCTTCGCTACATTCGTCCATTCTGTAAATCCCTCACCCCACCATTTGTCGTTTTCCGGTGTCGGATAAAACTGTGGAAGATAAAATGCTATTACTTGAGGTTTCTTCATATACGTTTGATAATCTTTGCCGGGATACCCGCCACTACACAGTTTGCAGGGACATCATGTGTAACAACAGCATTGGCAGCAACAATAACATTGTCGCCAATATGAACACCAGCAAGAATGGATGCCTTATCCCCTATCCACACATGGTTTCCAATCACAACTGGCCCTTTGGAAATCAGCTGACGCTGAACTGGAGGCACGGACGATTCTTCAACAGAAAGTCCTCCATGAGCATTATCCCCAATATATACATAACGCCCCGTCAACAGTCCATCGCCTATCATTACTTCCTGACAGGCTGATATCTGGTTATACTCACCAATGCAACAGTTATTGCCGATGGTAATGGAAGGATGATATGTCAGCGTGCCAAACTGTTGCCAGCAACCGAGAACACTATGTCGGTCGATACTAGTATAGTCGCCTATCTTGATTTGCTTTTGGCCACCGCCCTGCAACAGGCAGGGGAAACCAATCCATGAATGCTCGCCCACGCCACCTAGGAAATGGCGGATCCATAATGTATAAAACGTATTTCTCTGGGCCTTTAGCCACAGACTTAATTGATAAGGGTAGAGTCTACTAGCTCCACACATCACTACCCCCAACAGAGCTTTCACCAAATTCTTCATGACTTGCTTGTAAACGTCACATTCATACTCGTTTTAATGGCCAATGGAACGATGCAATTTCTCAAGTGTACAACGGCCAAGCATCTCCAGAAGATTAATCCGACACACCTTTGATTTCAACACATCCATCTTTAATGCCATGACCAGCTGTTTGGTAGCTGGGAAGCCACTCTGATTCTCCAGGTCAAGATAGCGATGGAAGAAAGTTTCATAATTAATTTCATCATAGGTCAGAGGCCGGTCAGACTTCCGAGTAGAGACCAACTGACAAAACTCTTGAGCGAATCGTTCTTCTGTCATAAGACCTCGTTTCAATCTGTCACCTTCATGTATGCGATAATCCTTATCCAAAATCAGCCTCTTGGCATAGTCCATCAGATCATCCATCACTGAGAAAGACTGAAACATCGCATCCTGATGGTTTAGCAGTTCCTCTATTCTACCTTCAGCATCTCCCTCCTCACAATAGGCAATTATCGGTTTCCCGTGTCTCGCAGCAAATTGGTTCATAAGTCCACCGCTGGTAGGATATGTTCCTAAGAAAATGTCTGTATTTTCAAAGACAGCATTAATATCAGAACGCGGACCAAGCTGGAACACCCGCTCTTTGTGTCGCATGCTATTTAGACCCTGGTCGAAGCGTTTGTCAGGGTCAAAGCCTGCCACTAATATATAGACATTAGGCGCAATAGCCAGAATAGCGTCCATCAAACGGAAGAAGATATTCTGCCTGCCTAGCATCTTATAGAGGGCTCCACCTGTAAACACAGTGACTGCATCAGAAGGGAATTCTGGAAATCCTTTGAAATCATCAGTCACTGGCATGATTGGATAAAATGGTAATACCAGCAACTGTTGCTCTTGGAAACCACGTTTCTCGATGGAAACCGTCTCCCCATAAGGCCTGAACTCGATATTGTAGTCCACAAATGACGCACCAAGCCAATAGGCGTGATCAGTGATATTTATGTTATACTTATTGACACCGCTCAGCGTATGACAAGTAAGCAATGGAGTACTATCCCATGGAGAAATATGAAGAAATAGATGAGCAGGTGCAAACCGACTGATGGTCTCGCACATCCTTTCAGATTTTTCTATTTGATTGAACTTCACATCAGTGAATGACAAGACCTCAGCCTTCGCATAATGCCCTAGTTCGTGCAAGATATCACTCCCTTGATCAATCGTGTTCGATGTACAGATGTACAAGATGGTCATTGCATTCTGCATCATCGCTCGTAGATACTGTTGTGTCAGACCATGATTATCCCAGCAAAACGAATCAATCATGACCACACGATCATCATACTTATCAGTCACCTCCACCTTCTTCAAAGTCGCATCAGCCACGAGCCTGATCATTTGTTCAGCCCTAGGGTCAGTATAGATCCAACTAAAATGATAAGCCCACACAGCCGCCGCCTCCACATCATCAAGTGTCTCTTGCCAGTGTCTCTCATTAGCATGCTGACTGGCAAAATCCAAAGTCTGACTATAGATGGAAGGTATATCCTGACTCGAATAAGGTCTCATCCTGACTAGCGATTATGCAAACTGATTAATAGTATCAACAACCTTTTCAACATCACTTAAGGAAATAGCAGGGCCTATTGGCAAACTCAGCTCCTCATCAGCCAATCTCTCAGTAATCGGAAGACTTAACTGAGGCTGATTCCAAGCCTCTTTAGCATAGCACTCCTGCTGATGAGGCGCAATAGGATAATGGCAAACCGTACCAATTCCCTTCTCTGCCAGATAATCGTGCAAGGCATCACGCAGACTGTCTGACACGAGAATCGGAAAAAGATGATAGGCATTCTGATCATCAGGGAGTTGGTCGGGCAATGTGACCAACGGATTGTTAAGATGCTCATAATAATAGTGAGCCACCTTCTTTCTATGTTGATTATCCTCTAAAAGATATTTCAGTTTAACATCCAACACTGCCGCCTGTATTTCATCTAACCTACTATTTCTTCCTGCATATTTAAATACATATTTTTTCTGAGATCCATAGTTTGCCAAAGCGCGAATAGTCTTTGCAAGTTCTTCATCATTTGTAGTGACAGCACCGCCATCTCCTAAGGCTCCCAAATTCTTACCTGGATAAAAACTATGACCAGCCGCATCACCAATAGAACCTGTAAGCTTGCCATCAATGAACTTGCATCCATGTGCCTGTGCATTATCCTCAATCAATTTTAGATGATATTTCTTGCACAACTCACCAATCTTATGTGTATAGGCAATACGGCCATAGAGATGCACGATTGCAATAGCTTTAGTCTTTGGAGTAATCAGACTCTCTACCAAATTGTCATCAATCTCCAACGTATTCAATTTAGGTTCACAGAGCACCGGAGTTAGTCCGTTCTCTGTAATAGCTAATATGGTCGCTATATATGTATTAGCCGGTACTATTACTTCATCACCAGGTTGCATCACCCCCATCTCAATATAGGCTCTGAATATCCAGATAAGTGCATCCAGTCCATTAGCACACCCTATACAATACTTCGTGCCAATAAAATTAGCATAGTTCTGCTCAAACCGCTCATTTTCCTGCCCTTGGAGATACCAGCCTCCGTTAACCACACGGCGTACAGCCTCATTAATTTCTGCCCCATGTAGAGCCGTTACATCTTTCAATGATAAAAAAGGAATATTCATATTATAACTATCCCAACTACTATTTCTTACACATCTTAATATTCTTAATCCGTAGGCCACCAGAATATTCCAGTCTTACGCCTATAATCATATTGCCCCATCCTGCACATCGTTGCTCATAAGGAGTCATATCATTGGCAGGGACCGTGAAATCCATGTTATTAATACAATATTGATTATCCGAGTCTATTCTCCTTTCACATACAAGTTCTGATGAACCTATCGAATTGATGTCTGTACTATTCTTTATGAACCGAACCCTTATAAATCCCTTTCCTTTCACAACTGCTTCATAATGAATATTGCCACATGGAATACCAAAATGATGATATACAGTAGTGTCATTTGTCACTAAAACAGGAATATCATCTTCATTTTCCACACTACAGTCACCTTCATATCCATCAGGATTTGACGGGACTGTTTTAGATTCCGGAAGAAACTCTTTGGCTGTATTCCTTAGATGGGGATTATAAATGAGGTTACCTTCTATAAGAGAGTGATTAAAAGAAATATCATAAGCCTCCGATTTTGTTACGAACTCTATACCTGTTGTGGTGCCATATTTCAACAAGCCTTCCAATATAATGCCTTCAGACCATGTATCCTCAGAATCAATTACCTCCCCCCAAATAATGCCATTTGCAGTATGTTTACGCCATGTTTCAATGGCATCTCGAAAGGTTCCCCCTCTGTCATACATTTGAACCTCAAGAGATTCTTTGCCTATAAACGACTTATCTTTCTCATATTCACTAGCAATCTTGCTATAATCTATGCATCTGTTAGTTGAATATATCAGCGCATCTGGTCTTGATTGAGAAGCATTCATTATATACTGATAAGACATACACGGCAAGGTCTGTCCATCTCTACGTCCCGGGTATGTTGCATCATGAGTACTTAGATAGCCCATTTTTTTTAGCACATCCGTCCAACTTCTTGTCTTGTATTCTCCATCCTTTGTCCTAAATAAAGAAGAAGTAAATTTCGCCAAATTATTAAATAGCTGCTTATTCTGAGAATCATAATACAATTTGCCATCTGATGGGAACACACACATACTAGATTTTGATCCAGGCCATGACCAAGTGTACAAATCGACATGGAACTTATCTTGCACAAACAGCTTAGTTACCATTAATATTCTCTCCCAAATCTCATGATTCGCAGATGTCTTACAACCAGTAAAGATTCCCCCCTTATAACACCCATCTTCTCTACTCCAACTGCCATTTGAACTACCAGAAGTACCCAAATAAGTATTTGAGAGGTTATCCAATATATCTATCAAATCACTATTATCATCAATATCTACTAGTCTCCTCACCAAGGGAGTCCGCTCTATGATATCTTTCCTGTCTTTCATAACAGAAAAGTATTCACGGATATACTGACATTCTTCGTCAGTGAGATTGCTCCATGTAGCATCTATACTAGGCGCCTGACTTCCAAGAGTCACTTTGACGGGTTCCGAGAGCATGTGTCCAAAAGCATTTTTCCCATTCCCTACATCATCTCTTAATTGAGAGTTGCTTGGAAAGGGTACTTGGTTTCCTTCTGGAGAGTCGGGATTTTGCCCATTAAATAATGGAGCATCAAAGATATAACTATAATGTTTCCATGTGTGATCACCCAGTTCGTGTCCGTTATTCAACACCATCTCCACAAGTTGCCTTTCCTCGTCTGTCACATCTGCAGAATAATGAATTCTATTAAACTCTGCTTTAGCGCCATATTTATTCAGCAAAGGAATAACTAAAGAAAAATCCGAGGTCCGAAAATCATCAAAACCTAGTGCTATATACCTTTTTTCTGGCGTCACCTCACCAGAATATGCCATTTTTTTCAAGTTGGCCTTGCTTTCAATCATCCATATACTATCGCCAACAATAGAATCTGCACCGGCAAATTTAGCCTCGGAACACGAAACCAGGCATATAATCAAATAGAGACGGACTAATAATGAAATAGAAACAATACTTCTCATTTTGCAACTATTTCCTTCCTAAAAACTTATCCAAAAAGAGTTCATTTGACTTCTGAACACTCTCATAGGTCATAATGTCTCGAGGACCACAAAGAATGGCGTATCCAAACTTATCACGGTCGCCATCATTGATATAATCACCATAATGCTCATTGACCTTGAGACCATCGTGGTTCTCAAAAAGTACCGTAATACGAGGATCAAGGAATTCTGTGATATTTGTGGCAGTCACACTGTCAGAGTCAGAAGGAATATCATAACCAAACCACATGGAAGCATTGGCCCCATTAAGATAATTGCCAGGCTCCACCTTCCCTCCATGGAGCATCTTCACATAATCTCCAAGATAGTCATGACCACTTGCAGCACTAACCGTATGGCTACAGATAAAGCCGCTACTACGCGCTCCCATCTCCACAGGGGTGAATGTTCCATCTTCCTTCATGATAATCTCCAGATGGCCGAACATGCTATGCAAGCCCAATGCCTTGTAACAGGCAATACCAAAATCTGCAATACGGTTCCAAGTTGCATCATCGTATTTTCGTGAGTTCCAATGGTGGATGACTGTCACGTGGTTCTTCAGAGCATAGAGTGAATGATGCTGAATAGAACTACCATAGCAATTGACATTGCCATAGGCATCACCTAACATATCGACTGTGAATTCCTCACCTTCAACAAATTCCTCTATCAAGCAACGGTGATCGAATGAGGTTTCACGTGCTTTATACAAGGCATTCTGAAGTGCCTCATGGGTCTGACCTTTTTCTAAAATTGTAATACCTCTTGAACTGGCTGCAACATTGGGTTTACAAATGAGTTTCATGTGTTGGGAAGTCTCATAGAGTTCATCCATCGGGAATTCATCGTCCATCTTGGAAATACGATTGAAGACTCCTGCCTTCATCCAACAATCGCGCATTTCTTCTTTTGACAACACCACATCAAACTTCTCTGGCATGGTTTTGTTACCTGCCCAACGGTTAATGGCATTTACCGTCGGGGCTGCCAAATCTATACTCGACAAAGCGCCATCCACTCTATCCTTCAGTCCGAGTTCTTCTAATTTCCGGATAATGCCGTCTTTATCCTTGACATCCATCTGGATAAAAAGATCACCTTCAATATCGGGATGATCATTCCATGCCACTACGATAACTTTATAACCAAACTCACGCAGTTTACAAACTTGTCCCCATAGGAGTTTGTTCGCCCCCAAAAGCACAAAATATTCTTTCATGATTTACTTATTTCTCTGTATTCTAAGAATTCATTATAATTCCTAATATAATCTTCCTCTTGATATATTTCTGAGGCCAATACCATACAAACAGCCCCCGAGGAGAAATCATCAAGGTCACGCCAGATTCCAGGTTTAACCAATAAACCTTGATAAGGCCTATTCAAGACAAAAGATCGTTTTACGTTTCCATCATCCAGAGTTACTCGGAATGAGCCACTGGCAGCAATAATCAACTGATTCAATTCACGATGGGCATGAGCACCTCTCGATTCACCACCTGGCACATCATAAAGGTAGTAAACCCGCTTGACATCAAAAGGAACCGTTATTTTGTTCTCTACCACAGAAATATTGCCTTTTCTATCGCTATGATGCTTATCAAGCTCAATCATAGAACAGTCATATACACTAAATTTTGTCATCATGCTTCAGTCTTACAAATTCATCATAATCGTAAATATAATCCTTTTCGTCATACGGTGTTGATGACAAAACAAGAGCCAAAGAATTTGTTGAGAAATTTTCCATCTCACGCCATATACCTTTAGGGACATATAGTCCATAATAAGAACGATTAAGATGATAAATCGTCTTTTCTAATCCATCATCGAGCACCACATCGAAACTACCAGACAAGGCAATGATAAGCTCCTGGTTCTCCCAGTAAGCATGGCCACCACGACACTCGCCTCCAGGCACATCATATAGCCAATAGGTACGTTTGATTTCAAATGGAATATGATTGAACTGCTCAACGAAGGACAAGTTACCACGAACGTCGAGAAACTTGGGGAGTTGTATAATCTGGGGAGATTTCATCATCATAATGGGTTAAATAAACTTCGGCATTCTCTTTCGAATTTGCTCTACTATCTCGTCATCCAACAAATGAAAGCATTTACAACAAATGAGATAGATAGCTGCACCGACAAGCCCCCCCACGATTAACTGGAGGTATTCATTTGAAATTACAATTAAAATGCCATATAATCCTAAAGCCATCAGTAACAAGGAAAGAAAAATCATTCTCCAATCGGCAATCATCTTCAACAAGCCATAGCCAAACATTCCACCAATAATCTGTGAGGACAAAAGAAACATAATCAATGTAACCAACAAAGTGGAAAAAGCCATTGCCTCAACGCCAAAAGGCACGGCAATGATTATACCCAATATAGTCAAAGGAGCTTCAATAAAATACAATTTCATATATAAAGATGTATTACCAACACTCCTCAGAAGATTCGTATTCGTAGCACCGATAGGCATCAGCATCCTACCCAAGAGCAAGAATTGCATGATTGTTACACAAGGCAACCATTTCTCTGTAAGAAGTACCAATACTAATGGTTTTGCTAACAACGTTAATAAAACGGCTATCGGACCAACAATCAACACAGCATTAAAAAGAATCCTCTTATAGACTTTCAGCTGATAATCCCGATCATCTTGAATCTTACAAAACATAGGGAATGAAACACTCGACAGAACCGTAGTCAGCAACCCAGCAGGAACCTCTGCCAAACTCTGAGCACGCGTATAGAAACCCACTTGTCGGCTTTTATAATACCTGCCAACCAATATGGAAGAAAGATTTAAGATAACGACATTCAAAACACCTGTGACTATCAGTCTTGATCCATAGTTCCACAATTTCATAAATGAATATTTATCAAAAATCCATTTGGGAAACCAATGAGAAAAAAGAGGGAACATGACTACCGAGACACAAGTATAAAGCAGTGTTTGGACTACCAAAGACCAGACCCCCCATCCTTTGTAAGCCATCACCAGCCCTACGACACTACTGATAATCAAACTTGTAAGTGATATGAACGTCAAGGGTCTGAATTCCATTGCTCTCGTCATTTTGGCTCTTTGGACAATAATCAGCGAACCTAAAACGACATTTATACACAATATTTTTGTCAGCAGGCACAATTCTGGTGTATGATAGAATGTTGCAATCAATGGCGCGCCCAAAAACAACAAGGCATACACAGTTAATGAAACAACAATATTAAAGAAGAATGCCGTTGAGTAATCCCTATCCGAACAATCAGGTTTCTGTATTAATGCCTCTGTGATTCCGCTTTCAATAAAGACTTGTGAAAGTGAAATAAAGACAGTCAGCATACCTACTAATCCAAAATCTTCAGGCGACAATATACGGGCTAAGATGACAGAAAATACCATGCCCAATCCTTTCAAAAGAACGTTCTGAATGAATACCCATGAAAGCCCCGAGAAGAACTTAGATTTTATATCCTGCTCCATTAACTGCGATAAACGATCTGATTGTCAATACTGTCCAAAATATCATTTACAATATTCTGGGAAGGCTGTCCTTTTGGCATAATCACCTCCTTTACGAACTTGGCCCGTTGTTCCTTTAGCGGATCAACATCATCTATCACATTCTTGATGAAATTCTCTACTTCCTCCATACTGTATGCACTGGCCTTGTAATGCTGTCTTAAGCATGCAAGCCCTAACTTTCCATACATTTCTTCCAATGGTACTGTATAAACTGTACGCAATACAGGTTTATTCATAAATAGATATTCAAACACAAAGGACCCACAATCATGAATCATGGCATCACTCGAATGAAACAGGGCTGCGTATTGCCCCTCTTGACAAGCAGTATTAGGAGAATTCCTCCATATAGCATAATACTCATCAGTCTTTTCTCTTCCCCACAATTTCACCAAATTATTATATAACACTGGATGTGGTTTAAATACAAATTGAACCTTATCTTGATATTTCCGAGCAAGTTCCACCATGAAATCACACATTGGAATAAAGCAACTCTGAGCATAGAGAGTTCTTTCTATAGTGTGATGCGGAGCCCAAATAATACGTTTGAAACTAGGATCCTTTATCTTCCAGTCTTTTAACGAAAACTCAAAATCAGGATTAACAAGATCTTCGATCTCTGGATAACCAGTTACAACCATATTCCTACCGTGAACACGCTGTTCCTTTATGGCAGTTTCCTTCTCATAATCATACTCAGCATACTTTCGCCATACCAAATTATGCAATAAGGCATCGTTACTGAATTTTGGACTAGGACCACTATTTATAAAATAAGGTACATAAATACCCAATATATCCAAGTAATTGGTTATATAAAACCTTTTATCTACAAGTCCTTCGTAAGGACTAGAGTAGAAAATCAAATCTGGACACAATTCTTTCCTAACATCAACATACCTGTCACTTACTTCATCATACGCCTTTACCACATGATACCCCTTGCTTGTAAAGCAATCCACGCAATCCCTCATTCTCCGAATCATATTCTCTCGCCCATTATTAACAATCGGGCAAGCAAGGATTATTGGGTCAAATCTTGGATGCTTAGCAAGTTGCTCATAGACTTTGTCATATTGCCATGAAGAATCGAACGTTGCAAAGAATACGCACCTAAGCACTTTCTTACCCTTCAATTTCTTGATGGCTTGTTCATGCAATGGAACAATATCCTTTATCAATCGATATTCCTTATATTGTGTTGTCCAGCGACCTATCTTATACTTTATATGGATGGGAATTTTCCTAATAAACGTAGCAATATCCATAAGAAATCTATAATAATACAATTAATAAATGGTTTTGATGGCTATGTATTTATCCAAATCAGCAGGTGTCCCCGTACCATGCATCTGAGAAAACTCAATATCATAAATACCGAACTTTTCCCCTTGAGCTATAGCATAATTATAGACTGGGGCTACATAGAACTCATTATTCACGCGATCATT
>JAEEGL014370498.1_pt1 | contig 10508 bp, 6 predicted proteins | sample 9134231 | NCBI WGS metagenome assembly JAEEGL01 (sample SAMN16246548, study PRJNA631951) | gut metagenome | biome: gut microbiome; feature: rumen; material: fiber-attached | host: Bos | place: Iran: Karaj | collected 2018-10 | reverse complement strand
CCTGTCTTCTCGAAGTACTCGTCACGTGCTTTTGCCACAGCGAGGACCGCAGAAGCCTGGCCGCAGCCAATACCCTTCTGCTCACGTGTGATACAGATGGAACCGCCGCCGATACCGATCTTGATGAAGTCAGCGCCGGCATTGGCGAGGTACTGGAAGCCTTCAGCGTCTACTACGTTACCTGCACCGGCGATGACGTTCGGGTAATTCTTCTTGATCCACTCAAGGGCTCTGCTCTGCCATACGGAGAATCCGTCGGAAGAGTCGAGGCAGAGAGCGTCTGCACCTGCTTCAACGAGTGCCGGAACACGCTCTTCGTAGTCTCTGGTATTGATACCGGCACCAACGATAAGGCGCTTATCAGCATCGAGGAGCTCGAGCGGGTTAGCTTTATGGAATTCATAGTCTTTTCTGAAAACGAGACCAACGAGGCAGTCATTGTCATCTACGATCGGGAGCTGGTTGAGCTTGTGCTCCCAGATGATGTCGTTGGCTTCTTTAAGTGTGGTACCTTCACGAGCTACGATGAGCTTCTCAAAAGGTGTCATGAACTCGGAGACCTTGGTCTTCGGATCCATACGGGTCACGCGGTAGTCACGGGAAGTAACGATACCGAGGAGCTTGCCGTCGGACTTACCGTTCTCGGTTACCGGGAATGTACCGTGGTTGGTTCTCTCACGGAGCTCGACGACTTCTTCCATCGTGTTGTCCGGTGTGAGGTTACTGTCAGAAATAACAATTCCGGCCTTGTACTTCTTTACTTTCCGGATCATCTCGCACTGGGACTCCACTGACTGAGACTGGAAAACGAAGGACATACCGCCGGAACGTGCCAGGGCAATTGCCATACCGTCATCGGATACGGCCTGCATAACTGCAGATACCAAAGGGATGTTGATCTTGAGCTTACTCTCCTCCTGTCCCTTTCTGTACTTTGCTATCGGAGCAGAAAGGTCTACCTGGTCAGGTGTATTCTTCTCCGTAGTGAGGTTGGGGACCAGCAGGTATTCGCTGAACGTCCGTGATTCTTGCTCAAAAATCTTCGCCATAAATCGAAATCCTCCCTTTGTATATATGATTACTCTAGAAAATATTTCATTAAATCATACCATATAAAGAGAGGGTTTTGGAAGTTTTTTATACTATCGATTTCCACATTTTTCGGCACGCGAAGCGCAGACTCATTGTGAAAGTGTCAAAGTGCTTTTCGAAAAGTGTCAAAGTGCTTTTCGATCTGCCCGAAAAGCACTCGTACCTCACTTCTTCTTCGAACCCGAGATGTTTACCTTGAGAAGGCCGAGCGCGATAGAAACACCGATCAGGATTACGGCTGTGATCGCTGCCTCTACGAGCAGGAATGTACCGTTATAAAGTCCGGAATATACCCAGACGTTCTGGTCTTCCGGTGCGTAGTCTGCCCAGAAGATAACACCCGCGAGAAGATGCGAGATAAAGCGGACAACAAAGCAGAAGAATACTGCGACGCCGATGCGCCAGAACGGGATGAGATTCAAGCGCTTGAGAGGATTCTTGACCTCGATGCGCTTCTTGTAGGATGCGGCGAAGATACCGGAAAGGCCGATCGCCGTAAAAGCAACGATATAGTCGAGCATGACCTGCGGGAAGCTGACGAGGGTTCCGCCGATCAGCTGAAGAAGGCTGAAGCCGAAAGCTACGCAGAGACCTCTCTTCAGGCCGAAGCAGAGGCAGAAGAAAATGATCGGCAGCATGGAAGCCGGTGTGACCGATCCGCCCTGGGGCATCTTGAAGAGCTCGATCTTGGAGAGCACGAAGCTCAGTGCGAGGCAGAGGCCGCCGCAGGCAACGCTCATGATCATTTCGCGGCGCTCGACCGCCTGGTTCTTTTTCTGAAGTTCGGTGGCTTCTTTCTGTTCATTCTGTGACATAAAAATACTCCTCCTGTTTGCCGGGCTCAGCAAAAAGAAGAAGTCTTCGAAACTTCGCTTATGCTCCCTCCGCCGGCATTATCCGGTTCAGGTCAAAGGGTCGATGCCAGGTGCATCCTCTCAGCCGGCGTTTCCGGCTCCCCTGTTATCTGAATCGCCGCTATTCTAGCACGAGTGCGCGGTGACTGCAATAGGTATTTTCAGATGCGGCCGATGAGGCGCTGCCATTCGTTGTCTGTCAGGCTGTCTCTGAACTTGTCGATCTCGGCGGAATACTTCTCGGGCGCGGCATCGTAGCCCATGACGTGGGCGGCACCCTCGATCAGGCAGATACGCTTCGGCGCGCGGATGCTGTTATAGATGTTGTCGCTCATCTCAGACGGGACCAGCTTGTCATCGGTGCCGTGGAACAGCAGCACCGGCACGCTGATGCGCGATGCGACTTTCAGAGGAGCTGCCTTTTCGACCGGGAATCCGAAGCGCTTGAGCGCGACCTTCTGCACAAGATTGATGAAAGGCCTGAACTGGAACTTATAGTTTCTCTGCATCAGGAATGACATCTGGTTATCAAGCGTGTCAAAAGAACTGTCCGCGATGACTCCCGTCAGGCTCTCGGGCGCGATGCCGGAACCGGCGGTCATCAGGGCTGCAGCGGCACCCATGGATCTTCCATGGAGGATGATGCGGATGTCATCGCCGAGGCGTGTCTCCAGGTACTGCATCCACATGACGATGTCCTGGCTGTCGAAAAGCCCGTATCCGACGAACTTTCCTTCGCTCATGCCGTGAGCGCGCATATGCGGGATCAGGATGTGGCAGTCCCTCTTCTCGAGATGGAGCTGCGCGTAGGCCGCCATGACGGACGGCATATCGTTAAAGCCGTGAAGAAGGATCACGACTTCTTTCGTCTTTTTCTTGCTTGCGGGAATGAAGTAGGCATAGAGTTTGATGCCGTCAAAAGCGGTCATCTGCCAGTCGAGGATGTTCATGCGGTTGCTGTAGAACCAGTTCTGGCCCCGTCCGAAGATATTGCTCTGGTCGATCGAAAGCGGCGACTTGTCATAGGCCGGTCTCGGCTGCGGCCGCGCGAAGAAACGGTACGCGACGCGTACTGCGTAGGAATAGATCAGGATGGCGGAAATGCCTGCCAAAAGGAGAAGAAGGGCGACAATGATGATGACCAGAATGACACCCGTTGGCATTTTTCGATTCCTCCTTTACATCGCACCTGAACTTGCGCGCCGGCGGTTCGCGGCCTGAGATCATGGTTTCTCGGCGCGCGTATATAAACCTACTAACCTAAGATAATTGTACGGCCGCATTTTGACTTTCGTGTTACAGGGATGTTAGATTCTCGGGAAATCGGCGCGGGGCAAGTGTTTTCGCATAGTCATTCGCAATACGCTCACCTAAAATGTCATTTTGGTGAGTGTTTAGGTGAATGGAGAAGGTTTTTTGTTCTTTGCGCATGATTATTCGCAATACGCTCACCTAAAACGTCATTTTGGTGAGTGTTTAGGTGAATGGAGAAGGTTTTTTGCTCTTTGCGCATGATTATTCGCAAAATGCTCACCTAAAGCGCATTTTGGGTGAGCGTTTAGGTGAATGGCAGCGCGATTTCACTTCCTGGGATGTTTTCGCCAAGGAGATGAAAGGATCGCGACGGAAAATGTCTCAGGATTGCGGGTGCGACAGGTACTGCGCGCCGTCTTCTCCGAGATATACGTCGTCCTCGACGCGGAAGCCGAAGCCCCACTCGGGGATGTAGATGCCGGGCTCCACGGCAAAGACCATGCCCGGAACGAAGACCATCTCGCGGTCGCAGACATCGTGGACGTCGAGGCCAAGGTGATGAAGCGTATTGTGCCAGTAGTATTTCTTGCACGCAGCGAGCGCATCCGGCTCGGACTTGGGAATCACTCCGAGCTCGCGAAGGCCTGCCGCTGCAGTCTTTCTTGTCTCGTTATTGACCGACTCGATCGTCGCACCCGGATGAATCGCCGACAGAGCCGTCTTCTTGCACTCGCAAATCAGCTCGAAAAGCGCCTGCTGACGGCCGTCTCTTCTGCCGTTCACCGCGTAGGCGCGGGAAATGTCGGAGCAGTAACCGCCGGCCCGCGCACCGGTGTCGATCTGGATCATGGAGCCGTCCGGGATCAGTGCTTTTGGCGTAGGATAGTGAAGGCAGAGGGTATTCTCCCCGCCCGCAACGATCGTCGAGAATGACTGGAACAGGGACCCTCTCTTGACCATCTCGGCCTCAAGGATCGCTAGAGCTTCACACTCGCGCATGCCCGGACGCAGATTCTGCTCAAGAACCGCAAGAGATTCCTCCGTCACCTTCGCCGCGGTGCGGATCGCGTCCACTTCCGCGTGGCTCTTGATCATGCGTAACAGTGTTACAGATCCCGAAATATCAGTCGCCGAGTCGAATCTGTCAGTCTTGGCGAGTTCCTGCTCGAGGAAGGCTCTCTGGTGGGATTTATCGGACTCATCCCAGGCAATATTCATGGAAAGCGCGAGGATCTCGTCGAGATCGTTCTTGAAATCTTCGATGAGACGGACGTCGGAAATGCCTGAGATCTCAGAGGCTTCCTCAGCCGAAAGACGCCGTCCGGTCCACTTCTCCTTCTCAGGCTCCCGCGGATAGATGTAAAGACGCGGCTGGAGAAGGTCCTTCTCCCCGTCCTTGGTAAGGATCAGGACCGAATCCTCCTGCTCGATGCCGCAGAAATAGAAGAATGTGCGATTTGGCAGGAACGGATAGGACTCATCGAGAGAAGCGACAGGCGCATGGCCGGAGAATAAAACGACCGCCGTGTTCGCTTCCAGCTTGGCAGAAAGCATATTCCGGCGGTTAACATACTCAGAAGAGCTGATACTGTAGGCAGAAACATCTGTAAACATCAGGCGTCACCGGATCTTACGTTGTATTCGTCGAATAGGATCGTGTTATTGATATAGCCCAGCGTCGCGCCCGGAGACTGACGGATCAGGCCCGGATTACCGATAACGATGGAGTTGTCCGGCACGTCAAAGTTGACGTACGCGCCGGGAGCGATCAGAACGTTGTTTCCGATGTTGATCTTACCGACGATCACGGCATTTGCGCCGATCCAGACGTAGTTGCCGATATGCGGGGAACCCTTACGGGAACCTCTGAACTGCGTACCGATAACCACACCGGTCGAGACATTGACGTTATTGCCGATAACAGCCTTCGGGTGGATGATGATACGTCCGAAGTGCGCGATATAGAAACCCTTATCGATCTTCGTCTCATACGGAATCTGGAAATGGTACTTCCTGGACTTCCTGTCAAGCGCGCGGCTGCAGAGGTTCAGGAGGAACTTATGGTAGAAATACTTGAAATCGTGGATCTTCGTCTGCGTCTTCGAGTAGTGGTAACTGCAGTGACGCATGTTGCTGATATAGTGGAACTCGGGGCTCGTGCGCATCTCCTCGATATACGTGAAGAAGACGTTCTTGTGACGCTTCGTATTGCCCGTATAACGGAAAAGATCACTATAAATAATGTCTTTCAGCTCGTCGTTCATTCTTACAGCTCCCCAATGGTTCCATCTACAAAATATGTTACCTCTTTTTTAGGTTTTCATCAATAAAGAAAGGGGGTAAGACACAAAAAATATACAATTGGCGGCGGGGGCTGGGAACAGGGCGGTTAGCTCACCTTTTCCCTCGCCTTTCCCCTCACCTTTCCTCACCAAAAGCACTGCTGAGGTGACACTTCTGGTAAAACCTAAGGAGATGATTCACCCTTGACGGAAAACTTCCCTACTTTTATAATCGAAAAGCACCCGCACCACGTGGAGACGTATCGAAGTGGTCATAACGGGGCGCACTCGAAATGCGTTAGCCGGTTTCCGGCTCGAGGGTTCGAATCCCTCCGTCTCCGCCAGATTTCAGATCCCGAAAGCCTGAAACTACGGGCTTTCGGGATTTTTCTTTTCTTCAAAACCTTGAACTGACGACAATTTTGACGACAATTACAATAAAACTCATTTTAGTATTTAGTAAATTAGTATTTTGTTTATTAGTATTTACTTGTGATCGATTTTCCACATGTGGATTATCCACATGTGGTTTTTCCACATTAGGTTTTCCGACATTAGGTAAAAACATCGAAATCACAGGGGTTTTCACCTTTGTTGAGCAGGAAAACCACTTTTTGAGCTTTATTGATGAAAAATCGTTATTCCTATTGATCTTTGACTACAAAATTTCGGCCCCAAACAGCTCTCAAACGCGAGTGAAAAATAAGCAGGATAAAGGGAGTGCGTCGACAGACAGTATCAATCCCATCTGAATTTAGAAAGCGGGTTCAAATAATTCTTCTTCATATCTCGGGTGTTGCCAAAGAATTCCAATTCTGAAGAGGATAATGCCGATGCTGCCATCTTCAATCTGATCAACTCCATAGAACAAAACATATCCGCTGTCTGGAAAAGGCGGTAATCCGACGGAGTAACCTTTTTGATTTCCACTTCCGGGAAAAGGACTGTAAAAACAGAGGCAAGTATTCTCGATATCTCTATCTGACCATTATCGTAATATATCTTCAACTTGTCGTAGGAAAGGATCTCTTCATAATGGCTCTTGAGAAACCTTGATATCAATAGTGATAGTTGTGCCGAAGCCTGGACGGAATCCTCGATATGCTTTTTCTCAATATGGAAACTGTGATATCTGACTTTACAGTGTTTAATAAAAGTAACCATACTGTTCAAGATTCTTCGTCTTGTTTCGATTGATTCAAACTCGTATTCGTTTTCCCGACGAATGATCGGACCAGTATGAACACAGTGATTGGGAAACCCTCGATTGGCAAGATCCGTATTCAACTTGGCTATAGGGGCGGATATATCGATGGCTTGATCATGAAACACCATGGTGATGATATAATATGGTGAGCGATAGTCATACGGTCCAAAATCGCCGCTCTCATCAATAAAGATGCTTAATTCGCTCACAAAAACCTCCGAAAATAATAATAGCGGGGAACATCCCCGCTCTCGATGGACCCGGGTCTTGCGACCAGCCCCAATCAGTTTCCTGATCTTAAGATAATTATATCGACGCTCAACACTGGTGTCAATCTACAGTTCTACATGAGAAATAACATCTTCACTTCTACACTACGCCCGAGATTTCAATGGTTTCTCAAAATGTCAAATCTACACTCGTGAAGAATTCACATCTGCACTCAGTGTAGAACTCCAAATTTACTTTTCTTTTCAACCAAGTAAACGGCGAAGCCGACTATTTGAAAAAGCGACATTCTTACGATCACATATTCCCTTAACTCGTTAAGGGCGCACTTATTTGTGGGCGAAGCCCACATCCAAGCGCGCTCTCCGAGGGGGCTTATGCAGCCGGCGCTTTAGAAAATGCATCTGAAAAAGGCAAGCAGAGCATTTGGCGTGCCACCAAATACAGACGAATCGGGCAGTAGCCCGAACCCACTTTTCGCATTTCATCGAAGAAAACAACAAATCGAATACAGAAGCAAACTCATGAGAGAGCGTTCTTTTCCTTAAGGAATTCTGTTACACTACAGGCAACAGGTTAGTATAACCTTTCCAAGTCTATCCAAATAGCCGCTGTTATTCATCGAAGGAGCTGATCCTATGAATAAGAAAAAGACACGCATATGTGCTTTGATACTAAGCTTGCCTTTTATCCTTTCTTCGGGTTGTAAAAAGAATAAAGATAAGAGACAGCGTGTCGTACAGGAATCGGATCCGTACTATAGCTGCGAAGAGGTCCGTCTGGATCTGGAGTTTCAGGAAGAAGAAGGAAAAGAACTGAAAAGCCGTAGTATTTTTGATAGCCATGTATATGCTGACCGGGTTCTACTATTTATATCGGAAAAATATATCGTGCCCGACGACCTGCAAAAGAGATGGGATGATCGGATTTTTGATCCGTCCTTAACAGAAGAAGATTTGATAAAACTGACCGATGAGTACTCAAGTTACAATCGAAACGGAATTGCAGTCTTTGATTATGACGGCAGGATGATCAACTTTATTACTATTGATCAGTATGCAAATTATCCCTATTTTTGCGAAGATGCGTCCGGGAATCCGAAGGTGGGCATCTCAAGATACAGCAACGGGTATAACAAGGCGACGATTTATGATCTTTCTTCTGAAGGAGAACTGGTAAATGCGGTAAAACTCGAAGGAGAGTCTTCCGGGACCGGTTCAGTGCTTTTCCTGGAGAACGGGAACATTTTGACCTTTGACTGGTATCATGTTCTGTTGTACAGTCCGGAGGGGAAACTTCTTCATCAGGAAGCCGTCACCTTCTATGTTCAAAGTATCTTACAAATCGAAGGAAAGTATTATGCACAAGCGACAGTTGAAAACTATTATGCGAGTGCAGATGAGGAGGAAGTGACCCAGCATATTCAGCAGATCGATCCCTCTTCCGGTAAAAAGATCGGAGAACCTCTGGCCGGGAACGATTGGGTGACCGGGGACAGACTGGTGCAGTGCAGAGATGGTGCATATATCGCAGATGGAACGGGCATTTCAAAGGTGGATGTTCCCGGTGGAAAAGATCCGCAGAGAGTCCTTTCCTGGAGTGAAACGGACAGCAATCTGAACATTTTGGAAAAGACTCCGAGGCTTTACTTTGCATCAGACAAGGACATATATATGACAAGCGAGAGGTATAATTCGGAAACCGGTTCGGTATCTGTATACCTTCAGCACTTTCATCGGGAAGAGAAAAATCCTCACGCAGGGAAGAGCATCCTTTACCTTGCATATATTGATAGCCTAAGTGGCAATTTCCTTCACTATCTCACTGTCTATAATCTTGATCCCAACAAGAAGCAGCGGATCCTGGTCGAAAACTATTCCGCGCAAAGCGCTTTATCTTTCCCGACAAGCTCTATATTCGGGCCTTCGACTGATGAGAAGGCAAAGCTGGCAGACCAGATATACTTAGATATCTTAGCCGGGGACGGGCCGGACATTCTTCTGAATTTCGGGTCCTTTTCCCAGTTCAATACCGAGCGTGCGCTGGTGGATCTAAATACCCTGATCGACGGAGATTCTCCTTTGGATCGAAGCCTCTACTTCGATAATATTTTCCGTGCGTATGAACGTAATGGGAAACTCTATCAGATGCCGATGACCTTTGGTGTCACCGGTATGACCGTCAATAGTGATTATGTCAGTGAGCGCACAGGATGGACATTTGATGAATTCTGGGAAATAAGCAGATCACTTCCTCCTGATGTGCTTATGTATAACAATGTGCCGCAGAAGGAACTTCTGGAGACGCTGATGAATGGGTGGTTCAGTCATTTCCTCGACTACGATAACCGAAAGGTCAATTTTGATGATCCGGAATTCGGGGAAATCCTGAATCTGGTAAAAACTTACGGCAGTACGAAAACGGAAGGTGAACTCCTTCTCGAACAGGATCAGGATACGACGGGAACCGTCCTCAATGACATGCAGAAGTTTATTGCGGGTAAGCTTGTGGCTATTAATTATTCCTTCAGTGATCTTCGAAGCTTTGCGGATATCGAAGGATATGGGAATAAGAAAGCTTTCTTTATCGGTTATCCGAATGCCGCTGGATATGGCGCCAAGGCAGATAATGCCACCACCATTGCCATTTCCCGATCATGTCCTTATAAAGACGAAGCGTGGGATTTTTTGAAGTATCTTTTTGAGGATGATTATCAGATGGTTTTTGCCCGAAGAGTCTATGATCGTTTCCCGGTCAAACGGAAGGCTTTTGATGCCAAAATGAACAATGAGATCGAATACAATCAGCATGAATGGGAGCAAAAAGAGAAAGATCCTTCTTTAAAGACAGATTTGATCTTGTACTCCATTCATCTTAATGAAGAACATGTTGATGCGCTTAAGAAAGTGATCGAGAATATTCACGATTCGTGTTCATCGGATCCTTCCGCTCTGATGATCATCCAGGAGGAAGCTCCCGGGTATTTAACGGATCAGAGAAGTCTGGATGATGTGGTCAACATCATTCAGAAACGCGCAGCCGCTGTCGTGCAGGAGCGTGGTTGAGAGAGTAACTGGATTATCTGTGAAAGTGTTTGGCGTGACCTTTATACTGTATCGTAAAACTATTCTAAAACAGACGGATGGCTAGTTTCCCTGTGTTTTCAGAACTAAAGAAAATGACGACAGTTTTGACGACAATTAGGTTTAGATTTAATGGAAAAAATGGGCTGACCAATATAAAATCTTCTTGTCCCATAGCCTGAAAGCGCCTATTTTCAACATATTGTGCGGATTGGGTTTTTCTTTAGGTAATTCGAATCCCTCCGTCTCCGCCAGTATAAGTGATGTTACCCCCATTTTTTGTACAGCGATGTACAATGAATGGGGGTACTTTTATGCTTGCAACAAAAGAAACCAAATTACAATAACACCTCTTCATTTCTGGCGTTTTCGTTTCAAAAAGTCAGTCTTTATTCATCCACGTTCCTGCACGACAGCATTACTCCGTTTCTGAATGATATCAACGACATCTTCCACCGCTCTTTGTCCTGTGAGATATCCCGGGGCTTCTTCTTGTATGATCATCATG
>JAEEGL013676229.1_pt1 | contig 10508 bp, 7 predicted proteins | sample 9134231 | NCBI WGS metagenome assembly JAEEGL01 (sample SAMN16246548, study PRJNA631951) | gut metagenome | biome: gut microbiome; feature: rumen; material: fiber-attached | host: Bos | place: Iran: Karaj | collected 2018-10 | reverse complement strand
GTAGGGGTATCGAAAACCCGCCATGCCGTCACCTGTGGCCTGTTGGCCGACTTGGCAGGCATCATTGCAGCTATCGCAATCTGTTATCTATTTTTTGCATAACGTATGGCAAACATGAAATCACTGGCCAAGGATACGGCCATCTACGGATTGTCGAGCATAGTAGGACGATTCCTCAACTATTTGCTCGTTCCATTATATACCCACTACATGCCCAAGGCTTCGGGTGACTATGGCGTAAGCACGAATATCTATGCTTATACGGCACTGATTTTGGTGTTGTTGACGTTTGGCATGGAGACCACCCTGTTTCGCTATGCCAACGACGAACGAGAGCAGCCGGAGACAGTTTTCTCGACGGTAATGGCTACCGTTGGCTCGCTGACACTGGTCTTCCTGCTGCTGATTTTCGGATTGATCACACCAATCAGCCAGTCGCTGGGATATGCTCAGCATCCAGAATACTTGCAGATGATGGCTGTTGTAGTAGCGCTGGATGCGCTGCAAGCCATCCCCTTCAGCTATCTGCGCTATCAGAAACGGGCTATCCGTTTTGCCTCGCTGAAGCTGCTGTTCATTGCGTTGAACATCGGACTTAACGTGTTCTACTTCGTCGTATTGGGTAAGACAGCCGTATTCTACGTGTTCTTCATCAATCTGCTTTGTACGGCCTTCATTACACTATTCTTCCTGCCCGACCTGTTCCGTATCCACTGGCATTTCGACGGACAGCTGTTGCGTCGAATGTTCAGCTACTCATGGCCCATCTTGATATTGGGTATTGCAGGTATTCTGAACCAGGTGGCAGACAAGATTATCTTCCCGCTGGTCTATCCTGACCAGACAGAAGCCAATGTGCAGTTGGGTATTTACGGTTCTTGTGTGAAGATAGCAATGATTATGGCGATGATCACGCAGGCTTTCCGTTATGCCTACGAGCCTATCGTCTTTGCCAAGAGCAAGGATGCCGACAAGACGGAGTATTATGCCTCAGCTATGAAGTATTTCCTCATCTTCACCCTGCTGGCCTTCCTCTGCGTGGTCGGTTGGATGCCGCTGTTGCAGTATATCATTGGCGAGGAGTATCGTGAGGGGCTGGGCGTAGTACCCATCGTCATGGTGGCTGAAATCATGATGGGGGTCTACTTCAACCTGTCGTTCTGGTATAAGCTGATTGACAAGACCATCTATGGTGCCTGGTTCTCGCTGGCAGGCTGTCTGGTATTGTTTGCCGTCAACATCATCTTCATACCCCAATACGGCTACTGGGCTTGTGCATGGGGTGGGGTAGCCGGTTATGGTACGGCTATGGTGCTGAGCTATATCATCGGACAGCGGAAGAATCCGATACCCTATCCGATGAAGGATATTTGTATTTACGTGCTCATGACGGTTTTCTTAACCTCTTTGATGTACATTCACGAAGAAAGGTTCCAGCTGGGACTGGCCTCTTTGGCCTTCAACACGATGTGTATCGTTCTTTTTGTTGTTTACATTGTGCGTCGTGACCTGCCGCTGAGCCATCTTCCCGTTATTGGTAAATATTTTAAAAAGAAATAAGATTATGAGAAAAATCCTTGTATCACTAGTATGCCTAGTATCTATTGTTAATGCTGCAAAGGCCGACGAGGGCATGTGGACATTGTATAACCTGCCTTCTGCCGTTTTTCAGCAGATGCAGCAGTATGGATTCCAGCTGTCGCCAGAACAGCTTTATAAGAGTGATGATGCCGTCAAGAACGCTGTCGTCAACTTTGGAGGCTATTGTTCGGGTGTAGTTGTCAGCCCCGACGGATTGGTATTCACCAACCACCACTGCGGCTTCGATGCCATTCGTCGTCACTCTACCGTAGAGCATGACTATCTGTTGAATGGATTCTATGCCAAGAGTTTTGAGGAGGAGTTGCCTAACGAGGACCTCTTCGTCAGCTTCATGGTGGAGCAGAAGGACGTGACCGACCAGGTGATGGAGAACCTGAAAGGCATCAGCTTCAACAAGCGAGGAAAGATTGTCGACAGTCTGGAGAATGCCTGGCAGAAGGAAATCAAGAAGCAAGACTCCACACTCCGTGTCGAAGTGAAACCATTCTATGAGGGTAACAAATATTATCAGACTACCTATCGTGACTTCAACGACGTTCGTTTGGTGTTCACCGTACCTAAGTCGATGGGTAAGTTTGGTGGTGAGACGGACAACTGGATGTGGCCTCGTCAGACCTGTGACTTCAGCGTGTTCCGTATCTACGCCGACCCCAAGACCGGTGGACCTGCTGAGTATTCGAAAGATAATGTTCCCTATCATCCGAAGTCATGGGCTCCAGTATCGATGCAGGGCTATAAGCCTGGCGACTTCTGCATGATCATGGGCTATCCTGGCTCTACCAGCCGTTATCTGTCAAGCTATGGCATCCAGGAGCGTCGAGATGCCCAGAATGCTCCGCGTGTGCAGGTTCGTGGCATCAAGCAGGAAATCATGCTGCGTCACATGCGTGCCGATGAGGCTGTGCGTATCAAGTACGACTCGAAATATGCCAGCTCCAGCAACTACTGGAAGAACTCGATAGGTATGAACAAGTGTATCGACTCCATCGGACTCATCCAGCAGAAGCAGCAGTTTGAGGCGAAGATTCGCCAGTGGCAGGACAAGACGGGCTATCTGAAAGGTGAGCTCGACTTCGACAAGATGGCCGAGCTTTACCAGAAGCGTATGGCACTGACCCGTATCCGTACGTTGTTTATGGAGACTTTCTTCCTACAGGACCAGATGACTCTGCGTGCTTGGAAGGTGCAGTGGCGTATGCCCGTAAAAGGTCCCAAGGATAAGCCTAAGAAGCAGTATCATGAATTTGAGAATAATGCTGAAGAATGGGACAAGGCCACCGACTCAGAGATGTTGGCAGCCCTGATGAAGAACTACCGTGAGCAGGTGACCGAGGATGACTATCTGCCCGATTTCTATGAGACGGTAGATAAGAAGTTCCATGGTGATTACACGGCCTATGTGAATACCCTCTATAACAAGTCGATACTGATGAAGTCAGGTAAGCCCATCTACTTCAACAAGAAGAGCTACAAGAAGGACCTGGGCGTACAATACGGATTGTCGCTGAGCGAAGTTTGGGACGAGATCAACGAAAAACGTGGTAAGCTGACCAGTGAGATTGCTGAACAGGAGAAGTTGCTGTGTGCTGCCGTGCTACGTATGGAGCAGGACATGCCTAACTATTCTGATGCCAACTTTACCCTTCGCATGACCTATGGACAGATTGGCGAATACACCCTGGGCGGACGTCCTTCAGGCTACTACACTACAGCCCGCAGCTTATGGGAGAAGATGCAGAAGGCCGACCAGAACTTCGAATATTTTGCTGAGCCTGTGATGCATGAGTTGATGAGCCAGAAGGATTTTGGCGCCTATGCAGACCAGTTGACAGGTACTATGCAGCTTTGTTTCCTCTCGAATACGGATATCACGGGTGGTAACTCCGGTTCACCTATCTTTAATGGCAAGGGTGAACTGCTGGGGTTGGCATTCGACGGCAACTGGGACTCGCTCTCCAGCGATATCTTCTTTGACCGTCAATTGGCACGTACCATCAATGTCGATGTGCGCTATATGCTGTTCATGATGGATAAATGGGGACATGCTGACCGCTTATTGAAGGAAATCAATGCGAAATAGACTGCTTCTGGGCCTTCTTGCCCTATTGCCTTTCACTGCCGTAGCACAGCGTGTTAATCTGGCTGGTGAATGGTCGTTGCAGTATGGTGATACCAAAACCACCATCATGCTGCCGGGCACGATGGATACCAATAAACAAGGTGTGCCCATCAGCAAGAAAGACGAGACGACTCACTTGTCACGTCTCTATAGCTATAAAGGTAAGGCGTGGTATGAGCGTGAGGTGGTGATCCCAAGGACATGGCGCAAGAAAGCCATCACGCTGTTTTTGGAGCGTACCAAGCCTACCTGGCTTTATGTCGATGGGACACTTGTTGATTCGTGTAACAACATCTCGACGCCTCATCGCTATCAGCTGAAATCGCTGAAACCTGGTCGCCACACCTTGCGTATCCTGGTAGACAATGGCAGCGGGGTGCCTGAGCAGCTGTATGGCAGTAGTCATGCCTATACGGAGGATACTCAGACCAATTGGAACGGTATCATAGGCAAGATGTATCTTGAAGCTAGTCCATCTAGTAAAACTAGTATGTCTAGTAATTCTAGTTATACTAGTCAGCCAAGTCTTATTATTCGCGACCGCCATTTCTACGATGCTCAGGGGCATCGTGTGTTCCTCAGGGGAAAGCACGATGCCTGTGTATGGCCGCTGACGGGCCATAGCCCGATGGATAAGTTGGCATGGCTTGATTATTTCCGCACCTGTCAGGACTATGGCATCAATCATGTGCGTTTCCACTCCTGGTGTCCACCAGAGGCTGCTTTTGCCGCTGCTGACGATTTGGGCATTTATCTGCAGCCGGAGCTGCCTTTCTGGGGTGACTTCAATGCTAAGGATAGCGTGCTGATGCAGTTTCTGCATAAAGAGGGTGTGAATATCATGCGCGAGTACAGCCATCATCCTTCATTTGCCATGTTTGCTTTGGGCAATGAGCTGTGGGGCAGCATAGAGGAGATGGCCCGTTTTGTTGATGATTTCCGTCAGTTGGCTCCCCATGTGCTTTTTACCTTCGGCTCTAACTACTACTTGGGTTATCAAGGTGTGAAACCCGGTATGGACTACTTTACCACCTGCCGTGTTGGGGGGGAGGCATGGGGCACCTATGATACGCATACCCGTGGTTCCTTCTCTTTTGCTGATGCTAAGACGGGTGGTATGCTCAATACCGAATATCCTAACACGCAGATGACACTGAAGGCTGGATGTAGTAAGTCATCGGTTCCCGTCATCAGTCATGAAACGGGACAGTTCCAGATTTATCCCGATTTCGATGAGATCAAGAAATATACGGGTGTGCTCTATCCTTATAATATGGAGGTGTTCCGCACCCGTCTGGCTGCTGCTGGCATGTTGGATCAGGCAAAGGACTTCCATCGGGCAAGTGGACTATGGGCACTAGAACTTTATAAGGCCGATATCGAGTTGGATTTGCGGACTGAGGGAATGGACGGATTCCAGCTGCTCGACTTGCAGGACTATCCTGGACAGGGATCAGCCTATGTCGGTATTCTCGATGCCTTTATGGATCCTAAACCACTCTGCACGGTCCGCCAATGGCGCGAGTGGTGCAACGATGTGGTACCCCTGGCTCTGATGCCTTCCTATACCTTTGTGTCAGGACAGAAGCAGGAAATCGAGGTGAAGATAGCCAACTACAGTGGAAAGTCGCTACAGGGAAAGCACCTCACTTGGATTATAGGCAATATGGAGGGAGACCTGCCGATTCCTGACGGAGAGGGACTGCTCGACTTGGGAAAGATAACCTTTGAGACTCCGGTGTTGCATACAGGCTGTGATATGATGCTGTCGCTCTTCATCGACAGTACGGAATATCACAATACCTATAAGGTATGGGTTTACCCCCAAGAGGTGAAGCTGAACAAGGAGGGCGTCGTCATTACCCATCAGATGACAGACATCATTGCCCAGCAGTTAGAAGCAGGAGCCAAAGTGCTTTGGATGCCTGATTCCACTCAGCTGAAAGGGAAGACCGTCGATGGATTGTTCCAGACAGACTATTGGAACTACAGGATGTTCAAGACCATCTGTGAGAACAACAAGAAACCGGTATCGCCTGGTACGTTGGGCATTCTGACCAACCCCAAGCATCCGCTGTTTGGCGATTTCCCCACCGATGAGCATACCAACTGGCAGTGGTTCCCCGTCATCCAGCAGTCGCATCCGTTGATACTAGATAACCTGCCACATAGCTATCGGCCCATCGTACAAGTGATAGACAACATAGAACGGAATCACCGATTGGGTTTCGTTTGCGAGTTTGCTGTAGGGAAAGGAAAGCTGTTGATATGTATGAGTGATTTGGAGTGTGCCCAAGAGTATCTGGAGGGCCGCCAGTTCTATCATAGCGTGTTGCGTTATATGCAGAGTGATGATTTCCAGCCTAAGGTGCAAATGAAATGGTCTGACTTGCTGAAAGTGCTGTCAGACCATGTGCAGGAGTCCAAGCTCAAGGAGCTGAACAATATCTCTCAATATTAAAGCTTATTTCTTCTTTCGAGGTTTGCGGATAGCCCAGCCTTCTTCTTCGAAGTTGGGTATCTCGCCCTTGAGTTTCATGCCTTTAGGGTTGAGAAATTGCATCCATTCCTCTTTCTTGTAGGTCTTACTAGTATTGCTAGTTTTACTAGTATCTCTAGTTTTACTAGTATCTCTAGTTTTACTAGTCTTCCTAGTAGAGGTCTTGCCTTCGGAGGCGTCATTACAACGCACATCGCGGTTCTTGTAACGTTGGCCGTTGACATATTTAATTACGCGCTCAGCGTCCTCCTCAGGCACCTCGAAGTACGACATAGTGGTGAGCAAGTCGATATGACCTACCTGTACATGACCATGAACGTGTTTGTTCAGGAACTGCATGATCTCGCCAGGATAGAAGCCGTCCTTCTTGCCTAGGTTGATGAAGAGCTTGCGATAACCCTCGCTCGTTGGGGTCGCCCCTTTCTTGCCTTTTTCTGCCTTGGAGCCTTTCTCACGCTTATCTTTCCCTGTTGAAACGGGTGAGATTTCAGGAGCATCAGCATAGTAGGCTAGGAACTTGCCAAACTCCATCGAAACAATCTTCTTGATGAGGTCGTCCTTGTCGACATACTCGAAGTAGCGGCTGATGTCCTGCATAAAGGGTGCTATCTGCTCCTCATCCACATCGGCCTTTACAATCTGGTCCATCACCTTGTAGAGCTGCTTCTTGCAGATTTCCTCCGCAGAAGGAATGGTACCCTGCTCGAACTGTTTGCCAATCTCTTTTTCGATATTACGGATCTTGAACTTCTCACGGCTATGGACAATGCTGATGCTCGTACCCTTCTTGCCGGCACGACCCGTACGACCAGAGCGGTGGGTATAGTTCTCGATATCGTCGGGCAGACCATAGTTGATGACGTGTGTCAGGTCGTCAACATCTAGTCCGCGGGCAGCCACATCGGTAGCCACCAGCAACTGTACCGTATGCTGACGGAACTTCTGCATAGTCAGGTCACGCTGCTGCTGGCTGAGGTCACCGTGCAGCGATTCGGCATTATAGCCGTCTTTGATCAGTTTGTCGGCTATCTCCTGTGTCTCCATCTTCGTCCGACAGAAGATGATGGCGAAGATGCGCGGATAGTAGTCTACCAGTCGCTTCAGGGCCAAATACTTATCCTTCGCATTCACCATATAATAGATATGGTTCACGTGTTCGGCACCCTCATTACGCGAGCCCACCACGATTTCCTTGTAGTCGTGCAGGTAACCTTTGGCGATACGCTCTATCTCACGACTCATCGTTGCTGAGAAGAGCAACGTGTTACGCTCTTCGGGCACTCCTTCCAGAATGGCGTCGATGCTCTCCGAGAAACCCATGTTCAGCATCTCGTCAGCCTCATCAAGCACAACATTATACACATCGTCCAGTTGTGCTACACCTCGTTTCATCAGGTCGATGAGTCGACCAGGGGTAGCCACAATGACCTGTGCACCTTTCTTCAAGGCACGTATCTGTTGTTCTATCGACGCACCGCCATAGACAGCTTCGATATGGATACCATCCATATATTTTGCAAAGTCGCGCATGTCGTCGGCTATTTGCAGACACAGTTCTCGTGTCGGCGAGAGCACCAGGGCCTGTGTCTCCTTTCTCGTCGTATCGATGCGTTGCAACACGGGAATACCAAATGCAGCTGTTTTGCCTGTACCCGTCTGGGCCAGTGCAATAACATCATTTCGATTACCCAATAAATAAGGTATTACCTCCTCTTGTACAGGCATGGGCTGTACAAACCCCATTTCTTCTATGGCTTTGCGAATCCCTTCGCTCACACCAAGTTCTTCAAATGTCTTCAAAATCAATAACTTTCTTAATTCGGGTGCAAAGTTACGAAAAAAAGTCGTAACTTTGCAAACATTATGAAGATATGTGTATTTTGTTCGGCTAATCAGCAGTTGGACCCCGACTTTTTCACCATGACTCAGGAGTTGGGACAATGGCTTGCTACAGAAGGTCATACCCTGGTGTATGGAGGTGTGAACAGTGGATTGATGGAGTGTGTGGCCAAGACTGTGAAACAGGCGGGTGGACAGACCGTCGGTGTCATTCCTCGTATTGTAGAGAAGAACGGGCGCATTTCGGACTGTGTAGATGTGGAGGTGCTGTGCGACAACCTCAGCGACCGCAAGCAGCTGATGGCCGACCGTAGCGACGTGTTCATAGCGCTACCAGGTGGCATTGGTACCATCGACGAGGTGTTCACCATCGCTGCTGCCCATACCATCGGCTATCACGGGAAGCTGGTGATACTGTATAATATGAAAGGATTCTGGAATGACCTGCTGACGCTGTTGGATAGCCTACAGCAACGTGGTATGGTACGTGGCCAATGGCGCGACTATATCGCGGTGGCCAATAATCTCGACGAAATCAAGGATTTACTAGCGTAAGGCTAAGGCACGGTTCTCGGCAGCCTCCATCAACTCGCGTTCACCGGGGCCTTTGTCGTTGATGCCGCAAAGGTGCAGGATGCCGTGAATGATGACGCGGTAGAGTTCTTCTTCGTACTCCTTATGAAATAGCTCGGCATTGCTCTTGACCGTATCCAGCGAGATGACCAAGTCGCCATTAATCACATCATCTTCGTCATAGTCGAAGGTGATGATATCGGTGTAGTAGTCGTGCCCCAGATACTCGCGATTTACCGCCAGAATATGCTCATCGTCACAGAACAGGTAGCCCACCTCGCCGACCTTCTTGCCGTAGGTGGCTGCTACGCGACGAATCCATGCCGTAGTCTCACGACGCTTAATCTTTGGAAACTTGATGTTTTCTGCGCTATAGGTAATCATTTCTTATGGGGTAAGAATTCTGAAATATCTACACCAAAGTGTCGCAACTCACGCACCATCGTACTACTGATGCTGCTGTATTGTGGCTCCGAATAAAGAAGCAGGGTTTCCACACCAGCTATCTGCCGATTGATGTCTGCCTGTTCACGTTCGTACTCAAAGTCCTTGACACTCCGTACACCTTTTACGATATAGTTAGCACCTTCTTGGCGGGCAAAGTCGACAGCCAGTCCGAAGTACGATTTCACCTCTATACGAGGCTCGTCAGCATAGAGGTCGCTGATGGCTTTCATGCGTTCTTCAGCCGACGGCATATCAGGCTTGTGTACCTGGTCGCCCACCACACCGATGATGAGGCGGTCGAACAGGGGTAGAGCCCTCGTCACAATGGAGTCGTGACCTACGGTAAAGGGGTTAAAGCTTCCAACGAATATTCCTGTCTTCATTCGAATAAATTTGGTTCCATGATGTTGCCACTATACGGATTGCGGCCGAAATGCTTGTAAGCCAGCTCCGTCACCATCCGTCCACGAGGAGTACGTTTGATGAAGCCCTCCATGATGAGGAATGGCTCGTATACCTCTTCCACCGTTCCGGCATCCTCACCGACGGCGGTAGCTATCGTGGTGATGCCCACCGGACCTCCACGGAACTTGTCGATGATGGTCAGCAAGATGCGGTTGTCTATTTCGTCCAGTCCGTACTGGTCGATGTTCAGTGCCTTCAGCGCTATCTTGGTGATGTTAGAATCAATCTTTCCCGTACCCTTCACTTGGGCGAAGTCGCGTACACGGCGCAACAGGGCATTGGCGATACGGGGCGTTCCACGTGAGCGACGGGCTATCTCTGCCGAGGCATCCGTCGTGATGGGTACGCGCAGAATGGAGGCCGAGCGCTCTATAATCTTCTGCAAGGTCTCTGGGTCGTAGTACTGCAAGTGCATGTTGATGCCGAAGCGGGCACGCAGCGGAGCCGTCAGCAAGCCACTACGAGTAGTAGCACCCACCAGTGTAAAAGGATTGAGGTCTATCTGGATGCTACGAGCAGACGGTCCTTTGTCTATCATGATGTCGATGCGGTAGTCCTCCATAGCCGAATAGAGGTATTCTTCAACGACGGGTGACAGACGGTGTATTTCGTCGATAAACAGCACGTCGTTCTTCTCCAGCGAAGTCAGAATACCAGCCAAGTCGCCAGGTTTGTCAAGTACAGGTCCAGAGGTAATCTTAAAACCCACCCCCAGCTCGTTGGCGATGATGTTCGACAGCGTTGTCTTTCCCAGTCCGGGAGGACCGTGCAGCAACACGTGGTCAAGCGGTTCACCACGATATTTGGCAGCCTCGACAAACACTTCTAGATTCTCCACCACCTGCTGCTGACCGCTGAAGTCGTTGAACGACAGCGGGCGGAGGGCGTTCTCGAATTCCTTCTCGCTCGACGAAAACTGTTCTTGTCTGATATCAAAATCTTCGTTCATGTCTGCAAAGGTAC
>JAEEGL013641331.1_pt1 | contig 10508 bp, 4 predicted proteins | sample 9134231 | NCBI WGS metagenome assembly JAEEGL01 (sample SAMN16246548, study PRJNA631951) | gut metagenome | biome: gut microbiome; feature: rumen; material: fiber-attached | host: Bos | place: Iran: Karaj | collected 2018-10 | reverse complement strand
ATACATTTGGGCTTGATCGTATTCATAAAGATCACAGCCTGTTCCGCTCTGGTTACGGCTACATACTCCAATCTGTGAAACTCTGCTTTTGATTCAGCTACAAACTTCTCTTTTAATTCTGTATTTCCTATAGCAGAACACCATTTTTCCTTAAGGTAGCTATATCCCGGGTAATACACATTTCCATCCCTGTAATCTGAGATGGTCTTTTCCCACGCCTGTTCCTCTCTATCTGCTATGATCACTATTTTTCCTTCAAGGCCTTTTGTCTTATGGAGATTCATGAATATGACCGCATCAGCCTTTTCATCCATAGCCAACTCGTGTTCAACACCCTTATTTATATATTCCTCCATTGCCTTTACCAGTGTGATCCCGGTACCATCGGCATTCATCGTCACATTTTCCAGCATCTGGCGAATACGCGTCATGGATGCCATAAGATCTATAGAGGATATGCCGGTCTCTGTCTTGGGCAATATCGCGGAGAGCTGCTTCTCCAGGTATTGGGCTGCACCGTAAGGTGTCATCCCTGTCACTCTGTCCCTCAAAAGATCCAGCAGATAATCCGCATATTCATCCATATCCGCTTCACAATCTATCAACAGGCTTTCTCGTATTGCTTCTATCGCAGCCACTCTGTAAAACGGCTCTCTGGGATTGATCAGATGTCTGAATATACGCATGTAAGTAACCAAAACCTGGTCTTTATCAAGTTTGGAATCACCCTCAAATTTCACCGGTATCCCAGCTGCTTTCAAAGCATTCAGATACGGTTCCATGACATCCTTTTTTTTGTGTGTAATAAGTAGAAAATCTGACGGCTTGATAGCGCGGGAAAATGGTACCTTTTCCCCGTTCTTTTCTTTATAGTCCGTGATCTTATATTCTTTATCTATCAGATTCTTAATGACGTTGACTACATCTTTCACATCATTTTCCGGAGAATAATCTGCTACAATATACTCCGTTTTAGTCTTCTTTTTTTGCTGTACCTCCCTTGTACCGGCCAGACTGTCAGCTGCACCACTAAACCGATACGCCCCATATATCAGTTTTCCTTCGTCTTTTGCAATCTCCTTAACCGGTGTCATCGGAACATAGGGATGATCTTTATTAACGATATACATCGGATCATCAACATTATCCGCCTCAATAAACTTCTCATTGATCCAGTCGATCAGTACTTTATTGGTTCTGAAATTATTATGAAGTTCATATACCATGGCATTGGAAAGATCCGCCATTCGGTCCTTGATGTCAAAATATATCTCCGGTTGAGCGCCTCTAAACCTGTATATAGACTGTTTCGGATCACCCACAACAAACAGTGCGCCATCTCTTAGTTTTCTATGCGCAGGATCATTGAGATCCGATGCAAGTCTATAAATAAAGTCCGCCTGAACGCTGTCAGTATCCTGGAACTCGTCCACAAAGAATGCTTTATATTTCTTTGAGAAATAACGTAGCGCTCTGTCATCAGAATCGTTGCAGATTAACTTCTTTGTTAACCACAATAATCTGTCATTGGAAACTTTATTTAAGGGCTGCGTCTCTCTATATGCATCGGCCGCATTTGCCGCATGACAGGTCAGAATAGAGAGCCATGCATTTTTATACATATCTTCCGTCTTGGACACATCCGCAAGGATCGAAAGATTAATGATATCCTCAAACTCTTTCAACAGATATTCACGCCAGCTGTCAATCGAAGAGTTCACTGAATCCTTATTGTATTCTTTTGTCAGATTGGACTGTTTCCATAAATTGCTTTTCTTTCCAATCGCCAAATTTAGCAGATAGTTGCGCTTATCGAGCAATGGCAGCTCACTATCGCCAATAACTTCACACAGTTTTTTTGCTCCATCAGACGCCAACTTTTCATCATTTATTAAATCTTCCGTATTTTCAATAGAAGGTAAAATATCCCTGCTTAGTTCCACTATTTTCTGTTGAACTCTTTCAAGCAGATCATTTAACTGCGTTTCATCGGCAGAGTATGCAAATTCCCTCAGACTGTTCAATTCTTCATTGAGTTTTTTCTCATCAGGCAGTTTGATCTCTATATCATCAGGTTGCTTAAGGATCCCTCTATAGATTCCCGAAATATGATCTCTAATCTGCTTTCTCGTCTTACCATCCGGATATATACTTTGCATTCTATGCCATTCTTCATCCGGCAGGCTGCTTAAATATTTGTTAAGCGCCTTTGTCTTGATGCGCTCATCTTCATCCTCTTCAATGATCTCAATATCAACCGGCAATCCGGCCGCTACAGCCTGTTCTTTTAACAGAACATTGCAGAAACTGTGAATCGTAGATATGTTCATCTCATCCAAATGCTTCATCGCTTCATCCAGATGCTTCTCGCGAACCTTATTCGCAATCCTGCCTCTGAGTTCCTCTGCTGCGGCTTTGGTAAACGTGATCACAACTATCTCGCCCGGTTTCACATCATGAGCTAAAAGATTCATGATACGTTCCACGATCAGATATGTCTTACCCGCACCGGCACCGGCTTCCACGAACATATTGATACTACGATCATGAATTATGTTTTCACGAGCCACTTTTTCTGTTTCGGAATTTATATTTTCAAATCTCATATCTGCTGTCCCTCACATACATCCTGCATACGTCCGGATAATCGCACCACTCGCATAGGTTTTTGAGTTCAAACTCTCCCTTGATATCCTCTAAAAGCGATTGCTTTGGCTCTTTATATTCAGGTTCTTCCGGCTTCTTGGGGTCCTTACCTTTTTGTACATCCTCATTGTATTTTGCCAGTTTTTTATCATAATCCTGTTTGTCTTTTGCATATTTCTTGTCTGCTCTTTCTTTCTCTGCCTTATTCTTCTTATCCAGGATCTTGCTTAGTTCTTCAATGATCCGATCCCGTATCATCTCATCGCACCTGGTAGGGATATTATCCAGACTGCCCTTCTGATATGCTCCCAGAATATCATCAATATTCTTTTCCATATCCTGATCAAATCTGACCTCGAGATCATCCAGCGCTCCGCATAAAACATTTCCCTCAACCGCAAAAACCTGATTCGTAGAATCCAGAGAATAATTGTCAGGTGTCTCATATGGGAATTCATAACCGATATAATCGATAGCATATTCATCTATGACTTCAGTATCGAAAAGATCCTTCAGTGCAGATCCATTATTTCTGCAGTACTCTATCGCAGCCATGGCATAGATGAAGTGCTGAACCTGAACACCTGCGTCTATCTCTTTATCTTTACTTTCTTTTTTTCCTGTTTTATAGTCGATAATGCGTATGTAAAGAACAATCTTCTCTTTGCCGCTGTCTTCATCAGCCTCACGCCTAAGGCGGCCATCCATCCTGTCGATCGATCCGTTAAAAGCAATCCGTACAGGATGATTGGGATCTTTGCCGTCATACTCAACCTGATAGCCGTCCTCTTCTCCGAATTTCACTTCGCATCCTATGATCTTCCAGCCGGTATCAGTCGTATCATCATCTTTATCATCATTCCAATGCTCCGTAATATATCTGATGTACGCCAATGCCATATCATAATATTCCTGCTCTTCGCGATTACGTACTACTTGTGACAGATATGGCTCAGATTGCTCTATTATCTCAGCCTGCTCGTGTATGATCTCACGCAGTCTGATTTCATTAACCTGTCCGCTTGCAGGGTCTATCTCTGTGAAATACTGTTCAGCAGAGTAATGGAACAGATTGCCCTTATTGAATGAATTCAACCACTGGTAACCACTGGGAGACTTCTGGTCATATACCTTCAGAAACTTGATGTAATTGTAATAATACTGGAGCGGACATGCTAAAAATGTCTGCAAGCCGGTGGCGCTCATTCGCAGTCTGTAAGGCACTGAGCCGGATTCCTTTGATCCCTTATCATTCGCAGTATCTGATACTACAGATGAAGAGGCACCGTACAAATCATCTGTATCACCAATCACATCTGATCTTATTTCTTCGCCCGTTTGTATAGAGTCCGCTGTGTCCTCTACATCTTCGCCCGCTTCTATCCTCGCCCGATATTCCGCTTCGCGTTCAGCGCGCTTCTTCGCTTGTTCCTCCTTCTTTTGTTTTTTACGCTCAGCCAGTTCTTCGCCCTGCTTTTTAAGCACGTCACGCATGGTCTCTGCATCTATACGGATATCCTGTTTCAGGATATCATAGCCGGGAACTTTAGGTATGGCTTCCGGATCCGTCTGTTCCAAAGCTTCAGCGATCTCCATATAGAATACGGACGGGCTGCTCTCCTTGAGCCCTACGGTATCGTAGTAGTTGTATGTAAAGGAGATATTCCCCTCGGTCATGGTCTTCAGCGTCGCATAGGCATCCCTTCTGCGAATACGGTTTCTATTAGATGCCAGTTCGACTGGGCTGTTCATCTGATCGGAATCTACACCTTTGATGTATTTCTTTTTCTCATCATCAAGCAGGATCGGGGATTGCTTGGTATCCATGTTAAACATCCCGGCGCTAAGTCCGATCACGTATACTCTGTCACGCTCTATGACCTGCATACCACGCATCAGGGATACCGATACGGCTCCGGGATCCGAGTCATCAGATACTTTTATACCCTCTATGACAGACTGAAGGATATCCAATCGTTTATTCATATCCATCCCTTTGTCATTCAGATATTCCAGATCGGAAATCGCCTGATATATGGTCTCGGTCAACTTGCCTCGGTCCCGATTTTTCTTATAACTGTATCGACGTACAAAATCCCACAGTTTCTGGAGTGTCTCAGCTACCCTATGATCGCGGTATTCGCCGGTGCTTTCATCCAAACTCGTAAATACAGAGATATACTCCTGCAAAAATTCGCCAAATCTCACCTTTCCTATCGAGTTTTTCACACGCTTATCCCACACAGAAGGATCCTGAGCCCGCTTCTGACCGTTCAATGTTTCTTCTAATTCTTTCTTAGCCCGATCGAGATAACCGATGGTCCTCTTTATTCCCCACCCGATACCGTCATGTAAAACGTCATTATATGCTTTCACAGGATTGACAAAGACATTGTCCGCGTGCTCCTCTGCCACATTCTCAAATGTGATCACAGGATTGATGATTGCCTCGTGCAACAATTCATACGAAAAGTCTTCACGCGCTGCATCTATCAGTGATAGCATTAATTGAGTCAAATTGAGTTCTTTGGCCGAATAACCATTGGTCAGCACATAGGGTATATGCGCATGATCGAAAGATGCTTTGATATAGTTCAGATAAGTGCTGTTGGAATAGAATACCTGAATATCGCCGTACTGCACATCCTCTGCGTTGATGGTGCGTGCAACATATTCTACTTCGTTAGCTACACCATAAGCGCGCAGAACCTTACCCTGCCTGTCAGATGTAAATAAGCCTGCACCGGGATTTTGCGGATCATAATCGACTACGTCGATGGTATCGACGCTAACGCCTAAAGCGGTCGATGCGATCATATCAATCAATTGTTTTTCAAGCGCAGATAATATGCATGTAGACATGATGCCTATATGCGCATTACAGATCCAGGGGATCAGATAGTCAAGTGTAACCGACATACCGGAATCAGCGTCAAGCGGGAGTTGCCCGATGATCTGTACAGATTCCTCAATCATGGATGGAAGATCAAGTGCTCCCAGATCGGACAGGTGCTTAGTGTATGTCGCAGAAATCATCTTGATATCAGATACTTTCGCGTCGGTGCTTTTGTCCCATTCCTGTGTGGTACCATTCAGTCTGAGCTCACTGACACAATCCAACACATCACTCGCTGTCGGAATAGAGATACTATCCACCGAGATGGTTTTGAATTGCCCGTTTCTGAGCACGTCCTCCATTACATAGATTTCAGCCTGAGGCGAGAGAAGCTTTCTCGGTGAGAAGTCAGCTGCTATATCGCGCTTCAGGATATCATATGCCGTGATGATCTCCATACAGATATCTCGTATAGTTTTCGGTTCAGCATCAAAGATGTCTATACGCTCGCTGATATTAATTTTACGTAACATACTGTTGGCAAGTGATATCTTATCTGTGATGATTATCTTTCTGCCGTCTGATCCATTTGGATCCCTCTGTAGATACTCTTCAGGTCTCATTTCCCCAATACCTCCTGATACCTATAATATCATATATTATCCATTCTTTTGATCGCTTCTTTCAGACATTCCTCGACATCTTTTTTCAGTTTATCCGGGAATACGGGAGTTACGATCATATACTGTTGAATGCAGAACAACTTGACATTCTCATAATCTGCAAATACCGAGAACTTAACGAGATCTTTATCTTCCGTATTCTCCATCTTTACGGAATCACCAATTCCAAAATGGTCGATCACAACAGTAGCCGCAGAAGCCTGACAGCAGAATTGGCATTTTTCAAGCCCCTTTTCGCCCCTGTATGCCATGAGTGGACACATCGAGGTATAAGCCAAGGCATCAAATTTTCTCCCGTTAAAAAATCTTGTCAATCTGGCAGGAATATCCTCTCTCTTTACAAAGGAAGTTCCTTTCCCGTCTTCATCCCGAGCAAGCTCAACACTGTATAGTCTGTCAACCCTGTAATGCGTCGGATTGTCGTATCCCTTATGTGTTACGATGATATAATACTGCCCATTCTGACATATAAGTGCGTATGGATTCAGATAACTCTCTTTCTCACGTTTCGTGCCAAATACGATCTTTTTGTTCTCAACGTAATAGGTCCCCGGAACTACCTTTATCATGAGTCTTTTTTTGATCGCATACTGAAGCGTGTCTATCTTTTTTAACGTAACGGAATCCATTGAAGGCGGCACATTACCGCTTTTCTTCTTTTCCGGCTTTCTGGGAAGTTTTGATAATTCCTCCCCATCATGATAACTGCATGCTGCATTCTCACGTTTTATCAGGTACTCTTTCTCCTCTGCAGAAAGATACCTGTTACTCTCAATGGCAGCACAGATCACCGATACATCAGCATTATCAAGGATCGGCTCAAAATAATAGCTTACCGGCTTGTCCTGCGTTACTCTAAGTCTTCCTCCCATTGTCCTGAAGAATACTTCTCCTGCCATTCCATATCGTCTGCCTGAATCAAACTCATACCCCATTTCCTCAAGCTCCGACAGTCGTCGACCGATCGTCTTCTCTATCGAATTGGTGGCTTTTCCTTCCTGAAGGCTCTCGTCACCCAGCCCGGTTAAACGCGTCACTCTCTCCACCAATTCCTTTTTGGTCATAGGATTGTCCTTATCGGTGCATGTTCTCAGAATATACATGATCCATACTTCCAGATAAGAGGCTAACACCTTCTGCTCTTTGGTCTTATGTGCCATAACCCTACCCCTCCTGCTTTTGTCTGAGTATGAGTTCGATATGATTCTTATCCGTATACGAATACTCAACCGAATGAACTATATTCCTTACGATCTTTGCCGACAGGGAATCCTCTGAAGATAGCGGATCATATTTCTGCCCGCCGTATTCAAATATCATCCTGACAGAGTCCTCTGTCTCGGAATACTCTATATCTATGTGTATTGGTAAGGTGTCAGCCCTGTGAACAAGATCTGCCGCAATCAGTTCTTCAAAAGCAAGACTGATATTTCTGATCAGTCTCGGTGAAAGAGAATTGTCGCGTCCGAATACCTCTATCATCGTATTGAATCCGATCAGATCAAATGTAGGACTGTCCACATCAAGTGTAAGTGTCTTCAGACGTTTGATGAACCTTTTTGTCTTTTCCTTCTGCGGATTATCAAATATCTGCTCGGGCGTACCGTCTTCGTATATGGTTCCTTCATCCATATAGAATACCCGTGTAGAAACGTCTCTGGCAAAACGCATCTCATGGGTCACTATCATCATGGTCATACCCTCGCGTGCCAACCCTCTTATGACTGAGAGCACCTCTCCGACCATCGTAGGATCAAGTGCACTGGTAGGCTCATCAAATAGGATGATCTCCGGTTTCATGGCTATAGCCCTCGCTATGGCAACTCGCTGCTTCTGACCACCGGAGAGCTCATCAGGATAATTATATTGTTTTTCGAGCATGCCTACGCGCTTAAGCAACTCCCGTCCTTCCTGCAAGGCAGTTTCCCTGGGGATCTTAAGTAAGTTGACCGGTGCAGATATCACATTTTCTATTATGTTCAGATTACCAAACAGATTAAAGGATTGGAATACCATCCCCATCTTACGTCTTACCTTTGTGATATCACAGTCGCGGGATGTAATATCTTCACCATCTACGATGATCTTTCCCGAAGTGGGTACTTCCAATTGATTCAGGCAACGCAGGAATGTTGATTTTCCCGTTCCGGAAGGCCCTATGATAGAGATCACATCCCCTTTGTTGATCGTGGTATTGATATCTTTTATAGGAACGATCCCGGGATATTCTTTTCTTAAATGCTCCACTGTGATCATACTCATCAGTCCTCACCTCCCTCTTTTACCTGCACGCGCTTGGGACTGATGCGCTTAAGCAATCTGTCCATCAAAACCGTTATTACTCTGGCAAGCAGGAAATATATCAAAGTCGAAGTAATAAGAGGAATCGCTGCCTCATAGCTCCTGCTTCTGATTATATCGCTCATCTTGGTCACATCCTGCACGGCAATATAACCTACTATGGAAGTATCATTGAGGAGTACTATCATCTCGGTGCAGTAAATAGGCAAAAAACGAACTGCGGCCTGAGGAAAAAGAAACCGCAAAAATGCCTGCGTGTCGGTATATCCAAGCGCCAACGCAGCCTCTCTCTGTCCTTTGTCCAATGAATCAAGGCCTGACTGCATGATCCCATATGCACTGGCTCCGAACGAAAGTGTAAAGCCTATCACCGCTACCCATACCGCTTCGATCTTAGAACTTCCAAATATTACATAGAACAGGATCATAAGTAGGATGACCAATGGTATCCCCTGGATCAATCGCACATATTCATCAATTATCGGTCCTGCCAATCTGCTGTCTGACCTTTTAAGCATCACCATCAAAAAACCGAGTATAGAGCCAAAAAGTATGGATAAAAACGTGATCAGACATGTAGTACCAATACCTTTTACTACTAACTGCCAGCGTTTCTCTTTTAGGAAGTTCTTATCAATACTCTTTTTGAATCTTTCCGCATAGCCGGACAGTCCTGGTGCAACGCCTGCATCTGATGAAAGCCCCAGGTCAGAGGCGTTAACCGCAAGATATGTACCTGTGCTGTAATGAGGCTCAGACATCATGACTGACTCAAGATGCTCTTCATTATATTCAAATCCGGAAGCTCCCACATCATATTTGCCGGATACAACTGCCGGAAGCACTGCATCAAAAGCCATATCGGTGATGGTCATCCCATAATGATACTTCTGACAGAAACGATACAGGATATCTATCTCAAAACCTACTATCTGCTGATCCTTTACATATACTATGGGTTCATATGTCGTCTCAAGAGCCACTCTGATAGTACCCGATTCATCAGACAAATCTTCAAGCGGCGGGATAACCTTCCTGCTGTCATCGTCTCCGAACCAGATACCCTCCAACTCACCCATAAGGCCGCTTTGCTTGGCATCCCTGACGAATTCGCTCATCTGCGCACACAGGATACCGCCCGGATCTTTCGGAGTAAAGATAAATGCCATGTCCCACGGCATCATATCCTCAGGTACCATGCCTATGGACGGATCCTGTCTCATGATAGGATATAAAGCAGGTTCATCTATAATGAATGCATCTATCAGACCGGCTTTCAATGCAACTACCAGATCGGCATAGTTGGCGTAATACATGACTTCCACTCCCGGAAGACAGACATCGATAATATCATCATAGTCTACTCCCGTGATGGATCCCACCTTTTTCCCGGAATAGTCCGCAAGAGTGATCTTTCCGTCACCATTTGTATCGGCACTTTTGCCGTCATCCGCATTTCCTCCGGATATCAGTTTTACTATGGCGAACACAAGTACACAAAGTAATACGATCAATACGATATCGATCGAAGTCAGTTTTTTTTGCTTTTTTCCATTATCCGTTTTTTTCATCAATTACGAGCCCCTTTTTTCTCTAAATACATGATACATTCTGATGCCAAAACGGGCAATAGTACATATTTCCGAATATGTAAAAAGTCCGGAGCACTAACACTCCGGACTCTTATATCAGATCATTTTATTACAATGCAGCTACATTACGTAACTGCCTGTATAATCAGAATATTACTGATTGACTGTAGCATACATGAAGTACTTGTATCCAAGAGGATTTGAGAAGAATCCCTGTACGCTAGAATCAAGCATATAAATATCCGTGTAGAAGTACAAAGGGCAGATACAACCTGTGCTCATCAGAAGATCCTCTGCCTTATGCATAAGTGCATAACGGGTCTTAACATCTGTACATGTCTTGATATCTGAGATAACAACATCATATGTTTCAGCCCATGTGCCATCTGTGACATTAGTGTCATAACCAAGGTCTGTCAGATCGATGCTGTAAGCCTTAACTGACTTATT
>JAEEGL013103762.1_pt1 | contig 10508 bp, 11 predicted proteins | sample 9134231 | NCBI WGS metagenome assembly JAEEGL01 (sample SAMN16246548, study PRJNA631951) | gut metagenome | biome: gut microbiome; feature: rumen; material: fiber-attached | host: Bos | place: Iran: Karaj | collected 2018-10 | reverse complement strand
GGTAACGCTCACCGTCAAAGCACCTGCAAACATTGTCAAAGTCCGCGTAGGCAAGACGGATATAACAAGCTTCACAACGCTTGACAGCGGCGAAAAGCAGTTCACATACGAGCTCACGACAAGCACGGCTGGAGAGTATAAATACACGGTAATACTCACCGAAACCTACGGCTACACAAGTGCAAACGGCGAAACACCCGTTCTCACCGTAGAGCCCGTAACACCTGCAACACAGCCCGAGGAGAACAACGACAATCAAGGCGACAACAACACACCCGGTGAAAATGAAAACAACGACGAACAGCCCGAAGAAGAAAACCTCACCTTCTTCCAAAAGATAATCAGATTCTTAAAGGGTCTGTTAGACAGCATTATGAAATTATTCGGAAAGGCGGGAATCTGAAATGGCTAAACTGAAATACACAAAACCTGCATTTGCGATTCACCAAATACCGCTTGTTCAGGGCGCCGGAACCGGCTGCTTTTACAACGCAACCAGCGGCGAAAACAACTGCACGGTATTGGACCCTGACCTTGGTTTTACTATATTCACAGAGGCTAACAATTCTTGCTATTATAAAGGCAACCCCGAAGATTTCTGCTACACCGTTCCCCTCGCAGACCAGAATATCTATATGTCATAAAAGGAATATCCCTGCTCTGTGCGGGCAGGGATATTTTTGCCTTGAAAACGAGGACATAACCTATGATTAAAAAAATCGTATTGATAATTATCGGCGCAGTAATTGTGATTGCCGGCTGCGCTGCGGCAGTTATTCTGCCCGAAAAGCTGAAAAAAGAACAGCCGCAGGAAACAGAGACGAAAACCGAAGCCGCAGTGACGCAGGAGAAGCAGGAGTTCGAATTCAACTTAACGCCTGACCTTGCCGTTTCGGACATGTTCGCATACAGCGGAAAATATGTTGAAGACGGCAGCGACGAAGAGGTTGAAGGCATAGCGGCTGTCAAAATAAAGAACACAGGCAAGACCGACTACCAGTATATTGAATTCACTGTTGCGACTGCCGACGGAAAATACAGCTTTGCGGCAAGCAGCGTGCATGCGGGAACAGTAACCACCGTGCTTGACAAGAGCAAAACCGCTCTCGGAAAAAGCACGAAGGTTATTGAAGGCGAGTGTGCGCTCAAAGGTGAATACGAGAAGGCGCCGGGCGGATATGAAGACAAATTTGCCGTTTTTCTCTCTGACGGAACACTCAACATAAAGAATGTTTCGGGCAAGGATCTGCCCGGGAAAATTACGGTTTATTACAAAAATGCGGATGAGAGCGGATACTTTGGCGGAATCACATACCGCGCGACAATCAACGGACTCGGCGCTGATGAAATTCAGCAGAGGTTTTCGGAGCATCTCGGCGCAGTTGTAAATATCACCTATGAAGAGTAAACGCTATGAGTTCGCAGGGCTGATTCTGAGAATCGACAGCGAGGAAGAAATAAAGACGAGCAAAATGTATAAAGCATTCTGCCCGCAGGCGTGCGATGCAGACATTGCAATCACGGTTGACACCTCCCCCCTGCCCGTAAAAGAGGGCAAAAAGCTTTTTGAAAATGAAGGCAGGGAATGCTTTGTCAAAGACGGAGTAATGAGGTTATTCTCATCATACTACACGCCGTCGGGAAGGATTGACTACGCCTGCCGTCAGGAAGACGGAGAAGGCATCAGGTTGTATATAAACTACCCGGACGGGCTGTGGGACTCCATGATTTTCAACGCGCTCAACCTTCCCGAGATTTTTGCGCAAAGAGGAATCTTTTTGTGTCACAGTTCTTTTGTGATTCACAAAGGAGAGGCGCTGATTTTCACCGCCGGAAAGAATGAGGGAAAATCGACGCAGGCGGCTCTGTGGGAGAAATTTGCGGGTGCAAAAATCATAAACGGAGACCGCTCGTTTCTGAAATTTGAAGACGGAAAACTTTTTGCATACGGCACGCCTTACTGCGGCTCATCGCAGATTGCATTGAACGAATCCGCGCCAGTAAAGGCGGTTATTCTGCTGAAAAAGGGAAAAGAAAATATTATAAAAGCGGCAGGCGGACTTGATGCGTTCACCGAAATAATTGCACAGCTGAGTTTTGAAAAATACCAGAACGAAAAGGCATCCGCTTTTGCGGCGAAGATATGCGGGACAACTCCCGTTTACACGATGGAGTGCCTTCCCGACCGCTCTGCAGTCAAAACGCTTGAGGAGAAAATATGGCAGATATGAAGCAGGCCGTTGAGCCGTTGATTGTAAAATACATCAACGCAAAAGCGGCAAGGGACAAATTGCCCGTAAACACAACATTTGAACTGACGTCGCGCTGCAATTTCAGCTGCAGGATGTGCTATGTTCACGATTCCGCCTGCAACCTGCACAGGGAGAGTGAACTGAGCGCAAAGCAGTGGATTGAGATTGCGCAACAGGCAAAAAACGCCGGCGCACTGTTTGTTCTTATTACGGGCGGAGAGCCGTTTTTCAGAGACGATTTTTGCGAAATATATGAAGCGGTGGCTCAGATGGGTTTTGTTTTATCGCTCAACACAAATCTCTCGCTGCTCAATGACGGGATTCTTGACCTGCTGACAAAATACAGACCGAACAGAGTTAACGCATCATTATACGGAGCAAGCGACGAAACTTACAAAAATCTCTGCGGTGTGCCCGCTTTTGAGACGGTCAAAAATAACATTGCTCGCCTTCGGGAAAGAAGGATTCCCGTTAAAATCAATTCAAGTATAACGCAGTATAACATTGACGACCTTGACAGGATGATTGATTTCTGTGAGGAAAACAACCTTATTTTCAAGGGCACGGGGTATATGTTCCCGCAGATAAGACTTGGCGAGCCGAAAAGCAGAATAAGCGCAAGAGAGGTTTCGGCAATTCGGGCGCATATTGACAGAAGGCTGCTGTCGGATGAAGATTACAGAGAGCGCACGAAAAGAATACGCGCGGGAATCGAAATTGAGAAAGACAGCGACTGCCCCGTTGACGAGACGGACGGCGCGGCTATAAGATGCCGTGCGGGCTCGACGAGCGCGTGGGTTGACAGCAAAGGCAATATGAGCTTCTGCGGAATGATACCCGCAGGCGCTGACTGCAGCGTGCCCGAAAAGGGCTTTGCGGAGTGCTGGAACATTGTAAAGAAAAAGGCATCCGAAGTGCGGATGCCGGGCAAATGTTTAAACTGCGAATATAAAAATATATGCACGCTTTGCGCAGCGTCGCAGCTTTGCGAGGAAGGGAATTACGACTCCCCTTCACCGTATGTTTGCGAGATGGCGAAGACCATGTGCGAAGAATATGAAAAACTACTGTAAGAGGCGGTAAAACGATGAAACTCAATTATGACTTTGTTATGCGCGAGATTGCGGGCGACAAATTTCTGGTGCCCGTGGGCGAGGCGGCATCGGTATTTGACGGAATAATCACAATAAACGAGCTGGGCGCTTTTATTATTGAGAACCTGCCGGCGTGCGGTTCACTTGAAGAAATTGCCGGAAAGATTACGCAGGCATACGACATTGATTCCGTCAGCGCTCTTGCGGATGTGATGGAATTTGCAAAATCGCTTGAAGAAGCGGGAATAATAATTGAATAAAAAGCAAGGAGTTAAGTCGGACGGCTTAACTCCTTTTTGATTATTCCATTGTGCCGAGAAGTTTGTATAAAAGCGTGTAAAGCTGCTGGGCTTCATCGGCGGTTATTCTGACACAGCAGCCGACCTGTTGCGGAACATCAACCGCTTTTTCGCGGAGTCTTCTGCCCTTGGGGGTTGTTTCGACTATAAGAACGCGCTCGTCTTTTTCAGAACGGAGTCTTGTGATATAGCCCTGCGCCTCGAGTTTTTTGAGAAGAGGTGTCAATGTGCCGCTGTCAAGAAAGAGTTTTTCGCCTAAATCCTTGACGCTTATTTTGCGGCAGTCCCAAAGAACCATCATTGCAATATACTGGGTATAAGTCAGACCGAGAGGGTCAAGGAAGGGCTTGTAGCGTTTTATGACCTCTCTTGAAGCCGCATAGAGAGGGAAACAGAGCTGATTTTCGAGCTTGAGAACATCGTAATCGTTCATAATACCCTCCGCTCAGCCGTTCTGACTGTCATACGCCTGACGGACCGCCGTGGCGAGCTGGTCGGCGCAGGATGTGGGTTTTGTGCCGCAGGTGTTACCCTTGAGATACTGCTCGATTTTTTCAACACTCCAGCCGTCAACAAGCTTGGAAATGGCTTTTAAGTTGCCCGAGCAGCCGCCGGTAAAGACAATATCCGACACCTTGTCGCCTTCAAGATTGAATCTGATTAACTGAGGGCAGACGCCTCTTGTTCTGTAAGTGAACTGCATAATACCGCCTCCTATTGGTTTTTTGCAATTTGATTTTTTACAATTAAATTTTATTCTGTTATTATGCTTTTGTCAAGTGTTTTATAAAAGAAAAACCGCCCTGCACGGGCGGTAAAAATGCCGAACTGTGTTTCAGACCGTTATTGAGCTTATGTAGCAGCCGTATTCGTCCTCGGCGAAATCCAGGCGGTATTCGGGAGCGTCACTGCCGTTTTTGCCCTTTGTGAGAATAATATAACAGCCCGTTTCGTCGTCAACTTCTTTTGTGATGTGATAGGCGGAGCCGTCGGTTTCTCTGAGAGCAATAAAGGCGTTGCCGTCCTGTGCATAAAAGTCGGGATTCTCTTCTTTCGAGGGCATTTTGTAGCCGTCAACGCGAAGCATATAAAACAGAAGCGAATAGACTCTGTCGGTTGACATAGACGCATATTTTCTGCCGTCCTCACCCTCGACGGAATCAAAGCTGTAGGGGTCGATGCCGGAGAAGAAACGGATGAAGAAATCGCTGATATAATCCGCATCGATATCCTCTTTGCTTTCAAACGGAGGAAGCGTAATATAGACCTCTTTGAGAGGGTCGGTGAAGGACTTGTAGCTTGTTGCTTTTTTGTCATCGGTGAACTCGTAGTTGAAATCGAACTTGTTTTCAAAGAGGGACTGATTCTCGCTGAGCTCCTCGGGAGTGAGAGTGACATCTGAGGTTGATGATTTGCCCGAGCAGCCGGCAAGGGCGCAGGAGAAAGCAAGAACCAACACCAATATAACGGATAAGCTTCTTTTTGCCATAGGTAACACCTCGCTGAAATAATATATTCATTATAAACTTAACAGAGCGTCTGAGTCAACTGTTTTATAAACTGATTTATTCTTATTAATATTGTCGGTTGCAATAATACTTTTATTGTGCTATATTGTAATTAATCTTTTTAAAAAATAAGCGAAGGGGGCGGAAGCAGTTTGAAAAATGTATATTTTGTTCAGGTGGATGTTTCCGCCACATTTAACCATCAGAGCGCTTACCTGCCCTATACGGCGGGCGTGCTTGCCGCCGCCGCGTGGGAAAGTGAAATTGTAAAAGAGAACTTCGCTTTCAAGGATTTTATCTTTTTGAGGGAGGATGTTGCCGGGGTTGCCGCGAGACTGGATAACCCTTGTATTGTCGCATTCTCCTGCTACAGCTGGAACACGGAATACAACAAGGCGCTCGCAAATGAAATAAAGAAGCTGTTCCCCTCCTGCATCAATATATTCGGCGGGCACAATGTTCCCGATGATTTTACGATGCTTGAGGAAAACGGCTGCATTGATTTTCTGTGCCACGGTGAGGGCGAGGACACGGTCAGAATACTGTTTGAAGCAATAGCGACGGGCGGAAGTTTTGACGAGGTGCCCAATATCTCTTACCGCAAAAGCGAAACGGAATATAAGAGAACGGAAACGGTCTGCCAGAAGACTCTTGACTACCCCTCCCCCTATCTCGGCGGATGGTTTGACAGAATTGTGGAAGAGCACCCAGACATTGTTTTCAACACGATTCTCGAGACGAGCAGAGGTTGCCCGAACCAGTGCGCCTACTGCGACTGGGGTTTGCTGAAATCGAGAGTCCGTCTTTTCCCGCTTGAGCGCATTGTTGCGGAAGTTCAGTGGATGGCGGACCACAAGATTGCGTTTGTGTGGGGCGCCGACGCTAATTTCGGAATGTTTGACCGCGACCTTGAAATTGCCGACGCTCTTGTTGAGGTCAAGAAAAAAACGGGCTATCCCGAAAGAATGCGTATGAACTACGCAAAAAACAACTTTGAAAATGTTTTTGCAATAGTCAAGAAGTTCAAGGAATGCGATTTTGACAGAATAGGCGCGACGCTCTCGTTCCAGAGTATGTCGCCCGTTGTTCTCAAAAACATAGGCAGAACGAACAAGGACCTTGATTTTTATAAAAATCTGCTTGCAAAATACAATAAAGAGAATATGAAGGCGTATTCGGAGCTTATTCTCGGTATGCCGGGCGAGACCTATGAGAGTTTCATAAAAGGTATCTGCACTCTTTTTGAAATCGGGCTTCACTTTGTTTATGACGTTTACGCCTGCGTTCTTCTGCCCAATTCACGCATGGGGCAGAAGGAATATGTTGAAAAGCACGGGCTTAAGACGGTCAAACTCGAACTGGAGAGACCCCACTACCAGGGCGACGCCTTTATGATTCCCGAATACAATCAGATTGTTATTGAAACAAACACAATGAGCCGTGAGATGTGGGTGCGCTCGTTTACATTTGCTTTTATTACCAAAATATTCCATGCGGCAGGTCTTCTGAGGGCATTTGACATTTACCTGCACCTTGAAATGAATGTTCCTTACGAGGACTTCTACGACGGGATTATGGATTATTTTGACGCAAACCCCGACCTGCTGGCTTCAAAACTGTTTTTTGAGACGAGAAACAACGTCAACAGGCGTTCGCTGGGGCAGCCGAGCGAAAAGTATTTCTTTGAGCCGTGCGGCGATGTTGTGTGGGACGACAACGAAATATATTATATTAATGTTCTGACTCATCTTGACGAGTTTTATGACAACGTTACGCCGTTTATCAAATCATTCGGTATTAAAGACGATGTGTTTGACGACCTGATGACCTACCAGAAAGCCGTTCTCAGGAAGCCCTGTGAGGAACAGTGCGAAATAGACCTGAAATATGACGTTCACGGTTTTCTGACGGATGCTTATGTGAACGATTTTCACGAATTGAAAGCAAAAGAGCACCACCTTGTTTTAAGAGATTCCGACACCATGCCCGACTGGCCTGCCTTCGGAAAAATCGTTATATGGTATGGCCGTCTCGGAAGAGCATCCTATAAGGATGATATAAGGGCTGAAGAATGATTATACTTTGCGGGCACTCTTTATGAAACATAACGGGTGCCTTTCATATTTATTTATTTTTCTTGTTCTGAAGAATAAATAATATTAAACAAAAGCTTGACAAAACAATACATTTTATGTATAATATGTATTAATTTAGCGGGAGCTGAAGATTATTTATATTTCCGCAGTTAGCGTTAGCTAACACGAATTGCAGAGGAGTGCAAACGCAGGTAAAGGCATAATTGCCTGCCTGAAAGCTGCATAATCGGAAATATGAAATGATTTATCAACAGAGGGAGGCGTTTTCATATGGGAAACTACTCCGTTAGCATCTGCATGGGTGCTCTTAACGAAGCACATTCACTGAGAAAATGTATTGAAACCATAGCAAAAGACTGCAACAAAGAAGACATCAAAGAAATACTGATTTGTATCTGCGACTACACCACAGACGAGTGTAAACAGGTTATTTCGGAGCTTCAGGGCGAATACCCCGACCTGTCTATTCAGACGGTTTACCAGCCGCCGCAGGAGAAATATCTCGGCGGAGCGTGCAGGGTGACATTCCCCGTTGTTACGGGAACACACATTCTTGTAATGTCAAGCGACCTTGAATGCGGACCCGAATATGTTGCCCGGATAATCGGACTTTCAAAAGAGAATCCCGACAAGCTTGTCAAGGGCTCGCGCTGGCTGCCCGACTCTGTTTTTCACGGATACGGCGCATTGAGAAAAGCGGGTAACAAGCTGTTTCAGATTTATATGAACATTCTTTACGGGCGCGGAATAACGGACTACACCTATTCTTTTGAAGCCGCTCCGACAGAAGTTTTCAGGTCAATGTATTTCAGACCCGACGGAAGGGCTGCAACGCTTGAAATGGTTGCCGACCCCATCCGGCGCGGAGTTGAGGTTGTTGAGTTCCCTGTTGACTGGCAGAAACGCGAGGAATTTGCGCACCGCAAGACGCCTGCCGAAGATTTTAAGATGCTTATGCTCTACCTGCGGACTTCTTTGAGCATAAGATTTATGAAAACAGACAAATAATAAATACCGGTTGATTTCAGAAAAATCAATCGGTATTTTTGTTTATGTATTGAATATCCTTTATGATGTTCTGACCGCCTCTTCTGCCGAACCAGACGATGTCGCGGGCAAAATCGGGCAAATTGTGGGGAATATTGCCTGCGTTTATTCTCAGTGTATAATCTCCGCTGTGAAGACCGGAATAAGCGTTCTGGTAGATGTCGGAAAAATAAGCGAACCAGTCGTGTTTTACCTGAAGGTCAACCGTTTCGGAATAAGGGTTTTTGACGATTGCCTTCTGATAGCTCATAAGCTCCGGCAGAACATCATCGCCGTCAAAGAAGGAGTTGAGGAAGGGCGTTATCTCATCAAAAAATCTGAAATACTCTTTTGCGACCATAAGGAAGGTGCCCTCGTCAAGCGGCCATATAAGCTCGCCGTAATCCGGGTCGCTGCAGGTAAAGGAGCCGTCGCCTTCAAGGATTTTTTTGTATTTGCCGTAGAGGAAGGCAATCGCCCTGCCGCAGACGGTCTGCGGATTATTTTTGGCAAACGAAATGAGCTGCTCGTAGAAATCGGTGTATTTAACGCCTTTTTCGTAATAGAGATAAATCGCGAAGCACTGGAGCAGACCGAGGTTGTGAAACGCCCTGACGACGGAGGAAATGACGTTGCAGTCAATCCATTTTTCTTCTGTCAGACTTGACGTGCCGACGACCATTTTTGAGAACTCTTTTATGCTGTTTTTATCGGGAACGACGTGATACTGGTGCTGTTCGGCAATAACCGAGCGGATATTGTAACGGCTGATATAATCGGGGTCGTTCATAATCGAATTTGTCAGCAGTTCACAGTTGAAGAAATTAATTGACATATGCTGACCGTATTCGAGAAGCTGCTCGATTCCGTCGCGGAAAGACTCGTATGTTTCGCCGGGCAGTCCGAGGATAATCTCGGAATAGGCGGAAATGCCGTTCTGATTATACATCCGCATTAATTCGTGGAATTTTGTAAGCGGCATATTTTTGCGGTAGATGTTGTCGAGAACGTCCTGACTCATTGACTGGAAAGAGAGGGTTGCGCCCTTGCACATTCCCGCTTCATTCAGGCGTTTGTTTATGCGGAAAACGGTTTCGGGGTTGTTTTTTGAATAGGTTGCCTGGAATTTCTGCGGAAAGCCCGTTTCTGCGTGACGTTCTATGAGGTAATCGATTATCTCCTCATCGCGCGGGAAAAGCCCGAAATTGGCGTCTGCACAGTAGCAGTATTCGATTTTATGCTCCGACATCCAGTCGATTTCGGCGCGGACCGTTTCGATGTCATACATACGCACCCTTGACTTTATGTTGCCCCAGTCGCAGAAGGCGCATTTATTGGGGCAGCCGCGGTTTGTTTCAAGGATGGAGGAAAACTCAAGCTCCTCCTCTTCAATAAGGGAATCAAAAAGGCCTTTGAGGTAGGGCGATACTCTCTGCGGGATACAGGTGATTTCGCTCTTGGTTCTTTTTATTTCGCCGTTTTGTTTGTAAATGATGTTCGGTATTTCTTCAGGCTCCGCTTTGCCGCAAAGGTGCAGGAGAAGAAGACGGAAACTCTCCTCCCCTTCGCCGAGCAGAACATAATCGACATATTCGAAGTCACATATGTCGCTCCCGGAATTTATCTGGTGCCCGCCGAAGACAATGACGCAGGAGGGAAATTTTTCTTTTATCGCCTTTGCGAACGCCTTGTTGTATTCATAATTCCAGACATAGCAGGAAAAGCCGATTAAAAACGGATTTTCAATTGATTCAACCGCTTTGTCGATACTGAGACGTTTATAGAAAAACTTTTTGAACTCATATTCTTTGCTTATCTGTTCATCCTCAAAAGCGTATGCGACAAGCGAGCCCGCAGCATAGGGAAAATAGACGGAATTCCCATACTGTGAGTTTGGCTGAGCCATATAAAGGTTTTTCATAGGTCTCACCGCTTTTCGCTTTGGATTCTTTTAAAGGTAAACTGATATTTTTTTGACGGGTTCTTTTATTCCTTCAAAGACAGGATTGTTGAGAACGAAAGCCCTGAAGTCATCAAATGAAACATCTTCTTTAAGCACTGCAAGAAGGTAGCCGCCTGCGCCCGCTCCGCAGATGCAGAGGGCATCTGCCGCTTTTTTGCATTCATCGACGATTTTGTCAATATGAACGTCGGTGACATCGGGTGAAAGCTCCTTTAAGAGCGACCACTGACGGTTGATGCAGCGGGCAAACGAGGAACCGTCGCCGTTTTT
>JAEEGL012740828.1_pt1 | contig 10508 bp, 7 predicted proteins | sample 9134231 | NCBI WGS metagenome assembly JAEEGL01 (sample SAMN16246548, study PRJNA631951) | gut metagenome | biome: gut microbiome; feature: rumen; material: fiber-attached | host: Bos | place: Iran: Karaj | collected 2018-10 | reverse complement strand
TTTATTTTTTATGTCGAGGTGCAGCCTAAGTTCACAGAGCGTAGCGATGTAAAGTTAGTGAAAGCTGAGCGGAGAACATTTGGAGCCCCTTGATAAGGGGCGGACTTAAGGCAGGGATATATTCTACCACCCCTTCCTCCCCGTAAATTATTCATTTGTCTTGTACTCCTTGTCTGCTTGTCTGCTTGCTCTGCATATCCCCCTTGGGGGATGATAGGGGGCTCTCCTTTTGAAGTCGCGTACCTAAAGGCACGCAAGTTCTTTTTGCCGTTCATATACCGGCCATTGCATAGCCGGCTACCGATATCCGGTACCTGACGGCACCGATAATTTAATCATAGAATAGCGCGTTGAGTGCTACATGTGCCAACTGCTATATCATTGCCTAAAAAAAAACTGACGCGGATTAAACCTTCGGAGGGTTGCTGCGTCACATATATAAATAGGTATTATTTTCTTCGGAAAAACCATAACTGTAAAATTAAAGCAGAATCGAATGAACAGAAACCTCTTGCTGATACTCTTGATGGCGATATCACTGGTATCGGCTGCACAAGACAGAAAGATTACGGGAAAACTAATCGACGGTGACTCAAAAGAGCCGTTGTCGCTTGCTACCGTGCAGTTGCTGAAGAACGACAGCACGTTTATTGTTGGTGCATTGACCGACGACGACGGTGCGTTCACACTGAAAGCGCCACAGAACGGTAACTTCATCGTGAGATGCAGTTACGTGGGATATGTGACGATTGCCCAGAGCGTGAAGATTCAGAACAACGGTAACGTGGACATGGGTTCGATGACGATAAAGCCCGATGCCGTGATGCTGAAAGGCACTACGGTGACGGCGCAGGCTTCGAAGCTGACGATAAAGAAGGACACGTTTGTGTATAATGCCGCTGCCTATCGCACCCCTGAGGGCTCGGTGATTGAGGAGCTGGTGAAGAAGCTGCCCGGTGCGGAGGTGGATGAGGATGGCAATATCACCATCAACGGTAAGCAGGTGAAGCAGATTCTCGTGGATGGCAAGGAGTTTATGAAGGGTGATACGAAGACGGCAATGAAGAACCTGCCTACGGATATCATCAACAACATAAAGGCTTACGACAAGAAGAGTGACCTGGCTCGTATCACGGGAATAGAAGACGGTAATGAGGAGCCTGTGCTCGACTTCGGTTTGAAGCCTGGCATGAACAAGGGCTTCATGAGTAATATCGACCTTGCCATCGGTAACCACGGGCTGTATGCCGAGCGTGTGATGGTGGGTATGTTTAAAGACAAATGGCGTCTGATGGGCTTCGGCAATGCCAACAACACCGGCGACCGCGGATTCCCCGGTGGCGGCGGTGGCGGTAACTGGCGCAATGTGCAGGGACGCAGGGCTTCGAAGATGGCTGGTATCAACTTCAACTTCGACAACAAGAGCAGCCTGGAGTTTGATGCCTCGATGCGTTGGAACCACGGCAACACCGATGTGCTCTCGCTGCAATCGACACAGATGTTTGTGGGTACGGGCTCGTTTGGCAACAGCCTGTCGCAGAACTATTCGCGCTCTAACAGCTGGGATGGCAGACTGCGTCTGGAATGGCGTCCCGACTCGATGACTAACATACTGTTCCGTCCATCGGTGACACTGTCGAAGAACGACGGACGTGGATGGAGCAACTCGGCTCAGTTCAGTGATGATCCGTATAACTATGTGGATGACCCCCTGGATCCCGAGTCGATAAAGAAGCTCGACGACGAGGAGGTGGCTGTGAACTACCGCACCAACTCATCGCTTACGTACAGCGACAACAACTCGGTGCGCTCGATGCTGCAGTTTAACCGTCGTCTGAACAACCGCGGAAGGAATATCACGGTGCGTGGCGACTTCAGCTACAGCGACGGCAATTCGAAGAATATCACTGCCAACGAGGTGACACTGTTTAAGGTGATGAATGCCGCAGGACTCGACTCCACCTATTACACAAACCGCTACTCGGTTACCCCCACGAAGAACTACAGCTACTCGGGACAGTTCACATACAGTGAGCCGATTGCCGACAGGACTTATCTGCAGTTCTCGTATCAATATACATACAACTACTCGAAGTCGGACAAGACAACATGCGACTTCAGCCTGCTGCCAGAGAATATCTTTGCCGGACTCACACCGATGTACCGCGACTGGAGCATGTATCTCTCGCATATCCCTGTGGGCACAACGCTCGACGACTATGAGAGTGAGAGCCTGAGCCGTTTCTCGGAATACAAGAACAACATCCACGAGATAAACCTGATGTTCCGCCGCATACGCGATAAGTATCAGCTCAATGCCGGTGTGATGTTCCAGCCACAGCGCAGCAATTTCACACAAGACTATCTTGGTATCCATACCGATACGGTGAGGAACGTGTTTAACATCACCCCTACACTCGACTACCGTTATCGTCCGAATGATCTCACCGAGCTTCGACTCACTTACCGCGGCTCTACATCGCAGCCCAGCATGACTCAGTTGCTGGATATCCGCGACGACAGCGACCCGCTGAACATCCAACAGGGTAACCCCGGACTGAAGCCATCGTTCTCGAACAACCTGCGTCTGTTCTACAACACCGCACGGCAGTATCATCAGCAGTCGTTGGCACTCTTCGGAGGTTATACCAACACCCGCAACTCGGTGGTGAACAAGGTGAATTATAATATGTCGACTGGTGGAACAATCCGCACCTATGAGAATATCAACGGCAACTGGAATGTGAACTTAGCTGGTGTGGCAAGCACTGCCATCGACTCGGCAGGAGTGTGGAACGTGAACCTCTTTGCACGTGGCGCATATAATAATATTGTGGGTTATCTCTATCAGGATAAGTTGCAGGAGAGTATCAAGAATACTACCCGCACCACAAGTGTGATGTCGAACCTGAGAGGTAGCTGGCGTAAGAGTATTCTGGAAGTGTCGCTCGATGCAAGTCTGAATTACACCCACTCACGCAATAAGCTGCAGAGCTCGGTAAACCTCGACACATGGCAGTTTGCATACGGTGGCAGCGTGAACGTCTATGCACCTTGGGGAACAAGTCTTTCCACCGATATTCATAATCAGAGTCGCCGTGGATACAACGACAAGAGTATGAACACCAACGAGCTGATATGGAATGCCCAGATATCGCAGAGCTTCCTGCGTGGAAAGCCTCTGACCGTATCGCTGCAGTTCTACGACATACTTGGAAAGATGAGCAACTACAGTCGTAACATCACCGATATGATGCGCTCCGACACTCAATATAACACCATCCATTCGTATGCCATGGTTCATGTCATCTACCGCCTTAACTTGTTCAACGGCAGGAGTCAGCAAGGTGGTTTTGGTGGCCCTGGCGACAGAGGTGGCTTCGGTGGTAACCGTGGCGGTGGCAACCGTGGCGGCTTCGGCGGCGGACGTCCTGGAGGCGGCGGACCACGATAAGGTGTTATTTAAAAGAAGATTTTGATAATGAATCATAAATTACTTTCCATCTTCATTTTTGTCTCACTGTCTGTCATAGCCAATGCACAGACAGTGAGCATTAATGGTAAAGTAATTGACGCAGAAAACGGTGAGCCCGCAGTGGGTACTACGGTTCAGCTGTTTGAAACCGATACAGTATATGTCGGCGGTGCTGTGGCTGACACATTGGGATTGTTCCGTATCTCAGACTTAAAGAGTGGTATTTTCAAACTGAAGATATCATCGCTTTCGTATGCCGACACCACTTTCGTGATTGATACGAAGTCGGAAACAGAGATATCACTTGGCGTTATCCGCATGGCTCGCGATGCTATCATGCTCGACGAGACTATCATCACAGCTCTTCTTCCGAAGATGGTTGTCCGCGACGACACCATTGTTTATAATGCCGATGCCTATCAGGTACCTGAAGGCTCTGCAATAGAGGCTCTCGTGGAACAGCTGCCTGGAGCGAAGATTGATGACAGCGGTAAGATTACCGTCAACGGAAAAGAGGTGAAGAAAGTGAAGCTCGATGGACGTGAGTTCATGGGTGGAGGCAGCACAAACGAGATGTTGAAGAATCTGCCGTCGTATATCGTGGATAAGATAAAATCGTATGACGAGAAGAGCGACATGTCGCGTCTCACAGGTATCGACGACGGTAATGAAGAGGCAGTGCTCGACTTCACCGTAAAGCCTCGTATGAGGAAAGGACTCAATGGCAATATCGATGCAGGATATGGCAACAAGGACCGCTATGGACTCAACGGCTCGCTGTCGAGATTCAGTGGTAACCTGCGATTCAATGTAATGGGAGGTGCCAACAATGTGAATGGTCGTGGATTCAGTGGACGGCGTGGAGGTCGTGGGGGAGGCAATGGGCAGACAACGGCAAAGAATACGGGAGTGAACATCAACTACGACAACCGCAAAGGATTGAAGATTGACGGTGGCGTGAGATGGAATCATTCGGATAACGATACCAGGGAAAAGACTTCTACCGAAAACTTTGTGTCGCGAAATGCTGCATTCTCAAACCGCACCTCGCAGTCGTTGTCTCGCAATGACAACTGGAATGCAAACTTCCGTATAGAATGGAAACCCGACACACTGACGACAATAAACCTGCGCCCGAATATGACTTATTCGACTAACGACAGGCGTTCGGAGAATACATCGGCATCGTATCTCGAGAATCCTTACGACTATGTGCTTGATCCGCTCGACAATGAGAGTATCGATGAACTTGCACGTCAGGGTATTATGGTGAACCGTCGTATGGGCAAATCGATATCGTTTGGCGAGAATAAATCGTTCGGCACTTCATTCATGATTCACCGCAGACTCAGTGCAAAGGGAAGAAACATCAACTTGAACACAAACATCAGCGTAAGCAACAACACGAATAAGAGTCTCTCGGCATCGAGTGTGCACCTTTATCAGGTAAAGGATATCTATGGCAACGACTCCACATATCAGACTAACCGCTACACACTGCGTCCGTCGAACAGCCTCAATTACAGTCTGCAAGTGACATATACCGAGCCAGTGCTGAAAAACGTATTCCTGCAGACAAGCTATCAGTTCCGCTATAGTCACTCGAAGAGTGATCCATCTACATACGATTTCGATGACATGACAGAAGATGTCTTCCTTGCCACACTGAACAAATACCGCGACTGGGACAGCTACTTCTCAACTCTCGAACAGCCACTCGATTATTATCTCGACCGCAATCTCAGCCGATATGCTGAACACACCAACACAAATCACGATATAGATGCACAATTGCGTATTGTGCGCGAGAAGCTAAATCTTAATGTGGGTGTAGCCCTGCGCCCACAGCGGTCGCATATGAAGCAGGATTATATGGGACGCTTCATAGATACTATCCGCACCGTAACCAACTGGGCACCATCGCTGAACATGACTTATCGCTTCTCGAAGACAAGCAATCTCCGTCTTCGCTGGAACGGTTCCACAGGGCAGCCATCACTCGATGATCTTATCGATATCTACGACGACAGCGATCCACTCAACATCCGCCGTGGTAATCCTGGACTGAAGCCATCGTTCACAAACAATGTCTCAGCAAACTACAACAACATGTGGCGATTGAAACGACTGACTACAATAGCCGGTTATGTGAATTATCGCACAGTGAAGAACTCTATCGGTTCGGCGGTGACATATAATGAACAGACTGGTGGCTCCATACGCAGACCAGAGAATATCAACGGCAACTGGAGCATATCGTCGGGACTCACTTTCAACACTTCAATCGACACACTCGCTGCGTGGAATGTGAATTCATCGACTGATTATTCTTTCTCACACCGTGTGGGATTTATCACTCTCGACAATCACAGCAGCTCGGTTGAGAATATCACACGAGTGACTGACATCGGTGAGCAGATTGGATTGAGTTATCGCAGCAAGTTGCTGAAGGTAGATCTCGATGGCTCGCTCAATTACAATCATGCCCGCAACGAGCTTCGCCCACAGAGCAATCTCGACACATGGCGATTCTCATATGGAGGTAGCGTGACACTTAATCTGCCGTGGAACATGAGCGTAACATCGAATATCCACGAGCATAGTCGCCGCGGATATGCCAACGAAGAGATGAACACAAACGAGTTGCTTTGGAATGCGCAGATAAGTCAGTCGTTCTTACGACGAAATGCACTCACCATCTCGCTGCAGTTCTACGATATACTGAATCGTCAGAGCAATTTCTCACGTAGCATTGATGAGCGTCGCCGCACTGACACCGAGTATAATTCGATACACTCGTATGCCATGCTCCACGTCATTTACCGCATCAACTTGTTTGGCAATCGCAGTGATCGCCGTGAGATGGGGCGTGGATGGCAGTTTGGTCCTCCAGAGGAAGGTGGTGAGCGCGGTAATGCACCACGTGGAGAAGGACGTGGAAGAGGTGGCTTCGGAGGAGGCTCAAGAGGTCCTGGCGGTGGAAGACCAATGTAATAACATCAGTTGAAATACAATAATAAAAAAGTAGAATCGCAGAGCAAATGTTGAATATAACCCTGCAATTCTACTTTTTTTGTAAATGGTTGAAACTTAAGATATTAATTCATATCCGTTCAACTCACTTATATGCTTTCATTAAAGAGGCTTTCTTATGCTATAAAAGAGGCTTTCTTATGCTATAAAAGAGGCTTTCTTATGCTATAAAAGAGGCTTTCTTATGCTATAAAAGAGGCTTTCTGCCAAGAGTGATAAATTACATATCGGCTCTGTCGCTGACGTTGTCGCCCTCAGTAGGCTTCAGCACAGCTTCGAAATCTGTGTAGCCTGCACTGACAAGAATGTCGTACCACTGAATGAGCTTCTTGATGTCAGAGTCGCGTACTCGGTCGCGATCAAATGAGGGGAGTACCTCGCCGAAATACTTTTTCAGTTCTGCCGACGGGCATTTCTTGTAATTGAGTGAGCACACCTTACTCTGCTCTTTCTCGCCAAGGTTTTTAAGTACCTGCCAGAGTGGGATATCCTCTTCGTCGGTGTACATGGCTATGTCGGCAAGACTGGTGACGCGGTCGGATGCAAAGATAGGCATACGACGATGCTGCTCGTCGAGTGATTCTACGATAAGTGTGTTTTTGCCCTGCGATACAAGGCGATAGAGTCCTGGCTTGCCAGAGATTGAGATAATTGTTTCCATTTTTATTGTTACTGTTTCTTATTTATTGTCTTTTCGTTACTGTCGTCGATGTTTAAAGGAGTTGTTCCAATTGCTGCTCAATATCTTTTACTCCATCGTTGACGATGACATAGTCAGACTGCCGTGCAATGATTTGCTGTGGTGTCTGGCTGTCAATCCATTGCCGTGCTTGAGAGGCAGTTATATGGTCGCGCTCAACAATACGCTTGACTCTCACACGCTTTGGTGCCACCACACACACTACACGATCGATGTGTGTGCGGCTGTTGAATTTACTCTCGAAGAGTATGGCACTCTCAATCCATGTAAGTCCCGATTGCTCAAAATCGCGTGCCACAGCGGGATGAACAATGTCGTTGATGGCTTGTTTGTTTGCCTCACTTTTGAGCAGAAACTCAGCGATGACACGCTTGTTAAGTTGTCCGTCAACGATTACAGGCTTTCCGATTAACTCCGCCAGCGCATTCTGTATGTCGCCAGACTGCCGCATAATCTGCTTAGCGGCAGCATCGCAGTCATATACCTCGATGCCCCGCTTGCGTAGCAGCGATGCCACATAGCTTTTTCCCGAGCCTATGCCTCCGGTGATGGCAGTGATGATACGTCGCTCCATGAGTGTCAGCGTTGCTCAATCAGATAGTCCACCTGATTGTTTACGAGGTGAGCGTTGCGCACTGTCTGCGGCGACTCAATCAGCTTGAGAGTGCATTTCTCCGACGGATTGGCAACGATGTCGTTGTAGTCAGCCTGTACAGTGAACTGCTCGGGATGTATGAATCGGAAGATGCTTGCTCCCACATTGAAGCTCACCTCTACCTTGGCTGGGAATGTGCGCAGTATCTTGTCGGCAGGCATTCCCACTGCAGTGACGGGTACCTCGATGGTTTGTTCGGTAAGGATGTCAGGGCAGAGTGTCACCTTCACTTCGGCAGGTACACATTTCATGCCTGTGCGCTTGGTGAGAGGCACTGTCTGAACCACTGTATCCTCGTAGTTGGTGATGTCGAGCTTTGCAGTCACCGAGTTGAGACTGTCGAGTAACTTCTGTGAGGCATACACTGCCACAGTGGATGGTTCCACGTGTGTGGATGCAAGATAATAACTGCCGGCAGGGTCCATATTACCTGTCAGTCTCACTGGCACTTCCTTCCGCTGGCCGTAATTGAAATAAAACTCCAGCCGCTCTGGCTTCATCGATACAATCTTAGTTGAAGAATGCAGATTTTTGGTAACCGCTTTCTGGATATCTACAGTGGTGATTATGCCTTTCAGATGCTCCGATGAAGCATATTTCGAGAAGTTAAAAACAGCGGGTGCAATGCCTTTGCCCAGCCAATAAGTCATCAGTGTCATTCCCTTGTCGCGCAGCACCAGATGTATGGTGTCGGTCATCTCGGTAGTGATAACGGCGTTATCGGGCACACCTGTCAGTGCCACAGCCACGGGATACTCGCGGTCGGTGGTTTCATCGAGGGTCATCGAGAGCCAGAAAGCTCCGCTGAGGATAAGAAAGAAAAGGAAAACGAGAGAGTCTCTGTTCAACATTTTGAACACGACTTCTCTCATTCGTTTTAAAATACGTTTGATTCCCATTTCTCTCAATTGTTTACATTCGCAGCGCGTTTATGCGTTGGCACCTGTCTGCTGTGTAGCACTTGCGAACACGTAGTTCTTGTCAACTTTCAGCACAACGCCGCGTGCCACTTCCACCTCGACGATGTTGCGTGCGAAGTCAACGCTCTTCACTGTGCCGTAGAGTCCGCCGCCTGTCACTACCTCAGTGCCTGGCTGAAGTGCGTTTTGGAATGCGCGAATCTCTTTCTGACGTTTCTGCTGTGGTCTGATCATGAAGAACCACATGATTGCGAAAATAGCAATAAGCATGATGAGCATACTCATTCCTCCGCCTTGGCCTTGTGCCTGTAAAATAATCTGTGTCATATCGTTTGAATTTTAAAATAATAATATCTGTTTTGCTATGTTAATGCTGTTTATTCTCCATCGGCTTGAATATCTTGCCTGTAGCATTCAGGTAGCGAGCAATAGAGTCGAGCATGCCGTTGATGTATCCTCCACTGCGGTTGGTGCTGTAGAGTTTTGCAAGGTCAACGTATTCGTTTATCGTCACCGATACGGGGATTCCGGGGAATGTGACCATCTCGGCTATTGCTATTTGCATGATTATCACATCCATGAATGCCAGTCGCGAGAAGTCCCAGTTGCGCGATGTCTCGCTCATATAGCGCTGGTACTGGTCGGCGTTGAGTATTGTCGAGCGGAGCAAGCGGCGTGCAAAGTCTTTGTCTTCCTCGTCTTTGTATTCAGGCAGAAGCTCCTGATTGCGGCCATTCTCGGGCGAGAAACGCTTGATGGTCTTCAGTACAAATGTGTCGACAATCTCTTTGTCGTCATTCCAATAGAGGCTCTTATCCTCGAGTACGGTGTCAATCTCGCTGTTGTCTTGAATCAGTTGCTTGTAGATGCGTCGCCATATCTCGCGGTCCTCATCGTATGTATCAACGCCGCTTACCATATAGTTCTCGTAGATATCGCTCTGCTCAATCATGTTGCAGATGTGGCGCACAATCTCGATGTCGTCGCTCCACGACATTTTCTTGTCGTTTACGAAGTCGTCTAACATGCGGTTTTCCGACAGTTGTGTGACGAAGCGGTTATTGATGAATTTGCTTGAGGGCAGGGGAGAGCCTTCACGCTCAGCACGCTGAGTGAGCAGCTGAACGCGATATTCCTCTTCGCGGGTTATTGCCACAATGAGCAGCAACATATAATTATATAAGTCGTAGGCTTTTGAAAGACTGAAGAACAACTCTTTCTCTGCATTGTCGATGTTGTTGTAGCCATTTTGATAATAAGCATACACCAACTGCAATACCTTAATTCTGATTAGTTCGCGATTAATCATTCTCTAACAATTAATTAACACTTTATAAATCTGATTTCTCAATACCGCGCCTGGCAAATGATGATAAGTGCTCTTCATATCTGTCGCATGTCAAGGCGCGCCTGTCTATGACATGTTTTATTTTTGCAAATATAAGTCTTTTCTGCCGATAAAGCAAGAAAACACGAAAAGATTTTCCACGTAATTATGTTTTTTTTGATTTAAGCTATCTGCAGGATGAATTAAATATGCATTTATCTATTCTCATACGTGGCAAATAAGCTGGCAAAGTAAGTGGAAAACAATAGATTTACTGAGGATAAATAATTTTGCTAGCAAAATTTCGAATAACAAGGCACTTTATTAGCATTAAAGAGGCTCTTTAATAAGAATTTTGCTAGCAAAATTTTCTGAAGGCAGTGCAAGGGGGTATGATA
>JAEEGL010899523.1_pt1 | contig 10508 bp, 8 predicted proteins | sample 9134231 | NCBI WGS metagenome assembly JAEEGL01 (sample SAMN16246548, study PRJNA631951) | gut metagenome | biome: gut microbiome; feature: rumen; material: fiber-attached | host: Bos | place: Iran: Karaj | collected 2018-10 | reverse complement strand
GCAAGAATGTAAGCCATAGCAAGGAAAGTTGTAATTCCACCAACAATTTCTTTTGAAACTGTAGTGTTTCTTTCCGAAAGCTTAAAAAACTTTTCCATAATTTATATCCTCCTATTATGGTAGACACATTTTATAATATAACAAGTACTTTATCAGTGCAGGCTGCTACACAGGTTCCACATGATGTACACTTAGTATAATCAATTACAGGAAGTCCTGATGTAATATCGATACACTGTTCAGGACATTTACGTGCACACATACCGCACTTAAAACATCCTTTAGTACAGTCCTTGCGGATCTGCACCTTGTTATCACTTTTATTTGAACAAACGCCAATGGCCCCTTTTGTATCTGCATCAATCATTTTGAACAGATGTTTAGGACAAGCTGCTGCACATTTTCCACAGGCAACACATTTAGATTTATCAACCTTTGGAAGTCCGTCATCACCCATGCTTAAAGCACCAAATGGACAAACAGCAACACAATCACCAAAGCCAATACAACCGAAGGCACATTTTTTAGTTCCATTCATTGTAAGCTGAGCTGCTTTACAGGTTTTCATTCCAATATATTCAGCTTTATCAGCAGCACATTCTTTTGTTCCGGCACAGGCAAGGAAGGCAACTTTTGGTTTAACCTCTACCCCAGCCTGTCCTAAGATTTCTGCAACCTTTTTTGCACAGTCAGAACCACCGGCAACACAACCATTTGAAGGAGCATCCCCTTTTACAACAGCAGCAGCAAAAGCATCACAACCAGCAAGTCCACAACCACCACAGTTTGCTCCACTCAAGGCATCACGTACAAGCTGAACCTTAGGATCTGTATCAACATGGAAAATCTTTTTAAAGAGACCAAGAAGTACACCAAGAAGAATGGCGATTATTGCGGCAACAATTATTGTGTATAAAATCGTATTCATTCGCGCACCTCTATTTTATTAATCCTTTGAAACCAAGGAATGCAAGACTCAAAAGACTTGCACATACATACAGAATTGGTGTTCCCGCAAAAGCCTTTGGAACATTTGCTGTCTTAACACGGCTGCGAACACCACTCATAATTACCATTGAAATCAAAAAGCCCATTGCAGAACCGAATGCATATACAAGACTCTGAACATAATTGTAGTTCTTACCAATACAGTTGATTGTAATACCAAGAACAGCACAGTTAGTAGTAATCAAAGCAAGATATACACCCATTGCATTGTAAAGTCCAGGAGACATTTTTTTAAGGAAGAATTCTACAAGCTGAACTAAAGATGCAATAACAAGAATGAAGAATAGAGTCTGCAGGAATTCAAGTCCAAGTGGAACCATTACAAGTTTATAGAGTGGCCAGGTAACTGCAGTTGCAAGCATAATTACGAAGGTTGTTGCAAGTCCCATACCAGTTGCTTTTTCAGTATCGTTTGTCATACCGATAAATGGACAGATTGCCAGATACTGAATAAATACAACATTATCAATAAGTGCAGATTTTATAAAAAGTTTAATTGTTTCCATTATTGAGCACCTCCCTCTTTATTAGCCTGATATTGTTTCCAGGCCTGCAGGCAGGCAGCAAGAATACCAAATACAAGGAAGCCACCCGGCGCACTGTTGAAAATTCCGATTCTGTATGCTTCTGGAAGAACTTCAATTTTAAATGCTGTACCAGCAAAAAGAGTTCCGCCGCCAAGCAATTCACGAATCAAAGAAATACCAACAAGAACGATTGTATATCCGATTCCCATTCCAAGACCATCGAGAATTGAATCTCCAAGCTTGTTCTTTGAAGCAAAGGCTTCTACTCGACCCATGATGATACAGTTTACAACGATAAGTGGAATGAAAACTCCAAGTGCGTTATAAAGTGATTCAACATAAGCATTCAAAACCAGCTGAACAATTGTAGTAAAGGCTGCAATTACTGTAATGAAAACAGGAAGACGAATTGCAGAAGGAATCAGTTTACGGAAGATACTGATTACAATTTCACTCATTACAAGAACGAAGGTCATTCCAACGCCCATTCCGATACCATTGAAAATGCTTGTTGTAACACCAAGAGATGAACACAAACCAATATTCAAAACAAGGAGCGGGTTTTCGCGAAGGAAACCGTTGATAAATATTTTCAATTTGTTTGATTTTTCAGCCATCACTTTGCTCCTTTTATATCAAAATAAGCAAGAAGATTTTTTGTACCTTCATTAATCAAAGAAGAAACTGCAACGCTGGTAATTGTAGCACCAGAAATCGCATCAAAGTTCTCGCCAGCCTTAAAACCACCCGCAGCGTTCTTCCCTTCAAATTGACCATAGAAAGTTTTACCATTAGGCAGCTTAAAGGTCGCATCGTTGGCCTTCAAACCGAATCCAGGCGAGTCGGTAAGCTTCAAAAATTTCAAACCGGTTACAGTTCCATCAGTTTTAATACCAATCAGGATTGTTCCCTGATCATATGTAGGTCCAGAAACCTGAGCGGCACCACCTACAATATTTCCATCCTTTTTAGCAACATAAAGTTCATCAACTGTAATCGCACCAACAACAGGTGGTGTATAATCAGTTACAGTCTCAAACTTCAATCCATTTTCCGGGAAAAATTCAGCCATTGCCTGGCTAACCTTTCTTTCCTGATTCTGGGCAATCTTTGGTGATGTAAAATTATTAACAACAGCAAGCATTGCGCAGGCAACAACAGCATAAGCACAAAGCACAAGGCCAAGCTTTATCATACTCCAGGCATTTTCTTTTTTAGCAACTTCAGCCATTACTTTGCCTCCTTTGCTGCATCTGCAGGACGTCCGGCTTTTTTGCCGTATCCATATTTACGTGCAGTCAGATTATTAAGGAATGGAGCTACACTGTTCATAATCAAAATAGAGAACATTACACCTTCCGGATATCCGCCAAAACGACGAATCAGGAATGTGATTAATCCACAGCCTAAACCGAATACTAAGCGGCCTTTTTTAGTAATTGGCGCTGTTGCATAATCAGTTACCATAAAGGTTGCGCCAAACAGCAAACCACCAGTCATAAGTGACATTGCAACATTTTCACCAGCAATCAAAGAACAAACTACAACAGTTCCAACCATTGTCAAAGGAGCACGCCAGTCAATAATTCTAGCAAGTGCCAGGAATGCAAAGGAAATCAAAATCAAAAGTGTTGAAGTTTCTCCTATACATCCAGCTCTGTTTCCAATAAAGAACTGCCACAGAGTTCCATCTTCCATTGCAAAGGTTCCAGCCTTAATTGCAGATAAAGTTGTAGCTGAAGAAATTGCATCAACTGTTCCGCCTAAAGTTTTTGGTGTCATCCAGCTTGCACCCATTGCTGCGGGGAAACTTAAGAACATAAAGGCACGACCAGTCAAAGCAGGATTAAATACGTTTGAACCAATTCCACCAAAAAGCCCCTTCGCAACAATCATTGCTACTGCTGCACCTACTACAAAAATCCATACAGGAGCTGTAGCAGGACTTACCAGAGCCATCATTACACCGGTTACACAGGCAGAAAGATTTCCAATAACTATCTTTTGCTTTGTTACTTTCTGGAACAAAAATTCAAAAAGAACACAAGAAGCAACTGATACCAGAATTCTAATCAAAGCTGCAAGACCAAATAAAACAATACCCATAATAACTTCAGGAAGAAGCGCAATAAGCACAGTTCCCATAATCATTTGAGTTGAGCATTTCAGATTAAAATGAGGGCTTGAAGAAACATAGATTTTAGAACTCATTTTGCACCTCCTTCAGCTTTTTCTGCATTTGCTTTAGCTGCAGCCTTAGCTTTTTCTTCTGCCATCTTCTGACGAACAAGACCTTTTCCAAGTCTGATTCTCTGAATAAGATTTACTTTTGCAGGACATACAAAGGCACAACAACCGCATTCAATACAATCCATCAAACCAAAGCTCTTTGCTTTATCAAGATTACCAGCTTTAAGTTCACGAACAATCAAAGCCGGTGAAAGACGCATAGCACATTTTGCAACACAAGAACCGCAGGAAATACACTGGCTCTCTTCTTCTAGGAAGGTTTCTTTTTCTGTAAGGAAGGTTACGCCGCTGGTTCCTTTTGCAACAGGGAAATCAGCTGAAGCCATAGCAAAGCCCATCATAGGACCACCGCTAATAATTTTTACAGTTCCCTGAGCTGAGTCTTCTGCCTTAAGTGTAAATACATCAGGCATTAAATCACTTACGATTGTACCAACTGGCACTCTTACATTTACAGGCTTTTCAACTGCTCCACCACTGATTGTAAGTGAACGTTCAATCAACGGCATTCCAAGACGGAATGCATCACTAATTGCGCAAACGGTACCTACGTTGGAAATTACACAACCTGCGTCTGCAGGAAGTTTTGCACTTGGAATCTCGCGGCCAGTCGATGCAGAAACTATAAACTTTTCAGCACCCTGTGGATATTTAGTCTGAACAAGACATACCGAAATCAAATCAGCTTTACCAGCATCATTAATTGCTTTTTCAAGTTCTGGTAAAAGATAGGCCTTATTATCTTCAAGAACGATTATACCTTTTGCCTTACCAGAACCGCCCTTACCACCATTTACAATGTGGAGAACAATTGCAAGACCATCAATTACTTTTGAAGGCTGTTCCAGCATAGTGCGTTCATCACAGGTAAGGTAAGGCTCACACTCAGCGGCATTTACAAGTACGTAGTCAATTATTTTATCAGCAGGAGGATTAAGTTTTACATGTGCTGGGAAGGATGCTCCACCCATACCAACAATTCCTGCTTCTCGAATTCTTTTTAAGCAGTCATCTTTAGAAGATTCAAAAGGATCTAAAACAGGTAACAAAGCTTCACGATCAGCTTCATCAGCTTCAATGATAATGCACGGAGCTGAACCGTTACCGGTAACAAGGCAATTTTGAATCTTTTTGATTTTTCCAGAAATTGAAGAATGAACAGGACAGTTCATAAAACCATCGCCATTAGCAATTATCTGTCCTTTTGCTACTTCATCACCGATTTTCACAACCGGCTGATTAGGTGCACCGCCCATAGTAACCGGTATAGTAACCGTTTTACTTGCAGGGAACGCAGGAGTAATAGGACACTGGTTACTCAGTTCCTTATACTCTTTAGGGTGAATTCCCCCTTTAAATGTTTTTGCTCTCATAATTCTTCAATTATAAACCTGCTTTCACCAACTTGCAAGAATGTAAAATGAAGAATAAAAACAAAAAAAGTTTTCTATTTTTGATTTTTGGATTTATAATTAAAGAATATGAGCAAGCTTGATTCCCTGAAAAAATTTTTAGGGATAGAAAAATTTACAAAATATACGAGAGAGTACTTTGATAAATCAAATATACGCTCAAGTCTTTATGTTTCCTCAGTTGTAATTATCCTTGAATTATGGATGATTATTTCAACTCTTTGTTTACAGTTTTTAGGTGAATTAAATCGTTCAAAATACTGGCTTTTTACACATATTGGCAGTTATATCCTGCTTCTGATTTCTTCCTGCATTCTTTTTGCATTCTCACTTTTTCATTACAAAAAAAATATACAAAATCATAAAAGCTGGCTTGCAATACGTTTTATCTTCTCTATAGTTGCAATAGGCTTTGGTATTTATATTTCTTATATTGATTATCTCAAAGGTGAACAGTTTATTACATTGATGACTATGACAATCTTTGTTTTCTGCTTCACCGTATGGCGGCCATTCTATACAATTCTATTTCTTATTGGTTCTTATGGCTTTTTCTTTTTTATTTGTAATCATGCAAATCCGGCAACCTATGCTACAAAAGTTAATCTTACGATTGTTCTTATAACAATCACAATGAGTGCAATTAATGCATATACTCAAAAGCTTAGCGAAGCAAAAAAAGACGAAAGACTTGAACAGGCCCATGACATTCTTTTAAAGCTTTCTATAAGTGATGAAGTAACCGGCATTGCGAATATGAATTATTTCCGCGGTCAGGCTTTGAAAAAAATGCAGGAAAAGGAAACTGTTGTTGAAAACATGATTTACCTTTTTCTTGATATCGAAAACTTCAAAACTCTTAATCAAAAATATGGTTTTTGGGAAGGTAATTCTTTCTTAAAAAATATTGCTGATATTCTTAATACCCTTTTTGAAGACTCTCTAATTGCACATTTTTCGAATGATAATTTTGTAATTCTTACTGAAAATATAGATATCAAAGAAAAGATTAATGAACTCAGCAAAAAGATTTCAGATTTCAAATATGATATAAAGCTTGGGCTGAAAGTTGGAGCCTTCAAGCCTCAGTCAAAAGATGATTTACCATTAATCGCCTGCGACCATGCCCGTTATGCCTGCTATTCAATCAAAAAGAATTATAATATTATCTACTGTGAATATAATGAAACCATGGCTCTTAGGTTCCAGAAAAAGCAGTATATAATTAATAATTTTGATCAGGCAATTGAAAATGAATACATTAAGGTTTTCTATCAGCCACTGGTAGATGCAAAAACTGGAAAAGTATGTGGTCTGGAAGCTCTTTCACGCTGGGATGATCCGACATATGGTTTCCTTCCTCCTGGGGACTTCATTGAAACTCTTGAGGAATATCATCAGATTCACAGACTTGATATGTTTGTCGTAGACAGAGTCTGCCGCGATATAAATATATCAAAAAGTACCGGACGAAAGATTGTACCAATTTCTCTGAATTTTTCTCGCATAGACTTTGATTCCTTAAATCTTGCAAAAGAAGTTGGGAACTGTCTTGAAAAATATAATATTGATAAGGATGCAATCCATATTGAAGTAACTGAAAGTACCTTGTCAGAAGATGATGAAAAGCTGAAGGATGAACTAAAGAGTTTCCGTTCACAGGGCTATGCACTCTGGCTTGATGATTTTGGTTCAGGATATTCGGGATTGAATGTTCTTAAGGAATATGATTTTGACCTTATCAAGATTGATATGAAATTCCTTTCAAATTTCAGCGATAACCAAAAAGCACGCCAGATTCTTAAGAATGTAATAAACCTTGCTAATGATCTTCAAATGCAGACTCTTACAGAAGGTGTAGAAACTCAGGAAGCATATGAGTTCCTCCGCGAAATTGGTTGCGGGAAATTACAGGGCTATCTTTTTGGAAAGCCAATGCCAAAAGCTGAATTTGAAGCAAAATTAGAGGATGGAACATATACTATTTAGTATTAAAAAAATTAAAATATTTTTTAAAAATTCGTATTTTTGCTATTGACTAAAATGGTCCAAAAATATATATTAAATACATCACTTGCGGCAGTCATATAACGGCTCATTATCTCAGCCTTCCAAGCTGATGACGAGGGTTCGACTCCCTTCTGCCGCTCTTCTTTAAACACTTCAGAGTTCTGAAGTGTTTTTTTTATTTTTTATATTTTGACTTCTTTGGAGTCGAACCCTACGGGTTCGGGCACGAGGCATAGCCTCGTGCCCAATTTGCTAAAATTGCTATTCGCAATTTTTTAACGCAAATTGCCCTTTGCCGCTTGTGTTTATGGGAGTCGCCCCCCAAGGGGTTCAGCTGCTCGATAAATCTCGCACCCAATTTACTAAAATTGCTTTCGCAATTTTAGTAAATTGCCCTTTGCCGCTCGTGTACTTTGGAAATTGCCCTTCTGGTGCTTCGTTAAATTTATTAGATCTTTTTGAAGTCGACTTGACCTTTATTAATGTAGGTTTGGATGCGGTTCTTTTTTGGTCTTAGATTTTCTGTAAAATATCGGATATCGGATGCGTAATCTGAGGCTACATATTCTGCATCATAATTTAGACTTAATGTTTCTGCTTTTCCTGTATCTGTGGTTCTGGAAATTGCACCATAGAATTTTATGATATCTTCAGCTGCTGAATAATATCTCATCAGATTTTTTATCTTGAATTGTTTCTGTAAAAACTCAAGTTGTATTTTCTGGATTTCTTCGTGAGAATCACAGGCAAAGTTAGAACAGAAGTTTTCACATTTTTCTGAATAATCATTATAAAAAAGTTCAAAAAGCTTTGATGGTTTTAATTTCAAAACTCTGCAAACTGAATTAAACCAGGGAACTGCCCTTCCCGCATTATAAAAATATGAGCAGGCTTTAGAAAGCTTATCTGCCCGTTTCATATCTTCTTCTGTAAACTCTTTAGTTTTTATAACATGATATGGCGGCTGACTTTCATAAATCAATCCAAGAGAATCTGCCCTGTCATATAAGTCTGTTCCAGGCAAAACTGAAAGACAGAAGATTTCAAGATTGTTTGGATACTGAGAAATTGCAAAATCAATTCCATCCCGGAAGGAACCGAAACTTTCACCAGGAAGACCAAAAATCAAATCGAGACCGAAAGTTACTCCTTCTTCATTTAATATTGAAAGTCCTTTACAGAATTTCTTTTTATCAAATGGTCGGTTTACAAGTTTAAGCGTTTGTTCATTTGCACTTTGCAAGCCTATCTGAAGTGCGCAGGGAATTCGGGTAAATTCGCGGGCAAGTTCCCTGTCCATCAATTCTGCGCGGGCTTCAAAATAATAAAAGGTATCAGGAGTTTTTTGAGCTATAAGTCTGAGTAATTCAACTGCTCTTTTTTTATTAATATTATATGTCGGGTCAAGAACAAAAACCTGAGGAATCTTTTTCTTTGCAAATAATTCAAGTTCAGCCTTAATTCTTTCCATTGGAAAAAGCCTTACAGTTTTTTCACCTTTTGATTCATAACAGTAGGCACATTTGAAGGGACAGCCTCGGGCCAGTTCCCAGAGCGCTCCTTCATATTCTGCTGGATCTATAATTCCATCTAAGTAAGGAGAATGAATTACAGCAAGATCTGGAGATGGAGAAATTATCACATTGTCTGATTTTTCAGACTTTTTTGATAGAATTTCATTAACAAGTTTAGGAACTGAGACTTCACCTTCACCACTTACTGTATAATCAAAATCTTTATAAAAGGAAGGATGGGCTGTAATTTCTGGCCCACCGGCAATGCAGACATAACCTTTTTCCCTAAGAAGTTTTGCGGCCCCTGCAAGTATCTTTATATTCCAGACAAAACAGGAAAAACAGAAGATTGCATTCTCTGCTCCGTCTGTGGTTTTTAAGAGCTTTTCAGCAATATAATCTGCAGCTTTTTCTTTATCTTTTGGAAAATCTTTATCTTCAAGACAGAAAGCTTTGAGCGAAACCTGGCACTGTCCTTTAAGATCTGGACTATGCCTGATAGCGGAAGCTACGCAGGCAGCTCCAAGCGGCAACGCCTGAGGAGATTTTTCTATTAATAAAGTTGTACAGATTACCTGAACAGGCAATTATTTACCTTCCTTTACATATTTATCCAGCTGTACATTTGCAAGATTAACTTTCTGAACAACACAAGGACCTGCAACACAACCGCCTTCACAACTCATAACTTCAACGAGATTTCCGTCACCTTCTTTTGCTTCAACACGACCGGCATTGAGTTCACCATAATAACGAAGTTTTTTCATACCTTCTTTATTAAGGCCATTAATTACATCAAGTTTTAATATTGAAGGATCAGCGAGACGGCATTTTACAGCTTCAGCAACTCCACCTGTTCTTGCAAAATTGCGTCCGCTGGCAGTTGGAACATCAGTTTTTTTAGCTGCTTCAAGCTTACTTACATTAATTCCTTTTGCTTCAAAAAATGCTGACAACTCTTCTGCAGTAATAACATAATCTACAAACTCATCATCAAAACCTTCGCGGCGTTTTGCAAGACATGGGCCTACAAATACTATAACGCATTCAGGATCATCTTTTTTAGCAATTTCTGCTGTGTAATGCATTGGACTTCTGGTTTCGCTTACACATGGATCAAGATCTGGTACATGAATATGAACAGCTCTTACATAAGCTGAACAGCAGGAAGTTGTCATCAATTTATCGCCTCGCTTCATACGCTCCGTAAACTCAGCCGCTTCCCGATCCGCGCAAATATCAGCCCCGCGTGCTACTTCGTAAATTGTTGTGAATCCAAGCTGCTGCATCCCGAGTTCAAGTTGCGCGGCGCTGCATTTAAACTGTGAAGCAATAGACGGAGCGTACATTACACTAACCTTGTGACCAGCCATAATATGTTTAATTACATCAACTAACTGGCTCTTATCCATCATCGCACCAAAAGGACACTCCTGCATACATTTACCGCAGTAAATACACTTATGGAAATCGATAACTTCGTGACCATCTTCCCCTTTTGAAATTGCTCCAACAGGACACGCAGCTTCGCAAGGAACTGTAATTTTAATAATTGCATGATAAGGACAGTTCTGTTCACATAATCCACAGTGAATACATTTGTCTGCATCAATATGTGCATGATGAACAATATGAATTGCTTTTTTAGGACAGTTCATCATACAAGGACGAGCAAAACATCCCTGACATGCATTTGTAACCATAAAGTTTTGCTTTACACAACCATTACAAGCTTCGTGTAAAACTGTAATCATTGGCCAGGTAGGACTTTTTCTCTTTAATGCTTC
>JAEEGL010669165.1_pt1 | contig 10508 bp, 9 predicted proteins | sample 9134231 | NCBI WGS metagenome assembly JAEEGL01 (sample SAMN16246548, study PRJNA631951) | gut metagenome | biome: gut microbiome; feature: rumen; material: fiber-attached | host: Bos | place: Iran: Karaj | collected 2018-10 | reverse complement strand
GTTCGTGAGGAGATTATCCGGCACATCGTGAAGGCATCCGGAGAGGATCCGATCGTATCTACAACCGGCAAAGCCAGCCGGGAACTGTTTGAAACAAGAGCGGCAAACGGACAGAGCCACAAGTATGACTTCCTGACGGTAGGCTCCATGGGACACAGCTCCTCCATCGCGCTTGGCGTTGCCATCAACAAGCCGGAACAGCGGATCTGGTGTGTGGACGGGGATGGAGCGGTGCTGATGCATATGGGTTCCATGGCTGTGGTCGGTGCCAACAAGCCGAAGAACCTGATCCATGTGGTGATTAACAATGCAGCACATGAGACCGTTGGCGGAATGCCGACTGTAGCCGGCCAGATTGACCTGGTGGCTGTTGCGAAAGCCTGCGGATATCCGAATGCTGTCTGTGTGGATACATTTGAGGATCTGGACAGGGAGCTGGAAGCGGCAAAAGGCAGGAAAGAACTGAGCCTGATCGAAGTGAAGTGCTCCATCGGTGCCAGGGAGGATCTGGGCCGGCCGACAACAACGGCGCTGGAAAACAAGCAGAACTTTATGGAGTACCTGAAGAGCCTGTAAGTCTGGCAGACTTGTTCCTGTAACAGTTGAATCAAAATGAAATATTAACATAGAGCCCAGGCGTAAAAGAACGTTCTTTCAGCATGTATACCCTAGTACATACAAATTTGTATAATGAAAAGGGGACATATATGAATACAACTATGAAAGACTTCATGAAAAAAGCCGCAAAAACAGTTATCGGGAGATCCGGACTGCTTCAGAAAGCAATCCGTAAACTGAATGACGCCGTCCTGGAAAACTCCGATGGCGTACCCGCTGTAAAAAAACGGGGAAAGAATCAGCTGTATTCAGGGAAAGCTGCATTTACAGGCTCCTCTGTTGACAACCTGAACAGTATCATCCTGCCGAAGGAAGAACGGGCGAATGAACTGAAACAGTTGTTTTATAAGCATTGTCATTATTATCTGAACCTTGAAAATCCCGTAACGTTCAACCAGAAGCTGCAGTGGCTGAAGCTGAACTGGTATCACGAAGATATGGTGCGTGCGGTGGACAAGGCGGAATTCAAGCGCTATGTCGCTGAAAAGATCGGGGAAGGTTATACGGTCCCGCTCTACGGTGTGTGGGAGAAGGAAAGCGAAATCAATTTTGATGAGCTCCCGGACCGTTTTGTGCTGAAATCAAATGTACAGAGTGACGGAAAGCATATCATTGTAATTCATGACAAGTCGGTTATAGACCGGGACAGGCTGCTGACCCTGATGAGTTCCTGGCTGCTTCGCCGGAACAATCTGTGCAGTTCCTACTGCGCGGCTTACTCCAAAGTAAAACCGAAGATTCTTGCGGAGCAGTTTATTGAAGGACTTGATGAGTCCCTGACTGATTACAAGTTCCTGTGCTTCAACGGCAGGGCGGAAATGCTTTTTGTGGTTTCCGACCGGAAGAAAAAGATGTCAGTGAATTTCTATGACCTGGACTGGAATCTGCTTCCGTTTACCCGTATGTATCCGAATACGTCTCAGCCGGTGAAGAAACCGGTAAACTTTGAGAAAATGGTGGAAATCGCGGAAAAACTGTCAAAACCGTTTCCTTTTGTCAGGGTGGACTTTTATGAATCTGCGGAAGGCAGGCTGTATGTCGGGGAACTGACGTTCTATCCGGGCGGAGGATACGAGACGTTTCAGCCGATGGAATGGGACTATAAGCTGGGAGATATGCTTCAGCTCCCTGAAGCCAATATATAGTTGAATGCGGATGTTGGAGGGACAGGGAATGGGTGTTATGGGAAAAGCGAAACATGTGCTGAAGAAGATTCCGCCTGTAAGAAAAGCTGTATACAGGATTCGGAACAGGGGAAACAACGGAGATGTCATATTTCCCCGGGTTGTGGATGAGCAGTATAACAAGCGGATTTATAATTATATGCTTGCGACGCACCTGGGGGAATCCATCAACCGGTGGGTCGTGGAGCAGATGTCATATCGTGTAACCGGCCGGTTTCCCGATCTTGACCATCCGGTTGGATTCAATGACAAGATGCAGTGGATGCGGCTCCATTATCATAATCCCCTGATGACGAAGTGTGTGGATAAATGCAGTTTTAAGGATTATATCCGGGAAACGGTGGGCGAACAGTATGTTGTTCCGCTTTACGGTGTCTGGGACAATGTGAATGATATTGATTTTGACGCGCTGCCGGACTCCTTTGTCCTGAAATCCACATGGGGCTGGGGAGACCTCCAGAATATTCTGGTCAAAAAGAAAGAGAAGCTCGATATTGACAGGGCGAAGGCTGTGATGGCTGAATGGCTGATGCCGTGGAACAATTACTACTATCAGTCTTTTGAGTGGGACTGCAAGGATATTCCGCCGAGGATTATAGCGGAGAAACTGCTGCAGCCTTCCGGCGGTGAAATCGTGGATTATAAGTTTTACTGTTTTAACGGGGTATGTAAATACTTCCTTGTATGCAGGGACAGGAAAACCGAAACGAAATATATCAACTATGATCTGGATTTCAACTGCCTCAGGCTGTCGCCGAACAGCTATGTAACAAAAAAACAGTTCCGGCCGCCTGAAAACTTCCGGGAGATGCTGTCCCTGGCGGAAAAACTGGCAAAGCCTTTCCCGCTGGTTCGTGTCGATTTCTATGATGTGGACGGGAAGATTTATGTCGGGGAGATGACATTTTCTCCCGGCGGCGGTTTTAATACATACTATGATGAGTGGGACAGGAAAATCGGCTCTTTTCTGACGCTGCCTGAAGCCAATGTCCCGGAAAAAGGAGCGGGTGATGAGTAACAAGCCGGCAGTATCCGTGATTATTCCGGTATGGAATGCATCGCCTTATCTTCGCCAGTGCCTGGACAGTGTGCTCAGCCAGACGCTGACGGATATCGAGATCATCTGCGTTGATGACGGATCCACTGACGATACACCGGATATCCTGCGTGAATACGTGGAGAAGGATGCCCGGATTATTGTGATCCGCCAGGAAAACCGCGGTGCCGGTGCGGCCAGAAATAACGCGCTGCGGCGCGCAAAAGGGAAATATCTGTCATTCCTGGACAGTGATGATTTTTTCGAACCGGGGATGCTGGAAAAAAGCTATGAAGCGGCAGAAAAAAACCAGGCGGATATTGTTGTTTTCGGCTGTGATTACTATTCGGAATCCAGCGGCAGATTCCGGAGCTGCCCGAATTCGATTAACAGGCTGATTTTGCCTCCCGGGGAGGTTTTTTCCCTGAAAGATGTCCGGAAGGACGCTTTCCGTCTGTTTTTCGGATGGGCATGGGATAAGCTCATCCGGGCTGATCTTGTTCTGGAGAATTCGCTCGCGTTTCAGGAACAGCGCACGACAAACGACATGCTGTTTGTTTTCAGCGCCCTTGTGCTTTCGCAGCGGATTGCTGTACTGTCCGAACTGCTTGCTCATCACCGCAGGGGAAAGGCTTCGCTTTCTGTTACACGGGAGATCAGCTGGGAATGTTTTTTCAATGCCCTGGCTGAGCTGAAAAAACAATTGCTGGCATTTGGACTGTTTCCGCGGTTTGAGCAGGATTATGTGAATTATGCCCTTCATTTCAGCCTGTGGCATCTGAATTCCCTGAAGGAGCCTGCTTATTCGTGCCTGTATGCGAAGCTGCGGTCGGAATGGTTTGACAGCCTCGGAATTCCGGCATACCCATCGGAGAAGTTTTACAGTCGCCATAAATACCGGATGTTTCAAAAGATATATAACAGCGGCAGTGAAAACTGCCGGCCGGGTTTTCTTACAGAATGGGCAGACGGAAATGCTGTCAGGCGGGCGGTGAAAGGGATTTGTGATAACGGAATCAGGTATACAGCCGAGTATCTGGTTCTGTCTTTCCTGAACAGGCGGTTCCTGAGCCGGAAGGGATAAGCTGTTGTTTTTCGGTGTGGATAATCATATGATCAGAAAGAGGGCAGAACAATGAATTGCGTTGGCTTTGTGATCAGTCACAAGAACAATGAGAAGCGTCGCGCCTTACTTCCGAAGGATCTCAGAAAAATCAGGAATATCGGGAATATCTGCTTTGAAAAAGGGTACGGGGAATCTCTGGGAATCAGTGATGATGAATATACCGCGCTCGGTGCGGCTGTGGTAACCAGAGAGGAAGCGCTTGCCTGTGATACAGTAGTGGATGTAAAGCTGGGAGATGCTGATTATCTGCCGGAACTGAACGGCCCGCGTACTTTGGTCGGCTGGGCGCATACTGTTCAGAATGTGGATTTTACCTCAGCGGTTCTGGACGCGGGCCATACGGTCATCGCCTGGGAAGAAATCTATGACAGGGGCCGGTATATATTCTACCGGAACAGGGAGATAGCCGGAGAAGCGGCGGTTCTCCAGGGTTTCCGTTTCAGCGGGAAAATGCCTTATGACGCGAAAATCGCTGTAATCGGAAACGGCCAGACCAGCAAAGGAGCCCAGATGGTCCTGTCCGGCCTGGGCGGCGGTGTCCATACGGATGTATATGCCAGGAAAGATGAGGAGCGTTTCCGGAAAAACCTGGGGAATTATGATGTGATTATCAACTGTGTCCTGTGGGATACCCATCGGACAGACCGGCTGATCTACAGGGAAGATCTGAAACGCATGCGGCCCGGGACGCTGATTATCGATGTCAGTTGTGACCCGCACCTTGAGATTGAGACATCCCATCCCACGACGATTGACAATCCTGTCTATGAGGTGGATGGGATACTCCATTATGCGGTGGATAACACCCCGGCCATGTATCCGTATACGGTTTCCAAAGTCCTGAGCAAGGGATTTGTTCCCTACGTGGACGCGCTGATAACCGGTGAGTATCCCGGGAATTTAATGAAGGCAATGGTCATTGAAAAGGGGCATATTCTCGACCGGAATATTGTTGATTTCCGTACGGCCAGGGGACTGTTCTGCAAATGATGAGATTAGGAGCGGCTGTCTGGGGGAAACTATGCGAAGTCTCTCCCGTTATTGCCACAAGAATCAAATACCGTTACAATTTTGGCAGGGGAATTCATCTGCGCAATCCCCGTACGCTGGATGAAAAAATCCAGTGGCTGAAGCTGAACACCTACAGGGACAATCCGCTGGTTACGCAGTGCGCGGACAAGTATCTTGTCCGGGCGTATGCGGAGGAATGCGGCTGCGGGGGAATACTGAACGATTTGCTGTATGTATGGGACCATCCGTCGGATATTGAATGGGATCGCCTGCCCGAATCCTTTGTTATCAAGTGCAACCACGGCTGCGGTTATAACCTGCTGTGCCGGGACAAGGCAGGACTGAATATACAGGAAGCGCAAAAACAGCTGACGGTGTGGTATAATGAGGATTACTGGAAGATTTCAGCGGAAATACAGTACAGAAGAATTCCCAAAAAAGTGATCTGCGAGCGGTTTATCGGAAACGGTTCTCCGTTGTATGACTACAAATTCTATTGTTTTAACGGGAAGGCGCGGTATGTGATGGTATGTACCGGCCGGGAACAGGGAAAACCGAAGTTTTATTTCTTTGACCGGGACTGGCGCTTCTGTCCCATTACCCGGGACGGGAAAAATGCGCCGGAAGGGTTTACCCTGCCAAGACCGGAAACATTCGATCAGATGATAGAATATGCGGAAAAGCTGTCCCGGCCTTTCCCGTTTGTCAGAACTGACCTGTATGAGGCTGACGGGAAAGTGATATTCGGGGAGCTGACTTTTACGCCGGCATCGGGCCTGGATACGAACCGGCTGCCGGAAACCGATATGCTGTTCGGCAGTATGCTGAAGCTGTAAATGCGTCCGGGAATAATCGGGGAGGAGAGATACGGAGCATGTACGATTATCTGATTGTCGGAGCCGGGCTCTACGGGGCCGTATGCGCGCGGGAGCTGGCGGATGCCGGAAAGACGGTCCTGGTGGTTGACAGGCGGGCCCATGTCGCCGGAAATGTGTATACGGAAGATATTGAAGGAATACATGTGCATAAATACGGGGCACATATATTTCATACAAACAATAAAGAGGTCTGGGACTATGTGAACCGGTTTTCTCCGTTTAACCGTTTTACAAACAGTCCGGTGGCGAATTACCGGGGAGAAATCTATTCCCTGCCGTTCAATATGTACACGTTCAATAAAATGTGGGGAGTGGTTACCCCGGAAGAGGCGGCGGCGAAGATTGCGGAGCAGCGAAAGGAAATCACAGGGGAACCGCGGAACCTGGAGGAACAGGCGATTTCCCTGGTTGGCCGGGATATTTATGAAAAGCTGATCAAGGGCTATACCGAAAAGCAGTGGGGCCGGGACTGCCGGGACCTGCCTGCGTTTATTATCAAACGGCTGCCGGTCAGGCTGACATATGACAACAATTATTTCAACGCGCTGTACCAGGGGATTCCGGTCGGCGGATATACGAAGATGGTTAAAAAGATGCTGGACGGCATTGAAGTCCGGCTCGGGGAAGATTATCTGGAGAAAAAGGAAGTGTGGGACAGGCTGGCGGGAACGGTGATCTATACCGGTCCTGTTGACGCGTATTTCAGCTGGCGCCTGGGGAATCTTGAGTACCGTTCCGTACGGTTTGAGACAGAAATTCTGGACAAACCGAGCTTCCAGGGAAACGCGGCGGTGAATTACACGGACCGGGAGACACCCTGGACACGGATTATTGAGCATAAGTGGTTTGAATTCGGAAAGGATGAGAACGGGAACGATCTGCCGAAGACTGTAATCAGCCGGGAATACAGTTCTGAATGGAAACCGGGGGACGAACCGTATTATCCGGTGAATGATGAAAGGAACAGCCGGCTGTATGCGGAATACAAATCCATGGCCGACAGGGAAGCGAATGTCATCTTCGGCGGGCGGCTCGGGGAATACAGATACTATGATATGGACCAGGTGATTGCCGCCGCGCTGGATCGGACGCGGGACTTGTTGAAATGATTCCGGCGGGAAGGTATAATTGATTGTCCGGACGGACAACTGACAGACAAGATGGAACAGGGAGAGATTCCGAAAAGGATGGTAAAGGATATGCTTCAGATTCGCAGAATTGCCGCAGCGCTGCTCTGTTTTATCCTGCTTTTCTGCTGCTGCTTCGGGGCTGTTGCTGAAAAGAAGGGCGCAAGTGCGCCGGCAGCCAAAGCCGCAAAGAAAGAACTGAAAATCACAGGGTCTGATATTGTGGCCAAAGGGAAAAAGATTACCCTGAAAGCGAATCAGGCGGTGACCTGGAAGACCAGCGACGAGGAGATCGCCACGGTTACCAAGGACGGGGTGGTCAAGGGAATCAAGGAAGGCACGGTCAAAATCACCGCTGTGACAAAAACCAAGCCGAAGACCAGGCTGACCCTGAAGATTACGGTTATGCGGAAAGCGGTGAAGGAAATCACCATTACCGCACCGTATAAAAAGCTGGATCTGGAGGAAAAGAAAACCGTACAGCTGAGCGCATCCGCGTCGCCGAAGGCTTCGGCCCAGGTTTTCAAGTGGACCAGCAGCGATAAATCCATTGCGAAGGTCAATAAAAAAGGAAAAGTAACTGCCGTGGGAGAAGGCAAGGTCAAAATCACGGCAGATGCGGTGGACGGAAGCGGCAAAAAAGCCACGATAAAAATAACCGTTAAAAACCTGACGCCTGAAGAAAAGGAAAAGCAGCAGATCCTGAGGATTGAAAGCGGCGTAACCCGGATAAAAGACGGTGCGTATGACGGGAATCAGAAGCTGCGGGAGGTCGAACTTCCGGAGTCAGTGACGGAAATCGGGCACAAAGCGTTCGCGAATACCGCAATCCGGTATATTTATATTCCTGCCGGGGTAACAGCCATCGAGGATGACGCATTCGCGGGCAGTTCAAACCTGGCGTGTCTTACGCCTGCGGGCAGTTACGCCGCGGGATGGTGTGATGCCCATGGGATTAAATGGCATGAACCGTCTTATCTGACAGGCCTCAGTCCTGTCAGTACAGCGCTTGTGAAAAACGGCGCAAAAGCGAAAATCAAGTCCGGTATCCAGCCGGTTATTTCAAAAGCAAAGCCAAAATGGAAGAGCAGTGACGAAAAGATCTTCACTGTGGACGACAAAGGGAATATCTTTGGCAATTATCCGGGACAGGCGGTCCTGACCGTTTCGTCGCCGGATGGGTCAATTACCGCAAAAATAAAGGTTACTGTCCAGGCAAATTACCGGGCGGTATTGTTTTCCGAGTCCACCTTTGACGGCGGAGTAATCCAGCGGAACCGCGGAGATGTCAGGCTGATGAAGAATATGCTGGCGTCCGTGACCGGTCCGGACGGAGGAAAGTATACAGTTTCGTCCTATGACGATCTGACTGCTGATCAGGTTTATGACAAAATCAGCAAGCTGCTGGTTACCCCTTCCCGGGACGGGGATGTGTCCATGTTCTTCATCGCGTCACACGGGGATTACAGGTCCATGACAGAACAGTATGCGGGCCGTTTGTGGTGCAGGGACAGGCAGACGTGGCTGGAACTGCCCACACTGGCGAAGAAACTGTCCAGAATCAAAGGCAAAGTCATTGTGCTGCTGGAATCCTGCGGCCCGGGCGCGGCGCTGCATGATTTCAGCGCAAAGGCTGCTGCGGCGTCTGCGGAACAGGAAGACGCGGCAGATCTTTCCCGGGAGATTATGAGCGCGTTTTCTTCCGCGGATCCCGGACTATCTGTGTACCAGTCGAAGGAAGTGGATACAAAAAAGACGGGAAAAACAGCCAGTGCTCCAAGCAGCAAGGCTTCCCGTTTCCAGACATCCAAGTTTGTCGTGCTGACCGCTGCGGCTTACAGGGAGATGTCATATATGTATGGCGGGGACACCAAGAACCTGTTCCCCTACTGGCTTGTTCAGGGTGTGGGAACCAGCGGAAGCATGCCGGCGGATGCAAACAAGGACGGTAAGCTTACACTGAATGAACTGTATAAATATGTGTATAAGAAAACCGTCTACAAACAGACGCCGCAGGTATATCCGAAGAACAGCGACTATGTGCTGTTCCTGAGGAAATAAAAGCAGCAGAGGGAGAGCTCAGATGGGACAGATTACGGTTGAACGGGATCCGGACGGCATTGCCGGCCTGTGCGTGATTACGCCGGCAGTTCACGGGGATGCCCGGGGATATTTTATGGAAACCTATTCCGCCAGGGATATGGCGGAAGCCGGAATAGATACGGTGTTTGTCCAGGACAACCAGTCCTGCTCTTCCAGGGGCGTGCTTCGAGGCCTTCACTTTCAGAAGCGGTTTCCGCAGACGAAGCTGGTGCGGGTAATCCGGGGAGAAGTATTTGACGTGGCAGTGGATCTGAGGGAAGGCTCCCCGACTTACGGACAGTGGCACGGGGAATTGCTGACGGAGGAAAACAAAAAGCAGTTCTATGTTCCCAAGGGGTTTGCGCATGGATTTCTGGTGCTTTCGGATACTGCTGAATTCTGTTATAAGTGCGATGATTTCTATCATCCGGAGGATGAAGGCGGCCTGGCCTGGAATGATCCGGAGATCGGGATTGTGTGGCCGGGAGTGGAAGGGGAGCTGCTGGACGGTGTACCGCTGAAGCTGGCGGACAGGGACCGGAAGTGGACAGGAATCAGGGAGCTCCGTTAACTGAACAAGACAACAGTGAAGGCTCCTTTCCGTTATTGTGGTATATAATCGAGGATTTATGGAACTCACGATATTAATGCCTTGTCTCAACGAAGAGGAGACACTGACTGCTTGTATACAAAAGGCGAAGACGTTTCTGGAGAAAAACAAGATAGACGGGGAGATCCTGGTTTCCGACAACGGCAGTACTGACAGGAGCCGTGAAATCGCAGTGTCAGAGGGAGCCAGGGTAGTTGTTGCGGAACAAAGAGGATATGGCAGTGCGTTGATTGCCGGAACGAAGGAAGCACAGGGGAAATATATTATCATGGGTGACGCGGACGACAGCTATGATTTTCTTCATCTGATGCCGTTCCTGGAGAAGCTTCGCGAAGGGTATGATCTGGTAATGGGAGATCGCTTTACGGGCGGCATTGAGCGAGGTGCAATGCCCTGGTCTCATCGTTATATCGGCAATCCTTTTCTTTCATTTGTCGGCCGCAAACTGTACCATAGCAATGTACGGGATTTCCACTGCGGACTCAGGGGATATAACCGGGAATCAATTCTGAACCTTAATCTGCGGGCAAGCGGTATGGAATATGCGTCTGAAATGGTTGTCAAAGCGGAACTGAACAAACTGAAGATTACGGAAGTGCCAGTCATTCTGAGACAGGACGGCCGCAGCAGAGCGTCTCATCTCCGGAGCTTCCGGGATGGCTGCAGGCACTTGAAACTGCTGCTGACGAATGTGCCGAAACGCTTGTTTTAGTCATTACGGGGTTTTGACGAACATGACAAGGTATTGATGGAGAAAATTGGTGAAGAGTAAAGGAAAAAAGAGTTATATACTGCATGTTCTGTTCTGGGGCGCCTGGCTGCTGTCATTTGTGATC
>JAEEGL010162317.1_pt1 | contig 10508 bp, 6 predicted proteins | sample 9134231 | NCBI WGS metagenome assembly JAEEGL01 (sample SAMN16246548, study PRJNA631951) | gut metagenome | biome: gut microbiome; feature: rumen; material: fiber-attached | host: Bos | place: Iran: Karaj | collected 2018-10 | reverse complement strand
GGAAAGATGGAGATCACGCAGGCTCCTTATCAGTTTTCTTCCGTCCTCAATGATGTCAGCAACATGATCATGTTCCGCGCGCAGTCGAAGAAACTGGATTTCATTGTCGATGCCGATGAGACGATCCCTGACGGCCTGTACGGAGACGAGGTGCGGATCCGTCAGGTGCTCGTGAATGTGCTGACCAACGCGGTGAAGTATACGAACGAGGGATGCGTGACGCTGAAGGTGAGAGGTGAAAGCATCGATGATCCTTCGCTGAATACGCAAACAGATGCTACCGATCAGGCGGCATGTGATGAATACGTGCGGCTGCTCTTTACGATCGATGATACGGGGATCGGGATCAAGAACGAAGACATCGAAAAACTGTTCAATAAATTCGAACGCGTGGATCTCAATCAGAACAAAACGGTGGAGGGCACAGGCCTCGGACTTGCGATCACGCACAATATCCTGCAGCTGATGGGCGGTGAGATCAGCGTTGAGAGTGAGTACGGGAAAGGATCAACTTTCCGGATCACGCTGGACCAGAAGATCGTTTCGAAGGAACCGATCGGCAATTTCAGGGAGAAATTCGAGCCGGGACGCAAGGAATGGAAGAGTTACCGCGAGTCCTTCCGCGCGCCGCTTGCGCACATCCTTGTTGTGGATGATACGGCGATCAACTTAACCGTGATCGAGGGGCTCTTAAAGCAGACGGAGATCAGGATCGATACGGCTTTAAGCGGCGAAGAAGCACTCAAAGCCACAAAGGACACACCGTATGACCTGATCCTCATGGATCAGCGCATGCCGAAGATGGACGGGATCGAGGCTCTTGAGAGGATCCGGAATCAGGAAGGCGGCGCAAATACAGAGACACCGATGATCGCACTGACGGCAGATGCGGTACAGGGTGCCAAATCCAGATATCTGCAGGCCGGCTTTGCGGACTACTTGTCCAAGCCGATCGACGGAAATACACTTGAAGATGCACTGATGAAATATCTGCCGGAGGAAAAAGTCATCCGCGTGCAGATGGAACAGCAATCCGGTGGGGCGCTGCAGTCTCTCTATGATACATGTCCCACTCTGTCTTATACGGATGCGATCCAGTATCTGTCAACGGACGATCTGCTGCGAGTGACACTCGAACAGTTTTATCTGGATATTCCCGGGAACTCGGAAATGATCGAGCGCTTTTTGCAGGATGCGGATTATGAGAATTATACGATCAAAGTGCATGCTCTTAAAAGCAGCGCGAGGCTGATCGGCGCGGGTATGCTTTCATCGGATGCAAAACAATTGGAAGATGCCGGCAACCGGATCGCAGAAGATATCCGGGAGAAAAAGGAAGCGGATCTGGTGGATGCGCAGGCGCAGATGCTCCGCGTGAAGACACAGAAACTTGTGGAAGACTACCGGGCATTTACGGGAGTGCTGGAATCGTTTTTCGGTAGTGAAACAGAGGGCGAAACCACGGAGTATTATCCGGAGATCGGCCGGGATGAACTGGCAGAAGTGTTTGAGGCTATTCTGGAGTTCACGGAGATCTTTGATATCGACAGTATTGACAATCTGATGCGCCAGCTGGATGAATACAGCATCCCGGGTGAGGAACAGCAAAGAGTCAACGCACTGAAAACGGCGGTCCGCAATTCCGACTGGGAGAAGATAGAAGAGATCGCGGCGGGGCGTCTATAAATAATCATTGTGACAAATGTCATTTTGTGATATAAAAAATAAGGAAACAGGAGAATCATTATGCAGACAAAAAACATCATGATCGTCGGCGTCGGCGGACAGGGAACGCTGCTTACAAGCAGGATCTTAGGCGGGATCATGCGGCAGGCAGGCTATGAAGTCAAAATGTCGGAGGTGCACGGAATGGCGCAGCGCGGCGGCTCTGTGGTAACATTTGTGCGCTACGGCGACAAGGTCCATGAGCCGATCGTGGAAGAAGGATGCGCGGATGTTCTGATCGCGTTTGAGCGTCTTGAGGCACTCCGCTATGCGCATTTCCTGAAAAAAGACGGCGTGCTGATCGTGAATGATGAGCGGATCGATCCGATGCCTGTCGTGATGGGAGCGGCAGAGTATCCGGAAGGCATTATCGAGGATCTGAAAGGGAAATACAAAGTCATTGCGATCGACGCGATGAGCGAAGCAAAGAAACTGGGAAATCCCAAGGTGTTTAACGTGATCGTTCTCGGCGTTGCGGCAAAGCACATGGATTTTTCCAAAGAAGAGTGGATGCAGGTGATCGAAACGACGGTAAAACCGCAGTTTGTCGACATCAACAAAGAAGCGTTTGCCGCAGGATATGCATCGTGAGGAGAAAAATATGATCTGGAATGAAGCAAAAGAGTGCATGAGCAGGGATGAGATGACACATCTGCAGAGTGCAAGACTTGTAAAACTGGTGGACAGAGTATACCACAATGTAGAGTATTACCGTAAAAAAATGCAGGAAGTAGGCTTAGAACCCGGCGATATCACGGGAATTGAAGATATCGTAAAGCTTCCCTACACGACGAAGGATGATCTGAGAGACACGTATCCGTTCGGTCTTTTTGCCGTTCCGCGTTCACAGATCGTGCGGATCCATGCCAGCAGCGGAACGACCGGAAAAGCGACGGTTGTAGGATATACCAGAAGAGATATTGATGTGTGGTCGGAATGTGTGGCACGCTCCATGTCCATGGCCGATATCGGAAAGGATGACACAATTCAGGTCGCATACGGATACGGTCTCTTTACCGGAGGACTGGGGGCACATTACGGTGCCGAGAATCTGGGCGCTACGGTTGTTCCCATGTCGACCGGAAATACCAAGAAACTGATCACAATGATGGAGGATTTCGGTGTGACGGCGATCGCCTGCACACCATCGTATCTGCTTCATGTAGCGGAAACGCTGGAAGCGGAGGGAATGCTTGATAGGATCAAACTGCGCAGGGCTGTCTGCGGCGCCGAACCCTGGACGGAGAACATGCGTAAGCTGATCGAAGACTGGCTGCATATCAAAGCGCATGATATTTACGGACTTTCCGAGATCATGGGACCGGGTGTCGCATGTGACTGCGCATTCCACAACGGACTGCATGTGCATGAGGATCATTTCCTTCCGGAGATCATTTCTCCTGTAACACTTGAGCCTGTTGCTGACGGGGAAACCGGAGAACTGGTCTTCACGACTTTGACGAAGGAAGGCATCCCGCTGATCCGTTACCGCACGAAGGACTTAACCAGCATTGACAGATCGAAATGCGAATGCGGCAGAACAACGGCGCGCATTTCCAGATTCAAAGGCAGAAGCGATGACATGCTCATTATCCGCGGCGTCAATGTCTTCCCGTCGCAGGTGGAAGCCGCATTGCTGGAAGTGGATGAGACCACGCCGAACTACATGATGATCGTGGACCGCGTGAACCACCAGGATACGCTGGAAGTACAGGTGGAAGTGGAAGAGCGGTTCTTTGATGACGATATGAGAGGGCTGGATGCGCTTTCCAAAAAGATCCAGCTGGTACTCAAACAGGCGCTGGGACTTGCCGTCAAAGTCACGCTGGTCGAGCCGCATACGCTGGAGCGTTTTGAGGGCAAGGCAAAGCACGTGATCGACAAGCGGAAACTGGATTGAGCCTTGTGCATTCACGAGGATTATTCGCCGGATGGGTGTTATGGAGAAGGAGGTATGACATGGTTAAACAGGTAACGATTTTTCTTGCAAATATTGAGGGCAGGATCGAAAAAGTCACGGAAGTGCTAAAGGCAAACAAGATCAACATTTCTTCCTTAAGTCTTGCGGAATCGGTGGATTTCGGATTGCTGCGTCTGATCGTTTCGGATCCGGAGGGCGCGATCAAATGTCTTAAAGATGCCGGCCTTTCCGCAAAGTTATCCTCTGTGACGGCGGTTCGCATTTCCAATGCGCCGGGTTCGCTGCATGATCTTCTGACGGCACTGAAGGAATTCAACATCGAATATATGTATGTGCTCTCGACGTCCGATTCCGCTTCGATGATCATGAAGATCCGCGACTACGAAGCGGCGGAAAAAGTTCTGTCGGAGAAAGGCTTTGACATCTTAAAGCCTGAAGAGGTGTATCTGTAAAATCAGCACAATTTACCTTTAAGATCGATGCAATGAGCCTGTAGATATTGAATTTATCAGTTTGATTTTATGGGAGGCGCTGACCGTATCTTACGGAAAGCGCCTTCTGTATTTGCATAGAAATGCACAGCGAACTGTGCTATACTGTAATTTACGGGGAGTATACTCTAATGACAGAGTGTGGTGAGCGACTTGAGGGAAATTGTTGACAAACTGATCAACGGGTTTTTCGATTATGACTGCGGAAAACTTAATTTTAGTGTACCCAAAATCGAAGCCACCATTCCGCCCGGCGAACTCTATGAGGGGACGTTCACATTAAAAAGCGCAACAGAAACCCTTGTCACAGGTCATATATACACATCCAGCATGCGTCTCGTATGCAGAACCGATTCATTTGAAGATGTTGAAAAAGAGATCCGTTTCGTTTTCGATCCCACGGGGCTCGAAGCGGGAGACGTGATCAAAGGCGATATCCAGATCGTTTCCAGTGCGGGAGAATACTATATTCCGTTTGTGTTTTCCATCGTCCATTCCACGATCGAATCTTCGCTCGGCAGTGTCCGCAACCTGTTCCATTTTACGAACCAGGCGCAGCTCAACTGGGACGAGGCGGTGAAACTGTTCTATTCTCCGCGGTTTATTCAGATCTTTGACGGGAATGACCGGATGCATCTGGATAAATATCTGGGATTTTTGAACGCGCCGCATTCGGAGCAGAGCGTGGATGCATTTCTTGTGGCGATCAATAAAAAACAGCCCGTTCAGTTTTCACTGGACCGCTCCGTCTATGAATTCCGTGACATCATCGAAGAGATGCGCTGCGAAGTGACCGTGCACAAATCGACCTGGGGCTATGTACACATGCAGGTGACCACGGATTCCGATTTCATCAGGCTTGAGCAGGAAAACGTCACGGATCATGATTTTCTCGGAAGCGATTACCGTCTGGTCTTTTACCTGAATGACGCGAAACTGCACGAGGGAAATAATTACGGCCGCATCACTGTGCGCGGCGGCACAAGAGAACAGACACTGACGATCATTGCTTCGAGACGCAAACACACCTCTTCCGCAAGATCGCAGAGGAGGGAATGGAAGCAGCTGATCGCAAAACTCATGCGAAAATACTTAGCGTTCCGCTTAAAGCAGATCAATGTTTCGACCTGGACCAGGGAATCGATGAAGATCGTGGAACGCCTGAATTCGGTGGATGACAAAAATCCCTTATCGCGCCTCTTCCAGGCACAGCTTCTTCTTGTGGAGGAACGCTACAACGAAGCCAACTGGATCTTAGAGCATGTGGTTAATGAGATGAACATCCATACCACGGATTCGGAAGTCTACTGTTATTATCTTTACCTGACCACGTTGTATCGCAGGGAAGAAGATTATGTAAACCAAATCAATGCGCAGATCGGTTCCATCTATGAGCAGGACCGGCAAAATCACATGATCCTGTGGACCCTGCTGTTTATTGATGAAAAGATGTCGCAGAGCGATTCCGCGAAACTTGCCGCGATCGAAGCCCAGTTTGAGACGGGTTGCATTTCGCCGATCCTCTATATGGAAGCATATGCATGTTATGTAAACAATCCGGCACTGCTTTCCAAGCTGACGGATTTCGAACTGCAGGTTCTGTGGCTGCCGATCAGGAACAGAAGACTGGACCGCGAAGTCATGAGCCAGCTGACCTATCAGGCGGCGAAACAGAAATCCCTCACGCCGCAGCTGATGAAGGTGCTCTTCGGGGCCTATGAGATCTATCCGGATGCGGAACTTGCGGGTGTGATCTGCACGCTGCTCATCAAAGAAGACAAACGCGACAGTATCTATTTTTCCTGGTATGCAAAAGGGATCGAAACGGATCAGCGCATCACCAAACTGTTTGAATACTATATGTATTCCTGCCCGCCAAATTACAAAGAAGCCCTGCCCAAGCAGGTATTCATGTATTTCGGATTCCAGAACGAACTGGGCAGTACTCATAAAGCGCAGTTATATGCCAACCTGATCGCGCATAAACAGGAACTGCCGGATCTGTACGAATCCTACAGGGAACAGATGATGGTCTTTGCCGTGGAGATGATCGCACAGGAGAAGATCGATCCGAATCTGGCGGCAGTTTATCAGGATGTGCTTTTTGCGCAGAATATGCGTCCGGATATGGCAAATCATCTGTCGAAAGTAATCTTTGCGCAGGAACTTTACGTTCCCGAACCGGAAATGAAAAACGTGATCGTGCTGCAGGAGCAGTTCGAGGGCGAACAGACCTACAGGATCGAAGATCATGTTGCCTATCCGTATATTTACAATGATGAGTGCACGATCTTCGTGGAAAACGAGGTGGGAGAGCGGAAGCTCGTTGATAACGGGCGGCTTCGCAAGCTCATGAACGAGACATTGTATATCCCGCTGATCAAGGATTATGTAAACCAAAATCTGTTCTTCACTTCCTATCTCGTGGAGGGGAAGCGTCATTACGTCACGGTGGATGAGAACAACGCCGAACGCTGCAGGGAACTGGTGGATTCGGATCTGGTACGGGAATCCTATAAGCGCGAGATCCGTTTGAATCTGATGCATTTCTACTATGACAACGACCAGGGATCGACGCTGGATGCATTCCTCGAAGGGATGGATGCGAGGGTGCTGGATGCGAAAGACCGGGCGGAACTGGTGAATTTCTATGTGCGCAGAGGCATGTTTGAAGAGGCGTACGAACTGATGAGCATTTACGGCACGGATGAGATCGGCGCGAAAACCTGCGTCAAGATCTGCACCAGGATGGTGGAGCAAAAAGACAGACTTCCGGATCCGATGCTCGTCAAAATGTGCTATTTTGCCTTCAAACAGGGAAAATACGATTCGGAGACGCTGCAGTATCTGGTCGACAATTTTGACGGACTGACCAAGGAACTCAGGGATCTGTGGAAGGCCGCGGGACAGTTTGATCTTGACTGCTACATGCTGACGGAGAAACTGATCATCCAGATGCTCTACACGCGCACGACGGTTGGGGAAAAGGAGCAGATCTTCGAGCATTACCTGAACATGGGCGCGTCAACGAGGGTGGAACTGGCGTATCTGTCGTATTCGGCCTTTGACTATTTTGCGAAGGAACGCCTGACGGATGATTCCGTGTTCGAGCATCTCGTGGACAATTACCGTCTTGGCGAGAAACTCAATGACGCCTGCAAACTGGCATTGCTCAAATATTATGCCGAAGAGAAAAAAGACTATTCCGAGCGCATCAAAGATATGCTCAGGCAGTTCCTGAAAGAATACATGCACAGAAATATGTACTTTAAGTTCTTTGGCGCGTATATTACGCTCATGCCGGAACTTTCCACGTTTGAGGACAAGGCGATCATCGAGTATAGGACGAATCCGGGCAACCGGGTCGTGATCCACTATATTCTCGAAGAGCCGGATTCCGATGAGGACACTTACCGCACGGAAGAAATGCGCAATATGTTCGGCGGCGTTTTTTCCAAAGAATTCGTATTGTTCTTCGGCGAAAACCTGCAGTATTACATCACGGAAGAAAAGGGCGGCAGAGAACAGCTGACGGTTTCCGATTCAGTCAGCATTTCAGAGTCTTCCGCGATCGAGAGCGAGTCCCGCTACAGCCTGCTGAACGACATGGTGGTCAGCAAGACGCTGCAGGATGACGAAACATTGCTGAAACTGATGGAAGAATATGTGGAAGCAGACTGCTTTACAACGCAGCTGTTCTCCATGCTGTAATAAAACGTTGCGTAGGGAAAAATCATGATCACGCTGAAAGACGACAAAAAACCTGCATTTGTGATCGGCTATGATCTGAACGATCAGGTTTCACAGATCAGCTACTACGAACTGAATACCAGTGCGCCGGAAACGCTGCCGGATGAGGAGGAAGAGAAGCGGCTCGGCATCCCGACGGTGCTTGCAAAGCGTAAAAACGTCAGCCAGTGGTACTACGGCAAAGAGGCGGAAAAAGTGGTTGCGCGCGGCGAAGGGACTTTGGTCGGAAAACTCTTCAGTTTTGCGAGAGCGGGAGCAAAGATCGAACTGGAAGGCGACGCCTATGACTGCGTGGAACTGCTGATCCTTTTTGTGCGCCGTACGCTGAACCAGCTTTCCATGATCACGGGACCGGAACAGGTGGAAGCCATGATCTTTACCGTGGATTCCTTAGAAGGCAGGACGATCGATGTATTGAATGCCATTGCGGATGAATTGCCGGTTCCGCGGGAGAAGATCTTTTTTCAGACCTACGAGGAGAGCAGTTTCTATTATGTGATCCATCAGCCGGAAGAACTGTGGGAACATGAAGTTGCCGTTTTCGATTATTCCGGCCAGTATATGTGTGCTTATAATCTGTGGATGAACAAGCGGACAACACCGGTGGTCTGCTTTGTGGACCGCAGTGATTTTACCGAACTGAAGACCCCATCCCTGATGCTTGGAGACGAGCCGACGGAAGAATCCAGGGATTATCTGGATGAATATGTCCTGCATACGATCCACGGACTGATCAATCCGAAGACCATTACCTCCGTATTTCTGATCGGTGACGGGTTTGACGAATCCTGGTGCAAAAAGACGCTGAAGTATCTGTGCATGGGCAGACGCGTGTTCCAGGGCAAAAACCTGTATTCGAAGGGCGCGTGCTACTGCGCGAGAGACCGGATCGCACCGACGGAGATCAATAAACAGTATGTCTTCCTCGGGGAAGACAAACTCAAATGCAACATCGGCATGCAGATGCGAAAAGGGCAGCAGGAGGAATACTTTGCGCTCGCGGATGCCGGTGAAAACTGGTATGACGTAAAAAAACAGTTCGAATGTATTTTGGACGAAGGAAATTATGTAAACCTAACGATCACACCTTTGGACGGCAAAGACAAGCAGATCCTTTCCATTGAACTGAACGGCCTTCCGCCGCGGCCCAAGCGCGCGACAAGGCTTCGGATCATGGTGGAGATGACTTCGGAAACAGAGCTTAAGATCAAGATCTGCGATCTCGGATTCGGCGAATTGTATCCGTCGAGCAGCAAGGTGTGGACAAAAGAGATCGAACTGGAGAAGGCGGAATTGTAAAATGGCAGAACTGACGCTGTGTATCGGCAATCTGGCAAGCAGACCTTATTACATCACAGGTCTCGGTGTGAATGTGTATTCCATCGAGGAACTGTGCTTTTGTCTTGCGCAGAATGCCTATATCCTGGACGCGGATCTGATGGATGAAAAGCTCTGCGATTTTCTGGATAAGCAGCTGAAGATGAAGGAACTGGCCGTGCGTCTTCGGGAGCTGATCGATGAGAACAAGAGCATCGGCGAGTTCGTGACCACGATTTTGACGGAAACCGGGTATTTAAGCGAGGAAGAGATCCGGGAAGTGAAACAGGTCCTTTTGGACAATGCGCTGATGGGATTCGCGGGGAAACATAAGGCCAGGGGCGACAACCTTTTGAAGAACAGGAAATATACGCTGGCGATCGAGGAATACCAGTTCATCCTGCAGAATATCGACAAGGCGGAAGAAACGGAACTGTACGCGGCCATTCTTCACAATATCGGAACCGCGTACGCTTACATGTTCCTGTTTGAAAAGGCGGCGTATTATTACGGAGAAGCGGCGGATCTGAGCGACAACGAGGAGAGCCGGATCTCCTATCTGATGGCGACGCGCATGACGATGCATAAGGTACAGTATGAAAAACTGCTGCTGCGCCACGGTTATGACGAGGAATTCTTAGGCAAGGTGGATAAGCGAATGGCGCAAAGCCGTTTCAGCGCGGAGCATTCGCCTTACAGAGAGGCCATGGACAGGATCAAGGAACTGAAAGGAAGTGGGAAGATCAACGAGTATTATCAGGCGATCGATGAAACCTTAAGCGAGTGGAAACAGGAATACAGAAGAAACATGAATGCGCTGTCATGATTTTTGCAAATACTGAGTCATTGAGCAGCGCGGCAGATATACGGGAACCGCAACGGTATATTTGGGGACCGCGGCGGATCGTACGGGAGTAAAAATGGCAAATTTCTGGGAAAAGATCAAAGAAAAACTGGGCTTTGGCGGACACGAAGATGATGAGATCGATTTTGCCCTGGGACTGTCCGAGGGAAAAGAATCCGCTTCGATGGATTCCGTTCTTTCGAGGGAGACCGTGCGCCGTTCCGATCTGAATGTGCTCGATTACCGCGACAGGGAACGCTACGTGAGAGCGTGCTGTGAGCAGATGACGGCAGCATCCAGGGAAGTGGACGTGCAGAAGGTGGAATACCAGACCGTAACGGAGCGGTTGACGGACCTTGAGGAGATCGCGCAACTTCCCGTATCGGACCGCGAAGAGATCAAAAAGCGGGCGATGAAGATCCTTCAGATCGAAGAGGATGAAACGCATTACAGACGTCCG
>JAEEGL017131023.1_pt1 | contig 10509 bp, 13 predicted proteins | sample 9134231 | NCBI WGS metagenome assembly JAEEGL01 (sample SAMN16246548, study PRJNA631951) | gut metagenome | biome: gut microbiome; feature: rumen; material: fiber-attached | host: Bos | place: Iran: Karaj | collected 2018-10 | reverse complement strand
TAACCCCAAAAGTGGAGTTACTGATCCAAGTGTTCCACCACCTGAAAAAAATATTACATTATTTAAATTATTCATAATTTTCATATTAAAAATTATTTATAATAAATCATCTTTTTCCTCCTCTAGACGTTTTATAACAGTATTCAAATCGTTACTACTACCCTTCTTTTGAATAAGCAAGCAATCATCTGTTTCAATTACATTTATATCGTCAACACCAGTACAAACAACAAATTTCTTATTTTTACTAACAGCAAAAACGTTATTAGAATTTATCTTTAAAATATTATTATTATTTTCTCTTTTTTCATCCTTTAAAACATTATCAAGTCCATCAAAAGTCCCAACGTCATACCATCTAAAATCTATCTTATAAACATACATTTTATCAGACTTTTCAGACACAGCATAATCTATAGAAATCGAAGGAAGATTAGAAAAATTATTATATAAATAATCATACCCCTTTTCCATAAAAGAATAAATCTCGTTACAACATTTTTTTAATTCTTCTAAAAATACTTCTATAGAAAAAATATAAATTCCAGAATTCCATAAATATTCACCAGATTCATAATAATGCACAGCGACTTCAAAATTTGGTTTTTCCTTAAAAGCATCTATTTTATTTAACGGAAAAATCTGTTCACCGGTTTTTATATACCCATAGCCAGTTTCCGGTTTTGTTGGTTTTACACCAATAGTAATAATTCCATCATCATTACAAGAATCTATTCCTCTTAAAGCTTTTCCAAAAGAATCAAAATCAGGAATATAATGATCAGATGGCAAAAATACAATTTTTTCATTTTGATCAAAACCTCTTTCTTTTAAATATGAAATCATAAGAGCAATTGCTGGCGCAGTATTTTTTTTACATGGCTCGATTAAAATATTTTTTTCATCAAAATTACTATCAACTTCCTTTATCTGTTTTAAGATATTATTAAAATTACTCTTGTTACCAATAACAAAAATCTTATCAGTATCAACAACCTTCTTTATTCTAAGATATGTATCTTGCAATAAAGAAGTATCATTAATCAATCTTAAAAATTGTTTCGAATAATTTTTTCTGCTTAGCGGCCAAAGTCTATTACCTGTTCCACCACACAAAATAACGCCAATCATATTTTTGTAATGTGTTAATACTTTAAGATATTATCATAAAAAATAAAAAAGAAAAGCTACCTTTTCTTCTTTATTTTAATATCTCTATCTAGGAATTTACATGACAAATATCCAACTAATCCACCACATGAATCAATTATAATATCTCTTATTGCAAAATATCTGTCAGTTACAAAAGATTGATGAAATTCGTCACTGATTGCATAAAAAATAACAATCAAAAAACACAATATAACTTCTAGATCAACTTTTTTATTATTTAATTTACCTTTTGCAAATATCTTGAGAGTAAAAAACATCAACACAAAATATTCAAGAAAATGCGCAATTTTGCGAAGACTAAAATCATACTTCGAAGGTAAATTAGATCTTAATCCTGGTATGGAAGAAAAAAAGAATATAACTCCACACCAAAAAACAAACATTATGATATATAAAAACCTTTTTTTATTATCGCTCATAATTAAACTTTAGCGTATTTTTTAATACTAATCATACTTGCAAACATTGTTACAGCAAAACCAATAACAAATTCTATAAATACTGTCATTTTTGATCCAGCCGTAACTAGACTAACAATATCAAATTGCGCATATGAAAAGAAAATATTTACATATGGAGCAATGAAAAGCAATATCGCATAATAAATTCCAATACTTAAAAGCCATCCAAATATCAAATAAAATCCTGCTTCAAGTAAAAATGGAACTTTAATAAAAGACCAACTAGCTCCCAAAAATCTCATTATTTCAATTTCTCTTCTTCGAGAATAAATAGTAATTCTTAAAGTATTAAGTACTGTAATTGCAGAAACAAAACCAAAGAATAATCCGATAAACAATACTACATTTGAAATACTAACATTAAAAGAATTTATCTTATTTATAATAGTTTGATTATCAGTATAATCAGTATCTTCAATCAAATTAGAATATTTAAAACTCTTCATATATTCCAAAATGTAATTATAATTCTTTGTATCATCAGCCTTAATAATAAGAGATGCCCCAATAGGATTTGTATCTAATTCATTTAAAGAATTTATAAGTACAGTGTTATTACTATGTTTAGTTTTGAAATTATTTAAAGCTTCGGCTTTCGAAATATATTCAATGCTTTTAATTCCATTTAATCCAGATAATTCATCTTTTATTGCAAAAATTTGATCTTCTGTAGCTTCGTTTTTTATATAAACACTAACATCGATTTTACTTTTTATAGAATCTATTGCGTTATTAGAAATAATTCCAACACCACCAAGTATATCAATTAAAATAAATGCAGAAGTTATTGTTGTTATACATACAAAAGACAACCAAAAATTTCTCAAAAACCCTTGCAATGCATATTTAAATAATCTTATACAATTAACAAAAAACATTATTAAAAATTAATTATTAAATTATATATTTTCCAGAAGCTTTATCACTTGCAACTCTACCATCTTCTATTGTTATAATTCTCTTTCCAAGAGAGTTAACAATTTCTTTATCATGTGTAATCAAAATAACTGTAGTACCCATATTATTTATATCTTGTAATAAAGTTAGAATACCAGCAGTATTTATAGTATCTAGATTTCCAGTAGGTTCATCTGCGATTAAAATACTTGGATTAAAAGCTAAAGCTCTTGCAATAGCAACTCTTTGCTGTTCCCCTCCAGACAATTCATAAGGATAAAAATCACCTTTATCACTTAGACCAACCACTTGAAGTAATTGATCAATTTTTGTGTGCATTTTAGATCCAAAATCTCCTGAAATTTCACATGCAAAAGAAATATTTTCTCTTGCAGTTTTCTTTGGTAATAAACGAAAATCTTGGAATATAACGGCGATTTGACGTCTCAAAGAAGGAATATCATTTTTTTTAATCTTTGTAATATCCCATCCATCAATAATTATTTTTCCAGAAGAAACTTTTTCTTCGGCAGTAATTAATTTTGCCAAAGTAGTTTTTCCAGAACCAGATTTTCCAATAACACAAAGATATTCTCCATTATCTATCTTAATATTAATATCCTTTAAAACGTTAATGGAACCATTATTATAAGCTTTATAAACTTTTTTAAATTCAATCATAATTTTATTTATTTAATATTTCGATATCAACTAAAATTCTACCAGTTTTTATATCTGCAATCTTTTTGAAAGCGCCATAAGATAAATCTATTTTGTTTTTTACGCTTCCCATTCTATCGTTAATTTTTACAACAACAGATTTATTATTTGCAAGATTTGTAACTTTAACAACAGTACCAAGCTTAATATTATTCATAGCTGCCGTCATTAAATTTCTATCAAAAATTTCACCAGAAGCAGTTTTTTTACCATGAAATTTATTAGAGCTAGGATCACCATAATATGTGGCATATCCATTTATAATCTCATTTTTAATTAAACTTTTTTCATACTCACCTTTCTCGATCCATTCACCAGTATTTAAAATAACATAAGTTATATCAGGAAATTCAGCTTCGTCGATAACATATTTTTCTTCTTTTTTGTCTTCGTTTTTAACTTCAATCGATGCGATATAAACTTCTTTTTCTATCCATTCACCAGATTCTGTAATTACATAAGTTTTATCTGGGAAATTTATTTCTTCTAATGCAAAAGCATTTTTAGAAATAAATACACCAAACATCAATAAATATAATGTGAACAATAAATTTTTTCTCACCTTTTTGGGTTAATTTTTATAAAATAATTATACCACAAAAACTCTGACAAAAAAATTTTTTTACACATAAGCTTTGACTTTTACTGTTTTTGTGGTAATTTTAATAAAAATATTTTAGGAGGATTTTATGGGTGAACACGAAACAGAATTTGGAATTACCTTAAATCTAAATGAGCATCTTTATGTTCTAAATGATTTTAGATTAAAGGTAGTTAATGATAAGCAGCTATATTTTTGCAATGTTGTTTCCGGGAAAAAAATCGACACAGAACATACAAGTGAATACACAGACGAAATTCCGTTATCACTTAAAGTTTCCGAGCGAGAATTCCTATTATTAATGTGTGTTTATATGACATTTCATGTAACAACAATAAAAGGAATCCAGCCGATATTGTTTAAAAAAATCGTCGAAAAAATGGAAACAATTTGTAAAAATAAAAAAACACCGAAAGAAATAAAAACTTTTTACAAAAAAATAAAACCAGAACTTGATCTTCAATTTGAAAAAAGAATTTTACTTCTCAAAAACTTTTTCGATTCAAGATATAAACAGCAGCTAATAAACTATTCAAAACTACTTTTTATAATCTATCGAATCGAATCAGAACATTTTCAATCCGAAGAATTATCTTTTTTGGAAGCTTCAAATCTTTTCATAACAAAATAATTCTTCACAAAAACCTCGCATAATATGCGAGGTTTTTCTTGACTTTTAATAATTATATATTACCATAATATAAGCCAATAAATATAAAAAGGAGGAAATTGTGGCAAAAGGATTTAAAGATATAAGTAAAGGTGTTATCTTGCTTCTAGATAACAATGATATGCCGGCAATGGTATCTTGTGGTAAATACAGTGTACATGTATGCAATACAAATATTACACTGTTTGAAGATTGCGATTATGTTGCAGATATAAAAGGAATAGATTCTGAAGAACAGGACACTATTACAACAAAACAAGTTGCTAATTCTTCAGAAATAAATTTCTCGTTACTACCAATACATAAAAAAGCGATATTCATATTACTTACGAGTATTTCCGAACATTACATAAGACATAAAACAAATTATCACAAAGGTAGTTTACTAAAATCTTATAAAGAACAACTCGGACAAAACGCAATATCATCAAAAAAAGCTCGCAAAAAGCTGCTTACCGGAGCAAACGAAAAAAGATTTTTTGGAAAAATACATTTTTCAAAACAAATTTTAACGTTTGCAAAAATTGAAGCTATTACAACAATAGAAGCAAATACACCACTTGAAGATAAAGCGTTATATATGTATAAAAAAATCAAAAAAATAACTATACTATAACGTTTTTCGCAAAAGCATCGTAAAAATACGATGCTTTTTTATTAAATCTTACTTGACTTTTTTGCGATTTTATTGCTAACCTACCTTACAAAAAAGAATCTAGGAGGATTTATGGATAAAATCGTTTTGTTTTTATCGTATAGACAGCCAGAACTGGTAGTGTATAAGGATTTAATCGTAAAGATTAATAATACCGGAGCTGAGCTGTTAAAAGGCAAGGAAAAAGTTGCCGAGATACAACATTCTCCGCCGTGGCAGAGATGTGGCGTTTCGGCCGCACAAGTAGCTTCTTACTATGATGGTAATTTTCTAAAACTGTCTTTACAGGAGCAAATAATTTTTGCGTTGCTAGCTAGCATATCGGAAAACTACATCAAGCACGCAGAAGGTATTCAGAAAGGTATATTGCTTTCAAATTTTAAAAAAGCAATGAGCCTACCACCTGGGATCAAAAAGGAGCACAAAAAACTCCTAAAATACGCAAACGAAAAGAAATTTTTTGGAGAAAAAGATTCCCCAAAACAAATCTTGAAGTTTGCAAAAATCGGACTGGCAGCCATCCTTAATCCAGAAAGCCACCAGTTTGAAGAAGCTATAAAAATCTTTAAAAAAATAAAATCATTAAAGATATTGTAGCGTTTTCTACAAAAGCACCGTAAAAATACGGTGCTTTTTAATTAATAATATACTTGACTTTTTTGCGATTTTATGCTAATACATAAACGATTTCCCCGCGCGGGAAAAATCCAGGAGGAGCTTATGGGAAAAGTTACTTTAAACAGAAGTACAGGTGAAATTACCTATAATAATGGCGAATACAAAATACAAATGAATGACGAAGGCGGAATTTTGTATTTGTCAGGGAAGCAGGTTACTGACATTACGCACAGCACTGCTCCTAAAGGTAAATGGCGATGGTTTGGATTATCTACGGAACAAGTTTTATGTTCATGTTCTGAAATTCCAAATTTTACAGGAATGCAGACTATAATGTTTGCTCTCCTGGCTGGTATTTATGAAATGTATATACGCTGCCAGGATAATGAACACTTAGAAAATGTACTTTCGTATATTCTAAGTGGAATTAAAGAACGGGAATATGGTATAGTATTTACTTCAAAAGTAAAAGTAGATAAACTATACAAAAAAAACCCGGGGCAAATGTTGCTTCTCGCGAAGATGAAAGTGTTATGGTTACTTAACGCGCATTCAGTCTCGGAAGCAACCGCTTTAAGGTTATTTCCGGATATTAAGACATTAAAAATAGTCTAAGTTCCTAAAAACAAAAGCGTCACTTTGTGACGCTTTTTATTTTTTCTTCTTATAAAGAATATCCTTTATCTATAAGATTTTGCAATATCTTAAATGGATCAGTTTCTACTGTTTCTTGATTGTTACTTATTTCTTTAAATTTATTTTCAAAAGCCTTAAAATATCCATGTGTTACATATTCAGCTTTACTATTAAAAGCACGCACCCCATCTCTTTTATATTTAATCATTAAACCTATATCTTTTATAAATTCATCTTTTGTTATTTCTTTTCTTATATTATTATGATTAAACTCATCTTTCATCATTGGTCTAATTTCACTATCAAATTTCTTTCCTATTACTTGTCCTACATTTTTTATTTCTTCGTTTGTAAGACTCTTTCTAAAGTCAACACCAAAAATACCTTCTAAAAACTCACAATCATAATCAACCATTTCTTTTATTCCTTTTTCAAGTTTACTTCTTTCTTCTTTAACAAGTTCGTAAATTTCAGGTTTTTCCACCATAAGTCTAGATATATTTTTCATAATTTCAGAACAAGCTTTCATCTTCTTTTCAGCATCTTCTTTTTTTAAAGTCATTAAGAAAGCAGCGATAATCTTAATGTCTCTATTAGCACTTTTTATAATACCATTACCGTTAAGTAATCTATCTACAGCAGATACAATATTACTTTTATTTTCTTCAAACCATTTATTTTCATCAACCTCCGCAGCGTCCTCTACTTGTTGTATCCCTATTTCATTTATCCCTACACCAACTAATTCTTCGTTTTCCTCTTCAGTTACATCTATTGCTTCTTCAGAAATATCATTAGCAATATTATTAGCACTACTCATATTATTTAAATAGTATCTAATCAATTCTTGTACTGCTTCATTATCGTCTTCAATTAATTTAATTTTGTTAAATATATCAGTTTGATATCCGTCTAATTCTTCAGCTTCTTTCTTTAAAGTGTTGATACGTTCACCTAAATCCCTATTAGTTTTATAAATAGACATAGCTTCATTTTTAATAGAATCAACATCTGTTTTTTGCCCCATATCATTAGCACGATCTAAAACTTTTTTTTGATCCTCTGAAGTTTTCGCTACTTTTGTATATAAAAGTTCTTTTTCAAAGCTCATATTTTTTAAATTAAAAGTTAAAAATTAATTTTCGTTTTTTATTTTATTTAAAATATCATTATATCTATCACTTGAAGCTTTTTCGTCATCAATTTTTCTTCTTTTTTCTTCTCTTTCATTAATTTCTGTTTTTATTAACTTATCAAGTAAAACATCTTTTTTTTCTTCAACTTCTTGAATTCCACTTCGTATATCACTTCCTAAAATCTCCTTTAATTCATCTTTTTTATCACACATTTCTACTAATTCATTTAGATTATCTCCGATATTTTTTAAGTTATTATATACTTCATCAAGAAACTGTATTACAACTTCTTCGCCACCAGATTTTTGTATAAAATCATCAAGAAACTCGTCGTCTAGTAATAATCTTTTTAGAAACATTCTATTTTCTCTTTGAACGCCAAACTTCTCTATCTTTAAATCATTGATTTTTCTTAGCAAATCATAAACTTTACCATTCATTTTTTTTGTTTTGGATTATTTTTATATTACCTTATTATTATAGCACATTTTTCAAAAAAAATCCATATTTTCCACTTTTTTATAAAAATAACTCAAGTTTTAAACCTTGACCTTTTTATAAAAGTATTATATACTATCTAACACAATTATTTATTGGGTCTTTAGCTCAGTCGGTAGAGCAGCAGCCTTTTAAGCTGATGGTCGCGGGTTCGATCCCCGCAGGGCCCACCAAATTTATAAAACAAGAACTATGGAAAAATTACTAAAAATCATTCAAATTATAACTTCAGTATTAATTATTATTGCTGTTTTATTGCAAGGTAGAAACTCTAGTCTTTCTAATTTATTTGGTGGATCTAGCAATTTTTATACTACAAAAAGAGGAGCAGAAAAGTTCCTTTATATAACTACAATAGTATTAGCTATTATTTTAACTGCTTCAATAATTGTAAGCACTTTTGTAAAATAGTTCTCTTTTAAAAACTAAAAACAATTGCTATCGACATTTATAGTGTTTTTAGTTTTCTTTAAATAATTATATGGACAAAAATTTTAAAACAAACCTGAAACTAGTTGCAGAAAAAAACAAGAAAAAATTCCCCTCTTTTAAACAATTTAAATATATAAATTCATTTTTAAATTCAAAAGAAAAGATTGTATTAAAAATTTTTATTCTTTTGTTTTTAGTAAGTGCTGGATATTTTTTAATTAGAGGATATCAAAAAATACCTTCTACTCCAACATACGGCGGTAGTTATACAGAAGGTATAATAGGACAAATTCAATATTTAAACCCTATTCTTTCATCTTCAAATAGTGTTGATACAGATATAAATAAATTAATCTACAATTCATTATTTGAATACAAAAATAGAATTCTTTCACCATCACTTGTTGAAACATACAATATTTCAGATGATAAAAGAACTTATACTTTCAAATTAAGAAACGGTATAAAATGGCATGATGGCGTTGATTTAACTTCAGATGATGTTATTTTCACTATAAATACAGCCAAAAATCCAAATTATAAAAGTCCTCTTTATGTATCTTTAAAAGATATTAAAGTAGAAAAGATTGATGATTTAAGTTTCAAAATAACATTAAATGAACCTTATTCACCTTTCCTAAGTTATCTAACTTTTGGAATTTTACCAAAACATATTTGGCAAGATATCACATATCTTCAATTCTCACTTAGTGAATTTAACTTAAAACCGGTAGGAACAGGTCCATATAAATTTAAAACTTTATCAAAAAGTAGAGACGGTCACGTTCAATCATATACATTAGAATCAAATTCTAATTATTTCGAAAGTAAACCTTATATAAAAGATATAACATTTACTTTCCTTTCAGATACTCAAGACGCTATTGATACAATAAAAGATAAAAAAATTGATGGAGTTAGTTATTTAATGAAAGAAAACATCGAAGAATTACAATCAAAAAGTATTAGAGTAAATAAATTAGAATTGCCACAATATACAGCTTTATTCTTTAACTCTTCTTTAAATAGTTTATTAAAAGAAGAATATATTAGAGAGATCTTAACACTCGGTACAAATACAGATGAAATTATAGAAAAAGCTTTAAACGGTAACGCAGAAAAAGTTGAAACAATATTCTTTGAAAACATGCTTGGATATAATACAGAATTCTCAAATTATGTATTTAATCCAACAGATGCAATAGAATTACTTGCAGATAACGGATGGAAAAGAAATTCTGAAACAGGAATAATGGAGAAAAACGATAAACCATTAGAATTTACATTAACCGTTGTTAATAACAAAAACAATCAAGTTATTGCAGACTTAATAAAAGAACAATGGAATAAATTAGGTATTAAACTTAATATTCAATACGTAGATTCATCATCGGTTAAAGAAGATATTATTAAACTTAGAAATTATGAAATCTTACTTTACGGTGAAATTGTAAGCGGTTCATCTGATCCATACGCATTCTGGCATTCTTCTCAAACAATGAATCCTGGATTAAATCTTTCATTATATACAAACAAAACAGTTGATTCATTAATAGAAGAAGCAAGAAGCATATCTGATACTGAAAAAATTCAAACTATATACGAAAAAATTTCAGCACAAATAAAACAAGATATACCTGCAATATTCTTATACAATCAATATTACAACTATATCACTACAAAAAGTGTTAACATCGTAACAGACGAATTATTAACTACTCCTTCTGATAGATTTAACGATGTAGAAAACTGGTATGTAAAAACAAAAAAGAAATTGTTTTAAATACTGAACGTGAACAATAATTTAAATTATTGTTCATACTTCTATATTTAAAACTCTTTGATAAAATAAAATTTATTTTATTTAAAAAGATAATAATATACGAACAAAAAGTGTTAGTATTTTTTGATTTTTAGTTTAAAAAATACATTAATTTTATTTTTAAAAAATATTTTATGGATGATAAAAGAACATATTATAAAAGAAACACAACGGATGCAGTAAAACCAGC
>JAEEGL015789237.1_pt1 | contig 10509 bp, 7 predicted proteins | sample 9134231 | NCBI WGS metagenome assembly JAEEGL01 (sample SAMN16246548, study PRJNA631951) | gut metagenome | biome: gut microbiome; feature: rumen; material: fiber-attached | host: Bos | place: Iran: Karaj | collected 2018-10 | reverse complement strand
TGATATTTTGATAATAAATTTTGTAAATATGAAATCCAATCTTTTATACAAACAACAACAATGTTATCAATTTCAGGATGAATCTGAAAATTTTCAAGTGTATGTATAATTAATTCTTTTCCATAAAATTGAATAAATTGTTTGGGTAACCCATTGCTGTTCATTCTAATTCCTGAACCACCTGCAAATATTAAGGCTGTATTCATTATATCTCCTGTAGTTAATTAAAAACTAATCGTTTAATTATTCTTATAGTACGAAATTTATTATTTTTTCGTGAATAAATGTATTTATAATTTTTAAAATATATATATAAAGTGTTAATTTTATCCTTAAAAGATACTTTTTCAGTCATTAATCTTTTATATTTAATACAATTGTCAAAAATTATATTTATTTCTGAAGAAATTTTAAATTTATTTCGTAATTCTTTGATGTAATCAAATCTTGAACTTTTCTTAAAATTTTTTTTAATAAATCTTTTATAAATTTCATTATAAATTTTTTTTATAAATGAATCATTATTATTTCTTTTTGTAATTGTTGCATCATGTTGTCTGTATTTTGTAATTATATCATTTATATAAAATATTCTGTTTTGTAAACACGCACATAAAGAAAACCATGTATCATGAAAAGGGATAGTTTCAGGTATCGGTAGTGATTTTTTTAAAAAAGTTTTTTTTAAAAGCATTGAAGCACCCTGAAAGGGATTTCCTGTACATAAAATTTTATAAAGAAGTTTGTCATTATTATAAAAATAATTAAATTCATTATCTTCAGATAAAAGTTTATTAAGACTGTTTCCATTTTTATCAATTAGTACCGCATCACCACAGCATATGTCATAGTTTCCAATATTATTAATCAGTTTTTCGAGATGTTCTGGAAACCAAATATCATCTTGATCACACAGTGCAATGTAATCATTGTTACACAACTGAATTGCTTTTTCAAAATTTTTTTTGAATCCAAGATTTTTTTTATTGCTATAAAATTTTATTCTAGAATCACTTTCAGCATAACTAGATATAATTTGTTTTGTTGAATCAGTAGAACAGTCATCACAAATAATTAATTCAAAATCTTTATAGGTTTGATTTAACACTGAATCTAATTGAGCGGAAAGATATTTTTCTCCATTGAAGGTTGTCATTGCTATACTTATATTATTCATTTAATTGACCTTTAATGTTTTTTTTATAGTCAAAATATCCTTTTAGCATATAAAAACAATGTTTAAATTTTAAATCTCGAATATTTTCTTTAAATATTTTTTTTAATCTTTCAATTCGTTTATATTGATTAGAAAAGTCAGGAAATAAATCTTTAATATAATATGAATTTCTAACCATATAATATAACCGGACAGGTGAGTGGAAGTCATTCCGTTTAAAAAAACTTTTTTTAATATCACCAATTCTATGATTCATTTTAATATTATTAAATCTTAAAATAGATTGAGGATAAAGTTTTGTAAGTCTTAAAGTGAATTCATGATCAACTTCATCGATAAAAAAATCTTCATTAAAACCTTGTAACTCTTTCCATTTTTCTAAAGAAATAATACTTCCACTGGTAATTGCATAACAGGGTTCAGTTGTTTCGTTGTCGGTTAATTTTTCTGTTTTATAATTTAGAATCTTTTTAATACAATTTTTTAAAGATTCAGTTGTGCTAAGAATTGTTTTGTTATTTAATCCTGGACAATAGATATAATATTGTTTAAGTACTGAATACTCGTATACAAACGATAGATATTGTTTAATTTCAAGATCATTAAAACTTGAATCTTGATCCATAGTCATTACAAATGTAAAGCCCTCATTAATTGCCTGTGTGCAGCCTGTATTTAATGCTTTTGCAATTCCAGTATTAGTAAACATTGGAAGATAAATTGAATTATTAATCTGTTGGGCTAGATATTCATTATTAATTGAACTATTATCAATTATATATATTTTATCGAAATAGTTTGAATATGATAAAATATTTTTAACACATGAGTTATCTGGATTAAACCACACAACAACTGATGCTATATTCATTTTAATCTTCATAAAGTTAATTCTTTGTATTTAATGTTATGTGACTCTAAAATTCTATTTAATTTATTAATATTAACAATGCTAGCATTTTTAAATTCTAAAAATGGTAAATTTAATTTAAAATATTTTTTTTTTGCAAGATTATGAAAATTAAAATACTCAAAAGATTCGGGTGAATAATTATTTAATAATTCATTAATTAAAAATAAATTATTATCAGTTAAAGTATATTCATTAATAGTAATCATACGAAAAATAAATTTTTTATTATTATTTTTAATTATATTAAGATTAGCATAAAAATCTAATACATTACCACCTAAAACATTTTTACAAATAGTATTGTCAAGAATTTTAACATCAATTAAAAATAAATCAATATAATCAACAATGTCTATCAATTTTTTTTTATTACAAAATAAAGAAGTTTCAATACAAATGTTTAAATTTTCCTGTTTTATCATTTTTAATAATTCAATGTTATTATGAAGCTGAAGTAAGCATTCTCCACCAGAAAATGTAACACCGCCATTTTTTATATATGGTTTTTGTAAAATTAACTGTTGTAAAATTTTGTCATTTGATATTTTTTTAGATGGAAATTCTTTTTCACCAATAATACATTCTGGATTACAACACCAGGGACAATGTAATGAACAGCCTTTACAAAAAATTGTTGTTCTGATTCCAGGGCCATCATTAAAACATGTGTTTTGTATATTAGTAATTTTCATGATTCCTGGCTCTTTCAATAACATAATCTTTGTATTCTTCAGGTAAATCGTTAAAGTAAGCACTAAACCCCCATACTCTAACAATTAAATCAGGATATAAATGAGGATTTTGTTTTGCTTTTATAAGAGTATTATAATCCAGTACATTTACCTGAATTTGAAATACTCCTGTTTCAAGTGCAGTTCTAATAATTTGTGTGATCTTTTGTAAATTATTGTTTAATTCATTTGAAGTTAATAGAATATCTGTTACATTACCATTAAATCTATTATTATTATAATTTAATTTAGAAGCAAATATTAAAATTGAAGAATAATCTTTCGCTTTTGAATCAGAAATATGAATTTCAAATGGATCAAAATCTTTTCTTCCATCTGGAGTTGCTAAAGTTTTTTTGGAAAAGTTTAAATATGAAGGCGAACTCGTTCCAATTTTAACTGGATATATCATTTTTGAAATTGTGTTAAAAATATAATCTGCTGTATCTATAAAATCTTTTTCGGTATAAATAAAATCTGTATTATTTAGAGTTTGATTTTTAATATTAACAAAACATTTAACACAGTTAATGAAACCGCTGACAGTGATTCCAAAATATTTGTATTTATCTTCAACAAATAAATCAAAAATTTCTGACTTTTCAAATATACAATTATTAATTTTTTCTTTAATTTCATTACATTTTATTTGAATATGTTCAAAATATTTTGAGCAAAAGTTTTCATAATTAATATCATTCTGTTGAATTAAAACTTTAGAGACAGGTTCTAATAGATTTAAAGTGTAATAATTATTTACATCTCTGGATTTTCCAGGAATTAATGGTTCCCAGCATGCTGAAAAACAATAATTCCAGGTATCATTTGGATCATAACCGTATGAATTCATTGCATTAATGATAAGTTTATCTGAACAAAATACAGGACTTCCACAATTATTTGTTAAACATTTTACTGCATAGTTAAATATTTTTTCAGAAGTGTTTTCTGAATAACGAAATACAAATTTTGGATCTGGCAATCTTAATTCATAAAAAGCCTGCATGAATAAAAGAGTTAAATTAGAATTAAATGAATGATTATTAAAGTCACATCCACCCAGAATAATGATTTGTCCCGTATCTCCATTCATTACAGAACTTTTAAATTCATAATATTTATGTAAACATTTAAGAAACTCTTTTACATATATAAGAGCTTTTTCATCATTTAACAGGTTTTTATTTAAATCATTTTTGTAATATTCATGTAATAGATAATCTAAGCGACCTAGACCAACTAATTTATGACCTGCCTGCCAGAACAATTGATTTAATAATAAAATTCTTTCAAGAGATTCTTTAAAAGAATTTGATTTACCCTTGAATTGCAAAAAAGAATTATTAAGAACCTTTTCGTAATCTGGCGTAAAATTATTCCACATTGGATATTTTATTAATGGAACACACTTAGTATCTATGTAATAATTAAAAACGTTACTCTCTGAAATTTTTGAATCTCTTTTATCAGTTTTAATTAGTTTTAACATTGATGAAATTTTTGCAGGCTTAAAAAAATGATAGCTTAATAAAATATAAATCTTAGAAAGATTTTTATTAATTTTAGTTTCTTTTTTCTTTAAATTTAGATATACACTATTAATAGAATAAATATATTTTTTAAAAAATAAATCAGTTAAAAGTTTATAACGAAATAACAATAGAAAAATTAAATAAATTAATGCTCCAGAGACCGTTAAGATAATTAATTTTAATACATTATTACATATTAATTGTTTTTCAACATAATATTGAATTACAAACATAATAAATGCAGAAACTATACATTTTATATTCTGTTTTAGAATGAATAAAAATTTAATTTCTTTTTTTATAATAATCAATTGGTATATTGCAATTATAGATTCAGCAGAAACAGATGCTATGGCTGCACCAATAGCATGATATCTTGGAATTAATATTAGATTAAGAACAAAATTTGATAATGCTCCAATACAAACAGAAATTGTAAATATATTTTCTTTGTTTGATGGAATTAAATATTGCATTCCAGTAACATTATTGATGCCAATAGCTAAAAATAAAATAGAAAAAATATTCATTAATGGGATGACTTGTTCGTAACCTGGACCAAAGAAGAAAGGAACAAATGATTTTGAAATTAAAATTATTCCAAGTAACATTGGAAGTGCAAGCATAATAGAAAAAGAATAGGATTTCTCAATTAATTTAATAAATTTATTACGATTATTTTTGCCAATATAATATGAAGCTCTTGGAATTATTACAGCAGCTAACGAAGTAATTACTGTAAGCAAAAGCTTGATAATCTTTTCAGATTGTTCATAATATCCATTTTCAAAATTATTTTTAGTAATTAAACCAATCATTGTTTTATCAAGTACTGTGTATACCTCAATTGCTACTTGAGGTAAAAAAAGTAAAAAAGTTTGTTTCAAATGACTAAACGGTTTAATATTATTAAAAGGAATTTTTGTAATATATTTATTAATTAAGGTAATTAAACTTAAATTAGAAAGTAATAAACAGGAAACATGAATGATAAAGTATTTAATTAAATCAGTTTTTGATTTAATTAAAAGAAAAATTAATAATACATTTAATACTTTAAAGAATATTCCACGTAAAGTAATAATCTTAAATTTTTCCAGAGCCTGAAAATACCAGCTAATATCAAATATTGTTGCAATTACTTGAACAGAAAGAATTATTAAATATGAATTATAAACTTTTAATGTAAAATAGGTTAAAATAAAATATAATAAAAGACTGATAAAAACAAATGTAGCTCTTAATATGATCAGTTCATAAAAAATTTTACTTCTTTGTGAAACATTATCTCTTACTTTAGCAATTTCACGCTGTCCATAAAGTTTTATCCCCAGATTGCCAAATAAAATAAAATAATTTGCAATTGATAAACTGAAACTATATATACCAATTCCATCAGGTTCAAGGATTCTAGATAAATAGGGTACAGTAATTATTGGGATAATTATTTGAAGTATTTGATAAGTTAAATTTAATAAATAATTTTTCTTGATAGATGCCATTTATTGCTTAATAATTAAAACAAATATTTAATTCCGAGTGCAGTATAAACATTAATTCTATGTATACTTTTAAAATTTTTATCTGCTTGATTTGTTGGATTCATTTCATCAGTAATAACAATTTCTCCATTTAATCTGATTTTATCTTTGAAATAATAGCAGCTTTTTAATCCAAAACTTAAATTTGCCCTAATATTGCTTTCTACTGGCCAGTAAGTTCCTTTACCTGGAATATATTCAGAATGAGGTGTTTTTTTTGCATCAATCCAGTACGTATAATCCAAATCTGGGTTACGTCTATGAATAAAGAAAGTTGAAAAACCTCTTTTATAGTATAAATTGAATCCTAAATACTGACTGTTTCCACCTGTACCGATGCCAGCACCTAAATACTGACCTTTGTGTGTATACCCTTGTGTAATAATCGAATGACCATAAAAAGTTGCACCTGATTCACCCAAAATAAAATCATAATCATGCGAACTTTCAATTTTTGTTATTTCCAAAACTAAAGAACCGGCAGCTTTTGTTTTTGTAAATAGATTTTTTTTAAGACCAACTGTCCAGGCTGAAGTATGAAACGGGTATTTTATGTAGTATTCAAGTTTTGGACTAAAGTCGTTACGAGCCCATTCACAATATATATCTAAACCAATCTTTTGAAAAAGCCAGTCACAAGTAAAGGATGCTCTGCCATCACTATTATCGCTTCCACCTTCAGTTCCTAAACCTGGAATTAAAATCCCAAACAAAGTATAGCCAGATAAATCAGAGAATTTACTAATCATTGTTCTATTAAAACCAAGTGTTAAAGTTTTTAAAAAAGGAAAAGCATAAGACAAAGAAATTCCAGAAATTAAATTATGATTATTTGTTTCATCTGTATCAAAATATTCACTTTCAGAAAGCTTTCCCCACCAGATTCTTGTTTCAATATCACCAAAATCTATACCTTTAATAAGAATTTTTTGTTTTCGTAAACCTAAGTCAAGCTTAGGAAAAGATGGAGCATTGTTAGACATAATAATTGGATTTAAATACGCTGGGCCTAAAAAAATACTCTCTGTTCCAAAACCAATAGTTAATGTTTTCCAGGAATAGCGAATTTCAGAATCCCCAAAATCAAAGTTAAAAAAAGCTTTATCTCCAAAACGTTGTGGTGCATCTATGTTTTTTAAACCATAGTATCCATATGTATCTGCTTTATCTTTATATAATTCTCCAGAATAATTTGGAGTAGTGTAGTCATAATTCAGGTTTTGTGAAAAAGAAATCTGTGGCTTAAAAGTTAATTCAAAACCATACAGTTCAAAACGTACACCGGCAGTAAGTGAAGCATTATAGCCTTTTCCCTGCCATAAAGCACCATCGTTTTGTCCGTAAGGAGAAGCAGAATTATAAGAATTAAAGAATTCAGGTGAATAGATTTTATATTCTATATTATCAGTAAGAGATTTAGACCCAAAAAGAGATTTACTTAATAGAAAAGAACTATCAATTTGATAAGTTGAATCACTCAAAGTTCTATAATTAAGATAATTCTTTTGAACATATCCTGATAATATCATAAAATCTAAATATTCTTCCTCTACGGATTTTATAACTTCTTGAGAATATGTTATATTAAAAGAGAAAATTAGAAATATTATTATTATGTTTAATATTTTTTTATTCATTAACTGTTGAATTTAAAAAAAAGAAATTTTTAATATGGCCGAAACACATTATTAAAAACTATCAATTTTTATTGTTATTAAAATTATATCTAAATATATGCAAATTTACAACAATTTAATATTTAAGTTAATCTGTGATATTTTTAATATTTTATTTGACGGATTAAGATTCAAAACTTATAATAAAGTATGCTCAAATATATTGTAAAATTATTCAAAGCGCTTAATTCAAATTCAAATCCAGCTGAAATATCGCATGCTGTTTCTTTGGCTTTTTTATTAGGAATTTTACCCAAGAACAACCTTTTATGGTACATAATTTTTATTTTCTGTTGTTTTATCCGCATTAATAAAGGAGCCTACGGACTTTTTATCCTAGTGTTCTCATTATTTGCACATTATCTGGATCCTCTGCTCAACAGAATTGGTTTTTATATATTAAACCTCAGTCAACTTGAAAATATATACAGTTTTCTTATTGATATACCATTTGTAGGTTTTACACATTTTAACAATACAATTGTAATGGGAGCATTAGTTTTAGGAATAATATTATATTTACCAATTTTCTTTATATCTCTTAAGTTTATAAAACTCTGGCGTAATAAATTGGCTTATAAATTTAAAAATTCCAAAGCAATTAAATTTTTTAATAAAATACCTCTTATTAAAAAAATTGTATCAGTGTCAAATAACCTGAATAATAAACTTCAGGAGGTACTTTAATGGAAAACGAAATTAAAACATCAACTGTAGATGAAAAATATACTTATAATGACCTTCCAAAAATTTTTAAAAAATCTTACGTTAAAAACAAAATACAAAAAAAACTGTTTAATAAAATTTATATAAAAGAAGATCTAGAACTTGTTAAAAGTTTTTTTAAGGATGATGCTGTTTACGATGGAAAGATGGAATTAGAAATTCCTAAAGATACCAATTTTACAAAAAGAGATTTTTTAAGACTAAAAAAAATTTCAAAAGAAATAAAAAAACAAAAATTCAGATTTAAAGTTGTGCCTTTTATAGCTGTAATAACTTTATTAATCCTGATTTTTGCACTGGTAAATTTTACAAAAAATTTAATTGTAAAAAAAGCTATTCAAAATACAGCTCAAAGCATATTTCAGGCAAAATGTGATATTTATAAATTAAATGTTTCATTTCTTGATACAAAATTGAAAATCGGAAATCTTCAGATTGCTGATAAAAAACAACCCATGCTGAATTTGTTTGATGCAAATAATATAATTGTAGATTTTAATCTGGTTAATCTATTAAGGGCAAAATTTGATCTAGAAAATATTGAATGTAATGATATTAAATATCATACACAAAGAACAGTGTCCGGAGAAATACCTCATAAAGAATTTAAAATTGAAGACACACAATTTGTTAAAGAAATGAAGAACAGAATAGAAGAATCTTTAGAAAAAACAAAACTTGGAATAACCGATTTATTTCAGGAATATACGCCAGAAAATGTAATGGAAAAATATAAAACAAATTTGAAAAGTCCAGAGCTTGCTGTTAAAGTAAAAGATACAACATTAGAGCTAGTAGAAAAATGGAAAAAAGAACCTGAAAACTTAAAACAACTTTCTCAAAAATATCTGGATAATTCAAAAAAACTTATACAGACAGATATTAACAGTCTTAAAAATGATAAAAAATTACAAGCACAAACATTACTTCTTTTTACTGATACATTAGACGAAGGGAAAAAACTGTATGACAAAATAAAACAAAAAACAAATCAATTAAAAACTGATTCTAATACAGTAAAACAATTATTTGAAGAAATTGAAACTACATTAATAAACGATAAAAATTTTGCTGTTGAACAAATAAATAAAATTACAGAATTTAAAATTCCAGATGGAAAACAGTTACTGGGAAACACTTTTGATACAGCCGGTTATATCCTTATGGGAAAATATTATCCGTATGTAGAAAAAGTATGTGGCTATGCAAATAAAGGAAAAGAAATTTCTGGAAAAATTTCACAACGTAAAACTGTAAAACCGAAAGGAATTTCACGCGATACGGGGTCTTACATATACTGGAAAAAAGACAATATTCCAATATTTCTATTAAGACATGCACTAATAAATGGAACAGGCTTTAATTTTGAAATTGATGATTTATCAAGTGATATGACTAGATACGGAAAACCTGCCGCAATTTCAGGAAGTATTATAAATAATAACATTACTCATCAAATGAAATTAAATGCAGACTTTAGAAAAAACACAAAGGAAAGTCCGTTTTTACTTTCTTATTCAGTTTCGAATGTTCCGCTTTTATACGATTTTAAAAAAATTGTCGAAACAAAGGGCATCCCTGATATAAATTCAAAATTAAATGCACAATTTACTGCAGAAGCAAATGAAAAAGCAGAATTTACATTATCAGGAAATATGAAACTTAATGATGCTGTTTTAAAAAGCGAAACCTTTGAACCGGAATTTGCTAACAGAATTTATCAGAATGCTTTATCACAAATCCATAATATTGAAGCAGAAGTTAAAGCAGGTTACGGCTTACATTCTGGAATAATTTTAGACATTGACTCGAATGCAGATAAGGTTTTATTAAATGTTATTAAATCTGTAATTTCTTCAGAACTTGCGACCATAAAAGAACTGTTAATTACAAAAATTGATAACGAACTGGCAGAAAAATCTAAAGAACTGAATTTTGATTTGGGTAATTTTAACAGTTTAACAGATAAAATCTTAAACTATGAAACTACAGTTGCGGATTTTAATACTAAACTTCAGGAAAAAATTGATGAAATTAAAGAATTAACAGAAGAAAAAGCAAAACAGAATACTGATGCAATAAAAGAAAAAGCAAAAAATAAAGCTGTTGATATTATTATGAATGGTTTTGTTCCGAAAAAATAATATCAGAAAGCTGAACCCCATCTCCGTTATTTACATCATTTGCAAGTTTTGCACCGATCACATTTTCTA
>JAEEGL013282372.1_pt1 | contig 10509 bp, 8 predicted proteins | sample 9134231 | NCBI WGS metagenome assembly JAEEGL01 (sample SAMN16246548, study PRJNA631951) | gut metagenome | biome: gut microbiome; feature: rumen; material: fiber-attached | host: Bos | place: Iran: Karaj | collected 2018-10 | reverse complement strand
TTTAAAGTATTGAGGAATGTCACATGTAAATGACATTTCTTTTTTTAATATTGGATGATAGAAAGTAAGTTGATAAGCGTGTAATAATTGACCACCTTTATATAAATAAGTTGATCCGCCATATAATTTATCACCTGTAACAGGGAATCCAATTGATGACATATGAACCCTAATTTGATGTGTTCTACCTGTTTCAAGTTTCAATTTAACTAAAGTATATTTATTAAATCTTTTTTCAACAGTAAATCTTGTTACGGCATCTTTTCCGTTTTGATTATCAATTGCCATTTTTAGTCTATTTTGCTTGTCTCTACCAATTTTTCCAATAATTTTACCTTCATTATCAGGAATTACACCATCAACAAGCGCAATATATTCTCGATGCATCGAATGGTCTTTTAATTGGTCTGCAATCGCATTATGAACAAAATCATTCTTACAAATTAATAATAATCCACTAGTATCTTTATCGATTCTATGAACAATTCCAATTCTATTTAATCCATTTACAGTAGATAATTGTTTATTTGCGTAAATTAAAGCATTAACTAAAGTATCATTTTGATGACCGCTACCTGGATGAACTACAAGTCCAGCAGGTTTATCAATAACTATTAAATCATCATCTTCATAAATAATATCTAGCTTCATTTCTAAAGGTTCTAGATCCATATTAGTTTCTTTTTCAGCAAATGTAATATTAATAACATCGCCTTCTTTTACTTTATAAGATGGAGATTCAAAATTTCCGTTAACGGTCACGTTTTTTTCTTTAATTAAATTTGAAATATAAACTCTAGAATAATTCGAATCAAAAAGTGTTAACACCTTATCAAGGCGCAAAGTCTCATCTTTTTTCTCTATTATATAAGTTTTATTGTTCATCTTTATTTTCAGTTTCTTTTTGCTTTTCTTCAGCTTCTTTTGCTATATTTTCTTTTCTTTTTTCAAGAAAACTTTTAACTTCTTCAATGATGAAATAAACAACAAGAGCAAGAATTCCTACAACTAAGAAGGAATCAGCTAAATTAAATATGCCAAATCCTGGCCACCATGATTGGATAGAAATAAAATCGATAACACCTCTTTCAAAAAAGAAAGTTCTATCAATTAAATTTCCTATATCTCCGCCCCAAATTAAGGCTAGACAAATACCAAACATTACATCAAATTTTGTGCTTTTTGAGATTTGAAAAACAACATAACCAGGGATAAAAAGCGCTACAAGCCAAGATACGATAACAAGTAAAACCCTTGTAAAGACATTTCCATCACCTAAACCCCAAGCAGCTCCTTTATTAAATGTTAAGTACCAATCAATAAATCCAGGAATAAATGGTTTTGCTTCTCCATTTGGAAGAAGATCAACTGCAACATATTTTGATACTTGATCAAAAACAATACATGCAACAGCAATAACACCAAAATAGATGAAAAATGCTAAATAATTCTTGTAATTTACTTGTTTAAGCCTTTCAAACATCTTTCGCATAAATGTGTTCCTTCAACTTCTTTAATTTTATATTTATCAAAATAGTTCCAGCATCTATCGCATTTAATACCTAAATGTTTAGATACTTTGACTTCTTCACCTTCATTTTTGAGTTCAACTTCAGAAACAATAAAGAATCTAGCAAGTTCAGCTTCATCAAATTTCTTTAATTCAGCAAGAGTCTTTTCATCGTTTAAATTTAATTCAACTTTTGCTTCTTGAGCACTACCAATAATTTGTTCAGCTCTGTTTTTCTCAAGTTGTAATAAGACTTTATCTCTTAAAACCTTCATTAATTTGTAATTTTCTAATACTGATTCCTCAAAATTATTTGATTTTTCAGGATATGAATAATACATGACATTTTCTTCACTCTTTAATGGATAATTTTTATTAACTTCATCCATAGTGAATGGAATGATTGGATTTAATAAGCGCATTAAAGTAAAGACAAGTTCATTTAAAACTGTTTGGACTTGTAATCTACGTTTACTTGTTTTTGATTCACAATATAAGATGTCTTTTGCAATATCGAGATAAAAACTTGATAAATCATCAGAAATAAATTTCATGATTTCACTAATTGCGTTGATGAAATTATAAGAATTCATCGCATCAATTACTTTATTCTTGACTTCTTCAAGTCTAGCAAGAATGAATAAATCGATTTCTTCAAATTCTTTTTGCTTATCTGCTTCTTTAAATGTATCTTCTAAAGAACCATTAGCTAAGTTTCCAAGTAAGAATCTAAATGTATTTCTAATTTTTCTATATTGTTCTGAAATTGTTTTAACGATATTTTCACTGATTCTAACATCTTGTTGATAATCTGTTAAAGCAGCCCATAATCTTAAAACATCAGCACCATAAACATTGATAATCTTTAATGGATCAAGGCCGTTTCCTTTAGATTTTGACATTTTTTCCCATTTTTCATCCATAACGAAGCCATGAGAAACGACTTGTTTATATGGAGAATGTCCGGTAGTTGCTAAAGAAACGATTAAACTTGAGTTAAACCAACCTCTATATTGGTCACTACCTTCAAGATATAAATCTGAAGGATATTTAATTCCTCTTTCTCTTAAAACACCATTCCAGCTTGAACCACTATCAAACCAAACATCCATAATGTCTTTTTCTTTTTTGAAAACACCATTTGGTGAATGCTCATTTTTATATCCTTCTGGCAAAAGTTCTTTTTCGTCTAATTTGTACCAAATTGATGAACCATTTTCTCTAATTAAAGCGATAATATGGTCAAAAACTTCTTTTTCAATGATTGGAGTGCCATCTTCACAATAAATAATTGGAATTGGAACGCCCCAAACTCTTTGACGTGAAATACACCAGTCACCACGATCTTTAATCATGTTAACCATACGTTGTTCACCCCATGCTGGAGCCCATTTTACTTCATGAATTGCCTTAATTAATTCATCTCTAATAGGTTCGATTGAGCAGAACCATTGTGGAGTTGCTCTAAAAATAACTGGTTTATGAGTACGCCAATCGTGTGGATAGCTATGGACAATATCTTCTTCTTTAAGTAAAACGCCTTCTTCTTCAAGAATCTTTAAAACTTCTAAATTTGCATCTTCATAGAAAAGTCCAGCGAGTCTTTCGCCGCATTCTTCCATCATTTTTCCGTGTTCATCAACAGGACAATATGCTTCAAAACCATATTTTAAGCATGCATTATAGTCTTCAGCACCATGACCTGGAGCAATATGAACTAAACCAGTTCCGCTATCTCCAGTGACATAATCAGCATTAATAACTAATGAATCTCTTGTGTAGAATGGGTGTTTACAAACAATATATTCAAGTTCACTTCCTTTAAATGTCTTTAAAAGTTCACATTTCGAAAGTCCTAATTTTTCGCTTAATTGTTCTTTTAAATCTTCTAAGAATACTAATTTTCCTTTATCGGTATCAAATTCTCCATAAACAAAATCTGGATGTGCAGCTATTGCAAGGTTTGCAGGAAGTGTCCAAGGTGTTGTTGTCCAAATGACAAATGAGGCATCATTATCGACAATTCCTTTACCATCTTTAACATGCATCTTAACAAAAATTGTATATGCTTTAACATCTGCATATTCAATTTCAGCTTCAGCAAGAGCACTTTCACTACTTGGTGACCAATAAACTGGTTTTAAACCTTTATAAATTAATCCTTTTAAAGCCATTGTTGAAAAAGCTTCAATTTCTCTAGCTTCAAATTCAGGTTTTAAAGTAATGTATGGATCATCATAATCGCCTAAACATCCAAGTCTCTTAATGTCTTGTTTTTGTCTTTCGACTTGAGTTAATGCGTATTCTCTGCATTTTTCTCTAAATTCAATAATAGGTGTAGTCTTTCTATTGACTCCACTTTTTGTGACCATATTTTCAATTGGTAAACCATGTGTATCCCAACCAAAAACAAATGGAGTTTTAAATCCTGACATATTTTTATATCTAATAACGAAATCTTTTAAAACTCTATTTAACATATGTCCGCAATGCATTGCACCATTAGCATATGGAGGGCCATCATGAAGAACGAATTCTAAATCTTTGCATTCGTTCATCTTTTGATAAACTCTATCTTCACTCCATTTTTGAACCAAAACAGGTTCTTTTTGAGCAAGATTACCTCTCATTTCGAAATTAGTTTTTGGCATTAATAATGTTTCTTTTAATTCCATATCTACACCCCTTAAATAAAAAAATCCTTAGATAACTCTAAGGACGCTTTCACGTGGTACCACCTTAGTTATTAGAAAAAATCTAATCACTTATTTAAAATGTTTTTCTACGAAAGTGATACCTTATAGTTTCGTCTTGTTGCCTTTCACCATATACAACTCGCTAAGAAGACTTCTTTCAATAAGACTTGTCTTTCTGCCGTTAATAATAAATTATTAACACTTGTATTTCAAGAAGAATAAATTTTTATTAAAATTTACCTTCCAAAAAATCAGGAATAATACTATCTCCATCAAGATAATTATCTTGTTTTGGAGCTTCGTAATCATTTTGTGATGGTTCTTGACCATCTTGAGCCTTGTTTTGTTGACCTTTAGCAAATGATTCATTATCAAATAATGAGAATTGGCCATTTCCTTGTGTATTGCCTGAAGATTTCGAGACTCCAAAAGTAACATCGTTTGTAAATGAACTTGCGATAATACTGAGCATAATTTGGTCACTTAATTGGTCATTAATTGAAATACCAAATTTCAAATCAAGTTGACCGCCACTAGCTTCGATGATTCTGTTAACTGTTTCTTGGCATTCATAAAGTGAAACTTGTGGACCACAGGTAACATGACAAATAGCTTTTCTTGCGCCTTGAACAGATTGCTCAATTAATGGGCAATTTAAAGCGGTCATAGCAGCATCTTCGCTTCTATTTTCACCTTGACCCATACCAAATCCGATTAAAGCAATTCCGCTATCTTTAAGTGTATTATTAACATCAGCAAAATCTAAGTTGATAACAGCTGGCATTAAAATTAAATCTGTAATTGTTTTAACTGATTGAGCAAGGATTTTATCAGCTTCTGAGAAAGCTTCTCCGATTGGCAAATTACCTGAATTCATGAGTAATTTATCGTTTGAAACAACGATTAAACTATCAACATTTGATTTAAGTTCGTTTAAACCTTCAATGGAATATGTTGTATGTTTTGTTCCTTCAAATGAGAATGGACGAGTAACAATTGCAACAGTTAAAGCTCCAACTTCTTTAGCAAATTTAGCAATAATTGGTGAAGCACCTGTTCCTGTTCCACCACCCATACCAGCAGCAATAAATACCATATTTGCGCCAGTAACTATTTGTTTAATCTCTTTTTCACTTGCTTCTGCAGCAGCTTTACCAACACTTGGTTCGCCACCAGCTCCAAGACCATTTGTAATTGATTCACCTAAAATAACTCTGTTAGGTGCTTTTGAAAGAGATAAAGCTTGTTTATCTGTGTTTGCAACATAAAATTCAACATTTCTAATGTTTTCATCAATCATACGGTTAACGGCGTTGCTTCCAGCACCACCAACACCAATGACAACTATTCTTGCAACTGGTTCAAAAGAATCTAAATCAGTATATGGCATATCTTTATCTCCTATAATTCATCGTGAAGTTCAGAATATTTATCTCTTTCTTTCACTTTTTCTTTCGTATTATTAGAATCAGTGATTCTATTTAGTTCAGAAACGTGTAATTTATTATCGTCTTCAAGTGCTCCCCTATATGAGTAAGAAACATAGATAGCACTCAAACAATTTGCGTATTCATTATCTCTACAGCCAACAATTGGTAAAGAAATTATTTCTAATGGGTTTGAATTGAAAGTTTTTAACATATAATCTTTCAAACCATTAAGTTTTGTACCTTCGCCGAGTAAAACTAGAGGGATATTTGACATTAATGTTGGATATTGTTCAAGTAAACTCTTAAAGGAACCCGAGAACCAACTAATCCACGTCTTTAAGAAGGCTGTTGTTGAATTGTTAAGGTCTTCTTTTGTGTATTTTTTGATGTTGCCTTCTGCATTCATACTTTCAATAATTGGTGGATTGTAATCTAATTTTCTTTGATCGAACCCATATAAATTACGAAGTTCATCAGCTTTTTCACGCGTTATATTGAAATCTTGAATATATCTATCAGTTAAATCTGCAATACCTAATGAGAAGAAATTACTTGAATAAACAGTATTCTTACCTACAAAAGATAAGGTTGTTGTCTTACTAGAAATATCAACTAAAACATATGTTTGATATTTAAATTTAAGACCAGCTAAAAGTTGAGCAACACCAATAGGTGAAATCACTTCTCTTTTAACTCTGATATTTGCTTTTTCGCATGCTTTCTTCATATCAGTTATCATCTTTGAAGGAAGCGTATATACATTTGTATCAATTGTGATTGTTTGAGAAATTTCATTTAATGGAGGAATGATATATTCTCTATTCCCATCAATGATAAATTTATTTGGAACAATATCAACTAAGACATTGTTTGGATTTGGTAATTTCTCTTTTTTAACAAGAGCTAAAGCATTAGAAATATCGATTTTATCAATCTTAGATACATTAGAAACTGTGTTTGTAGTTTTTTGACATTTATAAACTTCAAGACCATAAGAAGGCAAAATTAAAGCTACTTCATTGATTTTAACTTTAAGTTTATGATTGTCTCCGTCGATCTCAAAAGCATTAATTTTGCTTAAATCATCGCTTAAACTTCCAATATCAAAAATATCACCATCTTTGAATGGGACACTAAGTGGCTTTTTAGTCTTGTAAATGATGTTAATTTTGTTATCTAAAACATAACCAATAACTAACTTATAAGCTCTGTTTGAAATCTCTAAAGCTGCAACTTGTTTCATATATAAAAATTATAATCTAGTTTTTACAAAACTACAATTACAAAAATATTCGATTTTTAGTAGTTTTTTAGTAGTTTTTTAGTAAAAAAATAGTACGATTAGGGGTGTCGTACTATTTTAGAACGAAGGAGAATTCGAAAATATTAAAATTTTTCTAATTTAACTAGAGTTTGAGTGTCCTTTTCAGTATCTTTATTGGACTCTTCTTCATTGTTAACAGCCGTTGCATTAACTGCTGCTGCAATGGAAACAGGGATAGCGACAGCTACGAAGGCACCAAGAAAAATAGAAAAACTAATACCTATTTTCTTGAAATAATAAAATACAGCTCTGTGATGATATTTAACTAATTTGTCTTGCATAACTTTCTCCCCTTTTGTTACTTGATTCTTTCCAATATCCTTAATTTGGCACTTTTGCTCCTACGGTTATTAGCGACTTCTTCATCGCTTGCTACAATAACCTTTCTATTAATTTCTTTAAAATCAGGAGTTTGGATTTTTGAAGGATCCAAATAATCATTGATTCTACTTCCTTCAATCACACTCATTTTTTTAAAGAACTTTTTAACGATTCTGTCTTCTAAACTGTGGAATGTTATAACTACAACTCTTCCACCAATGTTTAGATATTTAACGGACTTCTCTAACACTTCTTCCAACGCATTTAATTCGTCATTTACCTCAATCCTCAATGCTTGGAATACTTGTTTAGCTGGATGACCGTGTTTTAACAACTCTGATTTAGGTTTACTTTCTTTAATTATTTCAACTAATTCATATGTTGTTTTAATCTCTTTGATACTTCTTTTTTTGACTATGTTTTTCGCAATTTGATACGAAAATTTTTCTTCGCCGTATTCTCTAAATATTCTTGTCAATTCATTTAAAGAATATGTATTAATGATTTTTTCGGCTGTTAGTGAATTCTCACTATCCATTCTCATGTCAAGATTTGCATCCTTGTTATATGAGAATCCTCTATAATCTTCATCAAATTGTGGTGATGAAACTCCTAAATCGAATAGGAATCCATCTACTTTTGAAACTGCTACTTCGTCTAGTACTTCATCAATGTTTCTAAAATTATTTTTGATGATTTGGTAATTTTGACTAATGCCGCTCAATTTAACTTGTGAATAGTCGATTGCTTCTTGGTCTTGATCTATACAAATCAATTTACCTTTATTGTTTAATCGCTTTAGAATCTCAGAACTATGTCCTGCCCTTCCTAATGTTCCATCAACGTAAGTTCCATCTGGCTTTATATTTAATCCTTCAATGGCTTCGTTTAGTAGAACCGGAATGTGACTATCACTCTTCATCGCTGTTAATTAAGCTTTCAGCATCTAATTCAAAGTTACCTTCTTTATCAGCTTTGTAGTTATCGTACTTGATAGAGTCCCAAAGTTCGAGATGATTGATCACACCAACAATGGTAACTTTACTTGAAATCTCATATTCCTTAAGTGTACGAGTTGGAACAAGTACTCTACCATGCTTATCAATCGTCAATTCGACTACAGACTCTAATAATAACCTTTGATATTGACGAACTTTTGACTTTTCGTACTGTAAGCGTTTAAGCTTGTCGATGAAATTGATAAAATCTTCTTCTTTGTACAAAGAAACACAACCTTCGAAACCTTTAATTAAATAAAGTTTTTCGCCGATTTCTTCTCTGAATTTGCTTGGAATTACTACTCTACCTTTTTCGTCGAGATTTGATTCGTATTTTCCGAAGAACATTTACCACTTTCACCCACTTTCTACCACTTGTACTAAAATTTTATATTAAATAATTTATTTAATCAATATGGAAATTAAATTTTTTTAAAATTTTTTTGCGCAATAAAAAAAGGCTGACAAACAGCCTTTTTTGACGAAAAATTCTTTATAAATCTAAGTCTTTTAGTTTATCAAACGGATTCCCTTGAGAACTTTCTTCCTTCAAATATTCATCTTCAGAGAGAACTCTAAAGTGTTCCCCATGTGGGGCTCTTTCACCCTTTTTTGTAAGTTTTATTGGAAGCGTTGTAATAATCAAACTATAAACAATTTCATCTAAATTTAGCTCATCGTTATCGACTAAAATAGTATCGTCGTCACAATATTTTTCATCGTTTGCAAATTGTAAATCTTCATTAAATTTGTGATTATATTCAAATGGTTCAAAAGTCAAAGAACTATAAACTTCCAATTTACATTTAAAGTTGAAATTAACAAAGAAAACCTTATCAACTTTTTTAATAGTGATTTTTCCTTTAACACTTTTGAATTCCTTGATAACTTTACTGTTATTTAAAGAATTGAAAGTTTTTGGGCTTTCGTCATATTCAAAGACACGTTCATCTTTTACATTGAAAATTTGAAATCTCATTGTCTAATTTCTCCCTTTAACTTGAGTGTAATAGCTTCACGAATTTTCTTATCAATTAAATTAATCTCATCTTCTTTTAAAGTGTGATCTTTTGGCTCAATTGTAATATTGATTGCTAAACTTAAATAACCTTCTTTAATATTTTCACCCTTATAAATGTCAAATACATTTATGTCTTTAATTAAAGCTGAAGATTTCTTAAGTTCTTTCTTAATGTCAGCGTATTTAATTTCATCACTAACAATGAATGCATAATCTCTTGAGACACTTGGGAATTTTGAGATTTCTTGGAATTTATTTGCAGAACTCTTAGTGTTGAATAATAAAGATAAATTCATTTCCATAACAACAAGAGGATTCTTTCCAAGAGAGAATTCGTTTTTAATTAGCGGATGAAGCTCGCCTAAAACTGCAAGCAATTTACCATCAAGGAAAACTTTTGCACTTCTAGTTGGATGGAATTCTTCTCCTTCACTAAGTCTTTCAAGTCTAATTCTTCCTTCTTGAATATTGAACATTTTAAGAAGTGTTTCCAAAACACCTTTTGCATCAAAGAAATTAAATGGTGTTGGTCTTAATTTAGATTGTGTGAAACTATTTCCAACAAATGCTAATGCTAAATGATCTTCAAGTTGGTTTTTAGATTGCATTTGTGAAATTTCAAAAATCTTGAAATTGTTATTTTTTCTATTTAAGTTGTATTCACAAGTTCTTAAAAGTGATGTTAAAAGATTTCTTCTAACATATTTTCTATCCTCTGTTAAAGGATTAGAAATAGCATAACCATCGTCTTTTAAGATGTAATTAAACATTGAATTATCTTTTTCATTTAATAAAGTATAAGAAAGAGTTTCATCAAATCCATTTTCAAGTAAATATTCTTCAACAGCTCTTTCTCTTAGTGATGTAAACTTAAGTCCACCAACTGTTGTTTCCATAACAGGAAGTTCAGATTTGACTCTATCAAAACCATTGTATCTAACAACTTCCTCTGAAAGATCAGCTTTTCCATCTGAAATATCAATTCTCCAATCAGGAACAACTGCCTTAAATGCATCATCATTTACTTCTTCAATTTCAAAATGAAGTGCAGTTAATGTGTTTTTGATCACTTCTTTAGGGAAATCTGTTCCTAATCTTCTATTTATATAAGAATAAGAACAATCAACTACTTTCTTAGAGTGATCAAGAACATCATATGTATTAGTTAATGAAACTTCTTTTCCTTCAGCAAGTTCTTTAACAAGTCTA
>JAEEGL012864462.1_pt1 | contig 10509 bp, 5 predicted proteins | sample 9134231 | NCBI WGS metagenome assembly JAEEGL01 (sample SAMN16246548, study PRJNA631951) | gut metagenome | biome: gut microbiome; feature: rumen; material: fiber-attached | host: Bos | place: Iran: Karaj | collected 2018-10 | reverse complement strand
CAAAGAATTAAAGAAGATCCAAACTTTAAGATGGTTCCAAAAACCTTTATCTTTGGTGCAAAAGCAGCTCCAAGCTATGACTATGCTAAACGTATCATTCAACTTATCTTAGCAGTCGCTGAAGTTATTAATAACGACCCAGAAGTTAATAAACTCATGAAAGTGGTGTTTGTTGAAAACTATGGTGTTACTTTAGCAGAAAAGATTATTCCAGCTGCTGATGTAAGTGAACAAATCTCAACTGCTTCTAAAGAAGCAAGTGGTACTTCGAATATGAAGTTAATGATGAATGGTGCAGTCACTTTAGGCACATTAGATGGTGCTAATGTTGAAATCAAAGACTTAGTTGGAGATGAAAATTGTGTTATTTTCGGATTAACCTCTGATGAAGTATTTAATTACTACGCCTATGGCGGATATTCACCATGGGATGTTTATAACGCTGATGGTCGTGTTAAGAAGGTTATGGACTCATTATTTGATGGTCCATGGACTTCTAAACCAGATCAATTCCAACAAATCTTTGATGAAATCATGAGAAATAACGATGAATTCTTCATCCTTAAAGATCTTCCAGCATATATCACTGCTATGGAAAAGATTGATGAACTTTATTTAGATAAAGCAAAATGGGCTAGTATGTGTATTGTTAATGTTGGTCAATCCGGTTATTTCACAAGCGATAGAACAATTAGAGATTATGTCAGAGACATTTGGCATTTAGATAAGGTTACTAAATAACTATTGAGGTAGTTTTATGGGCAAACGCGGAATTTTATTAGCAGTCTCCTCTCTTCCAGGCAAATATGCTATTGGAGATTTTGCTGAAGAAGCATTTGAATTTATTCGCATTCTAAAAAGAAACCATATTGATGTTTGGCAGATTTTACCACTTAACCCAGTAGGTTATGGTCACTCTCCATATCAACCATATTCTTCATATGCTTTTGATGAGATTTATATTAACCTTGAAGACCTTCAAAAACGCGGTCTAATTAAGCACGTTAATAGACTTCCAAGTAAAGCTCGTTCAAACTATGAACTTGCAAGAAAAATTAAGGAAAAAGCTATATATTTAGCGTTTGAAAGCTTCAAAAAACACCATAAAAACCTCAATATTTTGCGTAAATTCTTAGATGATAATCCATATGTTCAAGAATATGCAGAATTCATTTCATTAAAGGAACTTAATAACGGAAATCCTTGGAATGAATGGACAGTTAAAAAAGAAGACAAGATGGATGATTTTGTCTATCTTGTTGAGAAACATGCATTCGCCCAAATGATTCTATTTGAACAATGGGATAAGATTAGAAAATATGCTAATAAGAACGGTATTGAAATTGTTGGAGATGTTCCGTTCTATGTCGGATATGATTCAAGTGATGTTTACTTTCATAAAGAATCATTCCTTTTAGATGAAAAATTTAATCCAACTAAGATTGCAGGTGTCCCACCAGATTACTTTAGTAAAGATGGTCAAAGGTGGGGTAATCCAATTTGGAATTGGGATCATTTATACCATGTTGAATTCAAAGCTATGATGGATAGACTCGCATACGCTGCAGATATGTATGATATTGTACGCTTAGACCATTTCAGAGCTTTTGATTCATATTGGCAAATTAATCCATCTTGCCCAACTGCTGTTGATGGCGAATGGAAATATCCAGATGGTTATGGCTTCTTTAATAAGCTTTATGAAAAGTATCCAAAGATTAATCTTATCGTTGAAGATTTAGGTGATCTTAGACCAGAAGTCTTAGTTCTTAGAGATCATTTCAAATTCCCAGGTATGAGATTACTTGAATTCACTATTGAAGATGATGAATTAAATAATAAACATTTAGAAGTTGAAAATATGATTTACTATACTTCAACTCATGACAATGAAACTCTTTTACAATGGACAACTAAACTAAACAAGAAAACCAAGGAAAAACTCGAAAAGAGAATGAAAGAACTTGGTATGAAAGGTAGAAACTTAACTGAGAAGTTAGTTAGATATGCCTTAAATAGAAAAGAAAAATTGGTGGTCATCACTGTTCAAGATTTACTTGCGATGAATAAGACACACCGTATGAATGAACCAGGAAAAGTTAACGATGTTAACTGGACGTTCAAATTAATTGATTTTAAACAGCTAGAGAAAACATTAAAACGCTTCTTCTAATATGGAGAAAAACCAAGGTAATTTAGTAATTCACTATCACTCAGAAAAGGCCGACTATAATGGTTGGTCTATTTGGTTATGGGAGTTTCCACAAAGACTTGGACGTCAATTTGAATTTGAAGGAAGGGACTCCTTTGGAGTCTTTGCTATAATTCCTCTTTCTATTTGGACGAAGAATGCTATTTATAACAACCTTGGAATGATTATTAAATCAACTAAGTCGTGGGCTAAGAAAGACGGTTCTGATAAAGTTATTAAATTCTATAAAATGGAACCTGATGATAAGGGTGATTATCACGTATATGTTTTACAAGGCGATGATGACCTTTACAAGAGCGAAAAACTAGAAAGAATTCAAACTTTTGATTATGCTAATTTTATTGACTTTAGAACCATCTCAGTTAAGTCTTATGATGCCTTTACAGAATACCGCATTTTTGATGATGGAAATTTAGTTGCAGAAGAGAAATTTTCTACCACAAAAAATGAGTTCAAATTAGAGCTTAAAAAAGACGTTAATTTAGACCATGATTATAAGGTCGAAATCAAGCTAAAAAAGAACGACAAAATTGTTCATAGGCGCATTAGATTTGCCCAACTTTACAACCTCGAAAAGTTCAAAGAAAAATACAATTATGATGGCGAACTTGGTGCTATATGTGAAGGTAATACAACAACCTTTAAAGTGTGGACACCAGTCTCTAGAAAAGTAGTTTTAAGAGTATACAAAAGTGGTACTCCATTAGAATTTAATTCGTCTTTAGGAAATGATGAGCTTTATCTTGAACAAGAGATGAAAAAAGACGAAAAAGGCGTGTTTTCTATAAAAATACCTAAGAATTTACATGGTTTTTACTATACATATGTAGTTACGAATGATGTATATAAATCTAGAGAAATCGTGGATATTTATGCTAAATCCGCTGGTATCAATGGCATGAGAGGAATGATTGTCGATTTCTCTAAAATTGATGACTTTGGATTATCCAAAATTTCTATTCACGAACATAACCCAAGACAGCTTACAGTTTATGAGACTCATATCGCTGATTTGACCTCTTCAAAAACCTGGACTGATGACAAGAAAAATAGAAAGCTCGAAAAGACGTTTTTGGGTGCATGTTTAGAAGGCACAAAATACACAGAAAATGGACGCACAGTTTCGACTGGTTTTGACCACATAAAAGAACTCGGTGTAAATGCTGTTCAATTACTTCCAATTTTTGACCAAGTTAACGATGAATCTCACCTTCTTTTTAACTGGGGGTATAACCCACTTAATTACAATGTTTTAGAAGGTGGATATTCTACTGATCCATATGACGGTGAAATTCGTATTAAAGAATTTAAGCAATTAGTCAAAAAGTATCACGATGCTGGAATCAATATCATCATGGACGTTGTCTATAACCACGTTTATGCTGCAGTTGGTTCGAACTTTGATGTTTTGATGCCTGGCTATTATTTTAGATATGCCAAGATGAGAGTCTTATCAAATGCATCAGGATGCGGAAACGAAACCGCTTCTGAAATGCCAATGTTTAGAAAGTTCATTCTCGATTCCGTGATGTTTTTCGCCAAAGAATATAAAATCGGTGGTTTCAGATTTGACCTAATGGCAATTCATGATATCGAAACAATGAACTTAGTTGCCAAATCTCTTCATGACTACAACAAAAGCATTGTCATCTATGGTGAGCCTTGGGCTGCAGACAAATCAATGCTTCCAAGTGAAAAGGCTGCTCATAAAGGTAATGCTAACAAATTTAAAGGTTATGGTTTCTTCTCAGATGCAATGAGAGATTCTTTGATTAGAACAACAAAAGACATTAGACATGCTGGTTGGTGTGTTAACTCAGTTTCAAGTAGCGATGATGATCAAAGATGCATCGCAGAAGGTATAAAAGGAACTGCTGGAGACGTTTTAGACCCAAATAAGGTTTTAAACTATGCTTCTTGCCACGATAATCGAACTTTGTTCGATAGGGTAAAATTTGATGGTATAACTGAAGAAAAACTCGCCAAACGTGTAGCATTACTCGCAAATTCTATTGTTTTAACATCTAATGGAATCAGCTTTATTTTAGCAGGTGAAGAGTTCTATCGTAGCAAGGGTGGATCAGATAATTCCTACAATCTTCCTTTCTCTATTAATGAACTTGATTATTCACTCAAACTTCAAAATATCGAAACATTCAAAAACTATCAAAAGTTAATTCATCTCAAACAAACAGTATTTGATTTACAACTTGGAACAGAACTTAATCTTTTACTCCAAGTCGATACATCACGTCCAAATGTTTTAAGTTATGAACTTGATGAAGGTGAAAGTGGAAGAAAATACAAAGTCTATCATGTTAACGGATATCGAACTGGGCCAGTGGTGGTGAATCTTGCTGGTTATAAGTTATATCTTGATACGATTAATGCTCATAAAGAATTATCAAATTCAACAGCCTTAATTCCTTATGAAACACTTATTGCTTATAAATAACTGATATTTATTGAAATTTGCATTTCTTTAAATATAATATTATTCGCTGCCCTCGTAGCTCAGGTGGATAGAGCAACTGCCTTCTAAGCAGTGGGTCAAACGTTCGAGTCGTTCCGAGGGCGCCACTTACAAATAATGGGATACTTGGTATCCTTTTTTTATTCTTTTATTAATACATATGCGCACTTATGTGTGAAAATTCACCGATTTTTCTCGAGGATTTTTTAATAATTCCCACAAATTTTCGAGAAAATCCTTATAATTAATTTGCTATGTGTTTTAAAAGAAAAACAAAAGAAACTATACAAATAAACTCAAAATTTCAGGTTGGAGATTATGTTGATTTTTATCACAAAGATGATGTTTATTTTGGACATATTTCTAACATTTATCTTGATAGTAATAACCTTGTAAACTACGATATTGATATTGCAGGTCAGTGTCCTGCAACATTAAATGAAATTAAAGAGACAAAAGTCATTAGAATCCATGAACGAAAATAACGAAAAGAAAATTAATTGGAAGCCATATATTATCGCTGGGATAATTTCATTATTAATTGGAATTGGTGTCTTTTTTCTTTTCCGTTTTGCATTCAAATTTGCCTACTTTGATAGCACAGCTTTTGCAGCACTTATTTTAGTGTCTTCTGCAGGTTTAATTTGGATTTCAAGAGAAGGATTTTTTGACTTTGCATCCTATGGTTTTAGACAGTTCGGAAACGCTCTTTTTTCGAAAAAACCGAACCAATATAACGACTATGCTGGATACAAAAATTACAAGCAAGAAACACGTGAAAATAGATCAAAATATTACCTATCTTTGCTCATTGTTGGTGGCGTATTTTTAATCGTCACAATTATTTTATTTATCATTTATAAGCTATAAGCTTAAAATTCTATAACTTGACATCCCTACACATATATGTATAATGTACGTAATTTTTTATACGAAGGAGGTAAACTAGGTATGAAAAAGAAAAGATTTATGAAGTTGTTAGCTTTAGCATCATGCGTGACGCTCCTAACTGGCTGTGAATCTGAAGCATTCTTTGGTCTTGGAAAATACTGGAACCAATTTGCGGATTGGGGAAGTGGACTCCTAGAGAAAATCGGACTTAAAGAAAAAGAACAAAAAGATCAAAAAGAATCAGAAGACAAGCCAAGCGGCGAAGGTGAGCAAGGCGGCGAACAAGGCGGCGAACAAGGTGGCGGAGGTCAAGAAGAACAAAAGACCCCATCAATGTCAGTCGCAGAGATCCCAGCAAGAATTGAAGTTGGTGAAGCACTTGATTTAGATGAATACGTTACATTAGAAAATGCAACCGAATATCAAGTCATTCTCGCAGCAAATTCTGCTGAGTTAGCAAAGGTTGAAGGACACGTTATTACTCCTACTGCCGAAGGTACAGTTAGCTTCTCAGTTAAATGTGGTGATTTATCAAAGGCATTAAGTTTTGATGCATTCCGTGGTTCAAGAGAAGCACTTATTGAATTCTTTAATGGTGTAGAAAACCGTTATTCTGCATTTGTTTATCAAGAAGAACAAACTGCTGGTGCAGACACTGAAGAAGATGAAACAGACGATGAGTATCAATGGTTGGTAAGCGATATTATCTTCCATGGCACAAACTACATTCTTTCATTAGGTTCATGGGATGAAGATGATCAAGGTAATCCAATCCCTGGTGGATTCTTAAGATTTGGTGCAGAAGCAGAAGAATGCTATGCATATAGTCTTGTTACCGAAGGTGAAGGCGAACAAGCAACCGAAGTTGTTAATCTTGAGAAACAATATTCAAAAGTCCTTTTAGAATACTACAATGGTGACTTTGGTGTTGATTTCTCACAAGCTGCATATGAATATGATGCAGACAACGATTTAGATTTATACGTTATTTCAGGTAATGACGCTGCAGCCTTTGCAGAAAACTCATTATTTGTTCCTAATGGTGCATTTGGTGCACAAGGACAATATCCAGTCGACAGAGTCGAATTCAACATTTACGATGAAGCTGAAGAAGGTGAAGAAGAATCATTAGCAGTCGATGCTTATGTTTATGTCACTTTCCAAGGACAACCAGCTTTAGTTGAAATCGCAACTCTTTACACTGATGCAGAATCAGTTGGCTATGAATTACTCGAAGAATATTGTGTTCCAGAAAACAAACCAGCAGGTGTTGATTATTGGAATTACTTTAATGAAAACATTGGCTTAGGTGATTTCTTCCTTGGCGCAGATGGTATTGTTGGTCAAACCGGTTTAGTCAATATCGAATATGGTTGGTTTGACGATAATGGTACAGCCATTGATCTCCCAGCAGATACCGAAGGCACATTATTCCCATACATGCCAGTTGGAAGTACAACTAAATTCTTCTCACCTACAAGTATTTGGGAAGTTTCCCCTGTAGTAGATGAACAATCAGGTGCTATTTCAGGATATAATCCTGTAAGCGGCAGAATGTTAGTTGCAGGCGAAGGCGAAAATCCAGATGTTATTTATGATATCTTCACAACTGAAAATGGCTTCTTTGCAGAAGAAAGCGATGAAGCTGGTGTTTGGTCAAATCCTGACTTCACATTTGCAAGCTTAGCAGCAAGAGAAAATTATGCTCCTGGCTTAATCAGTGAAGCACAAGATATCACTCATATGGAACCTGGCGAAAATGAAGGAGATCCAGAAGTCCAAGTTTACGATGGTACTCTCTTCCCATATTTCCAAGGTAAAGTTAGTGGACTCATTAACGCATTAGTTGCTGGTTGTGATGGTTTATATTACCTCGATGCAATCATCTACACTTATGCACAAAACGGTTTAGATATTCTCCCATACTTCAGTGGTTCATTATTTGTTGATCCACAACACGGACAGGTTCAAGTTACTGTTTCATTTGGTTGGGATGACAATCAAAATTGGGATTGCACATTTACATCAGTGTACAATCCAAGCGTTTCATCATTAACAGCTCAATACGAAGCTTACATGGTTGCAAACGTTATTGGTCAATAATTGTTATACAATTATAGGGCACGATTATCGTGCCCTTTTTTATTACCTTTTTAAAACAAATTGTAATGGTAAAATTTTCTTTAATAAGAAAGTTAGATAATTATTTATTGCTTTATACGCGTAAATAGTGTATTATTTGAAAAACTTTTCGTATGAAATACGAGAAGAAAGGAGGAAAAAGATATGCTAAAAGTTGGATTACTCTGCGGTGTAATTGTAACCATGTCAGCAACTGGTCTCAAAGCCAATCTCTCCAAGAAAGAATTTGAGTCAAAACCAATCGACGCACAGTTCATTCTTGAGCTTGAAGATGACATCGATACCATCTCTGCTGATAAAGCAATCAAACAACAAAATGCTGTATTCCAGAAAGTTAAAAACAGCATTAACAGAAACGCTACTCAAGATCAAAACTTCACAATCTTGAATAACGCTGTGGTTGTCTCTGCTAATAAGGAAGACATTGATGAATTAAGAAAAATTCCTGGTGTCAAATATGTTACAGAAAACGGTACTCACATTGTTGAAAAAACCCAAGGTTCATTTATCTCACTTGATAACACAAGAAAGAACCGTAGCGGTGAAGTAGAAGAAAACGCTTCTGCTGAATCAATGCACAAACCTGATGGGACAAATGAAGGTGAAGGTACTGTCGTTGCTGTCTTAGATAATGAATTTTATCTTAGAGGTATCCATACTCCAGAAGACGGAGATGATGGATCAGCATACAATCACGAAACATTTACAGCACTTCCTAGTGGAACTAAGACAAGATTAAAATTCTCAAACGTTTCCAGTCTTAAGACTCATGCTAAAGACCACGCTTCAGAAGATCTTGGCGGATACATCAGTAGCCCTGGTAGAGAAGGATCATTCTATTTCAATAACAAAGTTCCATTCTACTTCGACTATGCTGGTGATTCCTACAATGGTGGTTCAAACGGTGCTACCCCAGACTTCAACGTTGAATCAAAGATTGATTTACACGGGTCTCACGTCGCATCTATTGCTGCCGGTAACGCTGATACCTATAAAGGTATTGCTCCAAAAGCACAAATCGTTGCCATGAAAGTCTTTGCTGACATTCACAAAACTCCAGCAAGTGACTCTGCAAGAATGGGCGAATATGGAAGATTTGATGAAGTTGCCTTTATTGAAGCTCTCGAAGACTGTATCACAATTGGTGTTGACGCTATTAACGTCTCCATCGGTAGTGACTTATCTGACTTCGAAGAAGGCACAGTTTCTCAAAGAACTCTTCAAAAGATTTCTGACGCTGGTATTTTAGCCGCTATTTCTGCAGGTAACGCTGGTAAAGCATCATATTCATTTACTGGTGGATACGCAAACTGGACAAAAGACTTAGTTGAAACTGGTATCATGGGTTCATTTGCAAATAATGCATCCACAATGACAGTTGCAGCTGGCCAACCAAAGAAAACATTCTATGCTAACGCTATCCAAATCGGATCAAGCACAGTCCCATATGATGATCAAATCGTCAATAGAGAAGGACAAGCTCCAGATTATCCAGATAACGAACATAGATTAGTTGAACTTATTAATGGTGGTATCGTCGATCCAGAAGCTGAGGGATTCGAACCAACAGAACAAGCACAAGAAACAGAACTCGATTACGTCTACCTTAAAGGTTTCGGTGAAGAGAAAGACTATAAGGGACTTGACGTTACAAATAAGATCGTCGCAGTTAACCGTGGTAAGATTAACTTCTCAGTCAAATACGAGAACGCAGCTAACCATGGTGCAAAGGCATTAATTATTATTAATAATGACCCAACATCTGTTGACTTTAACTTCAGATGTGACTTCGGTGATAGCGCAAAATCAATCGAATTCCCAATTATTGTTGCCCTTTTCAAGGACAAACCAGTTTTTGAAGCAAATCCACAAGGTACATTCAAAATCAGAAGAAATAGACTTACTGATAACGTCCTTAAGGATACAGTTTCTGACTACTCAACCGATGGTTCTACATATAACCTTGATTTAAAACCAGAAATCACAACTCCTGGTTCAAATATTAAAGGTGCTGTCTGGCCACAAAATAAGATTGAGAAGAAAGAAGAAAATAAATATTCTTCATACGAATACTTCAATGGTACTTCAATGGCTGCACCAAACTACGAAGGTGCTATGGCTTTAGTTCTTTCTAAAGTTGCTAAAGAAGGTACATTAGAGCAAATTAGAGAAGCTCGTAAGTCAATCGATATGAAGATGATGTCAACCGCTAATATCATGGTCGACTACGAAGCAAACGATGAAGATGGTCAAAGATCAGTTACTTCTCCACGTATGCAAGGCGCAGGTATGGTTGATTTAGAAGGTGCTTACAATACCGAAGTTTACCTTAAAGGTAGAGATTCAGATGGTACATTACTTAACAAATCTAAGATTATGTTAAGAAATAATGATGACATCGCAAATGGTAAAGTTAAGCTCTCATTTGTTGCACATAACGATTCAAGTAGTGCCAAGTCATTCAAAGTTTCATACTCAGTTATGAGACCAGCTATTGCATTAAGCAATAAAGTCTTAACAAGTGACTATGGTTCACCAGTTGAAGTTGATTCAGTTAAATCAATTCCAGGCTTTGAATACTTCTCACCAGAAGAAGAAAAAGTCATTAAAGCTGATGGTACAGCAAATTACAAAGACGTCATCAAAGTCTCTAAAGACATTGAATACTTTGAAAATGCTGAACAATACGCAAATGACACTCCTCTTGGTAGAGTTAAAGAAGGTATGTACTACTGTGCAACCGAAAAAGCAGGAGATCCAATTGTTTGGAAAGAAGTTCCAAAATCTGAAT
>JAEEGL012836022.1_pt1 | contig 10509 bp, 13 predicted proteins | sample 9134231 | NCBI WGS metagenome assembly JAEEGL01 (sample SAMN16246548, study PRJNA631951) | gut metagenome | biome: gut microbiome; feature: rumen; material: fiber-attached | host: Bos | place: Iran: Karaj | collected 2018-10 | reverse complement strand
TGGCGCACCGAACTTCTCACGCAATGGGTCCAGGACATTATCGACAAGCGCATTGAGGCGCCTGGTAATCTCGGGCGTCGGCGTGTTGTCGATGCCCAACTTGGCCGCTGTGCGGCTCTTAGTCAGTTCTCGGATCGTGAAGTGTTTCATCGTTATCGGGGTTTTGGGTTTGGTTCAACAATTCCTTTTTGAGTTGCTCAAAATCATCTTGCATGATTTCCCTGGCCTCTTTGACCTTGGATGTGGAGTACACTGTAAGTCCAAAAACAGCGCTGGCGAATCCGACAGCTTCACCCGTGTACATCAGTACAGACTGGTGAATTAGCTTGAGCCAAATAAATGAAGCGACAGCGAGGATAATGCCGGTAGCTATCATTGCCACCGCACTTCCATATTGAATCACATCTTTAGTATGCTGTCTCATGATGCGAAATTACTACACCTGGTACTCGTGATAAAAGACACTTTTAGCCTTTGCCGTAGTGAAGGCCAAGGATGATCAGGACGGCCAGCGCCACTCCGATGATCGTCGCGATGAAATCCCACCAGTCCCATTTCTTGGCGTAGGTATAGTCGCACCATTCCTTGACGGCGGCGACGATGATGCCAGCCGTGATGGCTGGCCACAATCCGGCAAACAGCACATGGGTCTCGAAGTAAGTACAACCACCGACCAGCGCTGCGGTGCCCAAGCCCACAAGGGCATGTAAAATCTTGTCCAGTTTCATAGCATCAAATCATTTGTACGGGATTTCCATCCAAGTTCTATCAACAAAGTCCCTGCTCACGTTACTGCCGATACGGGCAACCCTGATAGAGCCTCTGGCGCGGTCAAACACATACTGGTTGAACGCATCCTGCACGCTGCCAGTCTTTCCTCTCGGCATATCACCCTCGTTGGCACCGCTCTTATAGCTTTGCCCATAGTTTGCATTGGTTGATGCAATCATCAGCGACACCTGCCTATGCGTTGTGCCACTCAACACACCGATATTGTCGCTGTGGTTGTGTCCGCACAGGTAGGCGATGAACTCGGTGTTGGAATTGCGGTTCGTGAAATCACCAGTGATAGTGTATGTCGAACCGATGCCAGTCGCACCAGAACTTGCTCGTTCACCTACTTCAATGGAGTAGGTCGTTTTCCCGATGAAAGCGTCAACGATGTTGGAAATCGGGTTGCCTGTTGCGTATGCGCTCTTACCTGCGCCTGTTTCATTGCCACTTTCGTTGTGTCTCCAAAACGTACCCCTATCATCATCTTTTACAATGGGCATTTCCGTGCCGTGGTAGCATACTATGATACCGTAGCCATCGGGCGTTGACAGCAGTGTGTCACGTAGCCAGTTCAACTGCGTTTCACTGAAACGTACGTATTTTTGTCCACTGCTTGAGAACCCCGAATAAACACCATCCACATACTCGTTAAGAACGATGACACGCAGATTCCTTGATGGAGTCACTTCATCCTTAATGATGTCGGTATAATACCATGTGTGGGTGGTTGGAGTATTCGCCGACTCAAGGTAACCAAATCTGGTCTTGAACGGGTTAATCCACCACTGCATCAAGCCAGCCTCTTTCGGGTCGGTGTTAGTGCCACCTTGCACATCGTAAACATCATGGTTGCCGATGACGTTGACAAACCTTGTGCCGTGTTTCAGGGCGATGTCCTTGAGGAAGGTCGCCCCGTTGTGCCAGAAGCACTGAACCGCATCACCTGTGTTCACCAGCGCGTCGATGCCGTTGCGGTCACTCCATTCAAGGGCGTTGTCAAGCCTATGGGCATCACCGTGGATGTCACTGACGTGTGTGATGACGGGATAATAGTTGTTACCCGCACCGTCATCGTTGCGGGGTCTGCGGCATGCATATGCATACTTCTCGCAGTCAACATTCCGTGCCACCACATCTGGCTCGTTGTCCTCATAGGTGATGCGGATTTCGCCGCTGTCCACAAGTTCTTGCACGGCCTGCAAGTCCATCGCGCCTCCGTCAGCACGCTTAATCTGCACGTTGTAGTACCCGTCTGTGGCGGGAATGGTCAGCGTGTCACCGTCTGACTTCGTCCCAAGTGATGTCAAGATTACATCAGGATTAGGATCGGTGTCAATCTCGCCGCTATACACGACAAACCTGTAATCACTCGGGCAATGGAATGTCAGTTCCATGCCGCTGTGAGGCCAGCCCACGATGCTCTGCATTGATAGCGTGGTATAGTTGGGCGAGGTGACCGCTATGCCGTTGCTTGAGCAGGTGTAAGGCTTGTTGGTGCCAGTGTTGGTGATAGGCGCAAGGGTGCCGATGAACAAGTCCTTGACCGTGCCGTGCACACCGAGAATCTTGCGCTCGACTTCCTCAAAGTTGCCGTTAATCTTATCGACAGCCTGTGTCGCATTGTCTGTATTAAGTATCTGTTCCATGTCTTATTCGTTGTTTTGAGTCCATACATCTTCAACAAAACTTGGGAGTTGAACAACTCCAGCCCCTTCCCAAATTTCGCTTTGCTGCGGGTGAACATTGCTTCCCCACCACACATATTTGCCACCGTATTTTACATACGAATTGTGCAAATCATCCTTGCCTCCTGCGCAGTACAAGAAACCACGCATATACGATGTGGAAATGCTGTTCAATGTGGTCTCGCTCGTGCCGATGGCATAACTGGATCGCGTCCACGGCGAACTACCTGTGTAGTAGACGTACAGCATACCACCTCCGCTTCCGCAATATATCGTAAGCTGCTGCACTTGTGGCAACGAAAATATAAATGAACAAGCAGAACCCGCTGGTGCCCATCTTTTGTACCGATACGCCCACGTAACACCATTACCACTGTAGTCAGGGTCGCTGGTTTGTTCTTGAACATCTGTTTTATCATAGCCGTCAGACATGATGACTGATGGCAAAAACCTTTCAACAAATACTTCATTGCCCTTGGGCGTGACACTGCTTGTGGCTCCATTCCACAATGTTTTTCCCGATGTAAGGTCTTCCATCTTGGTCGAACCATAATGGCTTGTGTTTTGATATGATATTCTCGCCCAACTGCCCTCTGTTATAATATCGTTTCCCGATAACGGGTCTGTGGTGTTTCGCCACACACTCAGAAGACTTGTTGCTGCTCCCGCTTCGTTAAAGAAAGAAGCGGCATGGATTTTGTCTGCTGACCCAAAAGTGACCCTTATCAGATGGTTATTAACAATAGGGAATATTGGTGTTATATATGACGGAGCAAAATTCCACAGGATGCGGCCACTCGTTATAACATTCACATAGTTGTATGCGACATTCCAATCTTCCATGATGGCAGAAATGCCCACATCACCAGTAACCTCTTCGATGCTGATGGTATGAACACGGTTCCAGTTCTCGTCAAACTCCCAACTGTAGGCATCGATAACTTCGTCGCCGCCCATCTCCACGGCGCAGGATTCGATGCCCCATAACTTATCAGGAACAAGCGTCAGTTCCAACGGGTCGCCATCGGGAACAATCAGTTCACCGCTCACTTCGTTATCGTCGCCGTCCTTGAATGTAAGATGCTCAACTGTCGGTATGGTCACAAGGTGCGCACCACTCAACACACCTACCACCTTGATGGTCACTGAGCGTGTGAGGTTGTTGATGGTAAGCGTGTTGCCATTGAGGGTATACGCCACGCTGTTGTTCTTGTCATCCTTCACCTCGAAAGTCGCACCAGTCAGCGTGTAGTACTGCAATGTGGTAAGAGTGACCACAAGATTACCTCCAACAACAATATGGCTATCCGCGTCTGTGTTGTCCGTGGCGGTGACACCGGTGAGGTTATATCCGACTGTAACAAAGAACACACCGTTTCCGCTCCAGTCGAGCAGCCCAGCCTTCGCCACACCTTGACCGACAAAGGCAAGCGGAGCAAGCGCATCAATCAACGCATCGACCTTTGCCTGCAAGATGTCCACATTGTTGCGGATAACCACCGCCACACCAGCACTTGTGCCTTTATCAGCCGATAAAGTGAACAGGTTGTTGACAAACTCTTGGGCCATCTCAACGAAGCCGGTGGAGGATCCGCTCCAGCGGTAGATTTTGTTGCCGCAATAGTAGAGGATGTAGGTGGGATTGCCCAGCGGATAGACTTCGTCATTAGCCTTCCACTTGAGCTGGCCGTCGTCGGAGCTCCACCACATTTTGTTGTTCTGCCCCTGTGTGTCAGGGATGGCCTCAACACTTTGGAGGGCGACAATTGGAGTCTGGTTGAAGCTGAGCTGCTTCGACCATTGGCCTTTAGTTGTTAGGTCTGCCTTGGTGTCAAGGTAACCCAGCAAGTCGTACAAGAACTGACCCACCTTTAAGGCGGTGTTCTCTCTGTCTTCGTCGGCATCGCGAATTTGCAGTGCCAATGCGCGTAACTCTTGGATTGTTGCCATATCGATATTATTGTTTTTTTGTTGCGAAATTAGCGAGTTGCCGGCATGTGTAAAAAGACAATCAGAAGAGTTGGATGATGCCGCCATTGCCGCTGTAGCGTTGCCCGCCTTGGGGCCTGCTTAGGGCAGCCCGGGCATCTTCTAGGGCATCGCACACCAGGGCGACGCCCATCTGTCCCGTGAGCTGCGCCATCACCTCAGCCATACGCATCACCGAGCCGTAGAGCTTCGGTGTAATCCAGTCGCGACGATGGCGGGGTTCGCCACTGGTGTAGCCACCGCCCCAGGCAGGGCCTTTCTTGCGCGGCTCGTTCAGTCGGTGCTCACGGCGGTAGTCTGCACCCAGGAAGGGAAGGTCACCGCCATTGTTGTGGATGTATCCACGGCCGACACCGATAGCCTGATAGACGCCATACTGCAGGAACTCCATCACGATGTGGGCACTCATGCCGTCGTGCATCACATCCTCGGTCATCGAGGCGGCAAGGGCGCCGGTGTCATGCACCTGCAGGTCCAGCTGTTTCTCGCGCCAGATTTCAATCATCTTGGCACTCCAGCCGTCTATCCATTGGTCAATATGCTGGGTGTCTAAGTCCACTGTGCAGCGTCGTAGGTTAAATCAACCGGCTCGTTAACCTCCACACGGAAGTAGAGCCCCGTGCAGCCGTTCAGGAAGTATTGCCCGATTTCGTTTGTGCGCAGTGAATCGGTGCGCAGGTAAACCATCTCATTCGACAGCGCGTCGTCATCGATGATCATGCGCGACATGAGCTGCTGCAGTAACGCCCTGCAGGTGTTCAGCGCCGTCTGGTAGCTGTCCATCGATTTAAGGTTGTAGCGGTGCAGCAGGTACACCATCAGCACGCGGGCGTTGAAGTAGCCACCGTTGCGCTGGCGTGTGATGCGGCCGTCGCATGTGTCGTCCACAATGAAGAATGCGTTGGCGGTCCGGAACTGTTCCAATGCTCCCTGCAGCTGGCTGGGACCCGAGCAGGTGCAGAACTGGAACGATTTTGCCTGAGCGAGCACATTGTGTTCGTGCAGATCTTGAAAATAAGCGATGTAGTCAAACAGTTGTTTAGCGTTCATTTTTTCATCGTTTTTTTAAATTCTTCAGCTTCCTTTGCTTTGGCGTTAAGTTCTGTCAGCGCCCGCCACACGTCCATGTCGAGCACTTCCTTTTCCTTGGTGATGTCGCCACCAGTGAGCGCCCTGATCTGATTGTCCATGATGGTGCGCATGTCGGGCGTGTCGCCATCTTCAGCGCCACCCGGCTTAAAAAAATGTGGGAACAAGTCGGCAAACATTCCTTTGACTTGAGCCCACCACTGCAGCACCATCAGCTGTTCCCATGCCTTCAGCGTGCGCTTCAGTCCAGGATAGAGCGTAGTGGCCAGCTGCTGTACAGCCTCATCCGAGCGCGACATCAGCACGCCCTGGTAACAGTTCTCGGCAATGAGATAGGTAGAGAACTTCACGCCGTGCAGGTCAGCGGTGAGTGCCGTCACACGCTCCCTGCCCTTTGATGTCAACTCCTGCAGTCGAACAGGAACGATGCCGGGTGTTCCCAGCCAATCCAACTGCTCGATCATCCACGCCATTTCCTCACAGCTGAGGAGGAACGATACAGTTGCGGCCTGACCCTCACGCACGACACGCACCTTGCAACGCCAATTCGACACCTCGCGGTAGGAGATTTCCAACCCAGTGAGATGTAGAAGCACCGCCAGCTTCGCCTGCGACGGTTCTGGGTTACGCTCCATGGAGCGGAAGACCATCGCAAGCTCGCGCTGTGATAGCTCGTGCCATGCTTTCGGCAGCACGAATGACAAGCGGTCGCCATTAGCCGAAAAAGTAGGTCGTATCATCCTTCTTGTTCTCGTAGGGGGTGAACGTGTTAGCCTGGTGAGCGCTGCTGTTGGCATAGCTGTCGAAGTCTGACAAGTGCTGCTCCAGGAACTCCACAAGTTTAGCCATCTGGAAACGCGCCTCATCGACGTCACCCCGCAGCATCGAGCCGATTAGCAGGAGCGACTTGTGGATGACGGTGTTCTGGTTGGCGGTCGTGCTGTTCTCCAGCTGGGCATTGCGCAGCTCGTTAAGAAGCTGCCAAGAGACGCGCTGCTGCAGCAGCTCTTCGGCAGCCGTAATCTTCGGCCGCAACTCATCCAGCTTGGTACGGTGGCCGTCGGCGATGCCCATGATGGGCATCTGCAGGTGGGCGTTCCACACCAGCAACGAGAACAGTTCACCGGACACGATATGATTGCGCCATGCTTGAACGCCGCGCAACGCGTCAATCAGGTCATCCACCGCATCGTCACGGCTGTCACGCACCTGCTGGCGAAGGCGGTTCACGCGCTCAGCACTCGCTGGGGCCACGTTCTGGTTGTTGACAACCCCGATGCCAGTCTCCGTCAGCACGATGTCCAGGTGAGGCAGCGCCAGGTTGTACGCCTCCAGGCAGATGACACGACGCGCTGGAGTAGCCAGCGTGGCATTGCCTTCATAGTTGTCCCAGGCGGGACGCATGAAGCGCTGCGCATACGCTTCGCCCTGGGCGATATAATCGGCGATGCGCTCAAACAGAGCATCGGTGGGCATCACCGCCGACGGGCATACCGATTCAAAGATATCCCTGGTAATCATGATTCTTCAGTTTTGTTATCATCATTTTCATCTACATCTTCATTGAGCGAAACAGTAACTTGATCTTTATGCTTGTCCAGCGTGGTCAGCACGATCATCGGCACGTCTGGGAAAACCTTGTCATCCCAGCCATTATAATAGATGATCACCTGGTGCACCTTATTCATCAGGTCATGCCATGACTTCTCAAAACTCTGCTTCAAGGTAAAGAGCTCGCGCTTATCGCTGCCCGAGTTGTTCAGCGTGCCGGTCTTGCCGGGCGTGGCACCTACGAGGTTGGGATGGATGTTGTCGCCGTAGCAGGTCATGTTGGCCGCCTCCTGGATATCCTCGCTCCAGTCGCCTCCCTCCTTGCCGGCATCGATGGTGTTGATGCGCACCATTCTGTTCTCGTTTCCGTTGGGGTCCACGTAGTAGCCAGTGATCCAAACCTTGCCGCTGTTCTCAATGCCTGCGACAAAGTTCTTGATGTTCTCCTTCTCCTTCTTGATGCGCTCCTGGATCGCGAGCGGGTCGGTGATATTCTCATCGGCACACAGGTTATACCAGTAGTCCTTGTGGACCTCCACCTGATACTTCACGCTGGCGTGGTTGCGCAGCTTCGCTTTTTTTCCGATACCAATCAGGCGCTTGATGTCGAACCAGTCACCCCTGAAGATGGCCGTATAGTACGGCACGGGATAGTACTGGAGCCCCGGTGTGGGGAACCGCATCAGAATGGCAAACTTGCGGGCCTTGGTGCGTTCCTTGGTGAGGCCGTCGGCACCAGGGGCACGTCCCATCAGCACCTCAAGGTGCCCCAGCGGGTTTTTCTCATCAAGCAGCATGATGCTCTCGATGTCGCTCTTCTTGGCCGGATGCTTGCGCCAGTTGGCATAGAAGATGTGATTGATGCGACCGTGGTTGTCGGCTTGCTCGAAGCGGCAGTAGCACGACTCCTTGTGGCGCACCTGCACAATCTGCTTGCCATCCCTTGACAGGATGATCACGGCGACCGAGAAGAAGAAATACTTCATGTCGGTAGCCTGTTCCAGGAAGAACTCAGGCAACGAGTTGCGCAGCATCCAGCGGCGGATGTCGGCATCCTTGGTAGGCTCGCCAGTCTGGTAGTCCTTGTACTGCAAGCCGCTGCCATAGCACGTCAGCACGTTGAAGTACTTGTTCTGGCTCATGATCTCATCCATGCCCACGAGCTTGATCAGCTCAAACGGCAGCATGTTATCGTGGCCGAACGGGATGTATTTCGTCTTCGGGTAATACGGCAACGGTTTCGCTGCAGGGATGCCATCCTCATCAAAGATGTCACCGCTGTCGGCCATCTCGCTCATCTCGGCATCAACCTTGGAGCCTTCGATGCGGAACACCTCGCCCTTGGGGAATGGGAATGTTGTCTTGTCTACTGTCATAGATATATTGTGTTGTTATTAATCTCAAACAGGGTTACGTCACGGAACTCGCGTATCACGCCGCTCATCGGCAGCCTCACGCGGTGCGTCCCCTTGCGCCAATGGCCACCGATGCACACGGCTCCCTTATACTCCAGGATGTCGCCAGTGGCGAGCTTCCACAGGCGCAGGTTCACCGGCTGCCCGCTCTCGAGCAACAGCAGGGCATCCTTCATGTGCAGCACGCCCTTGGGCTTATGGTTAGTTGAAGGTGTCATCGAAGGTATCGTCAAAGAGTCTCGGAACAACAGGGATATCCAGCATCGCACTCATGCGTGAGGCACGGCGCCAGGTGCAGGTGAAAGCAGGCAGATGGCTGTATTCGTCGGTATGCTTCAGCTCAGCGTCGGTGATGACCACGCCATCGGTGGTCACACCGTCCTCCAGCAGCATCACCTCTCGGGAACGGGCAAGGTCACGGTGCAGTTGAATGCCGCCAGGGCGCAACGGGCCGGTATAGGACTTGCGGGTGTCCTCCTCATCAATCGTCAGTGGCCGCATCCTGCCGCCCACAAGCACCATCTCCCGCGTGATCTTCGGGTCGTGCTCGGTCATTCCACGGAAGTAGCAAGGCTCCCATGCACCGAAGCTGTTTCGCATCAGCATCGCCACGCGGTGCGTCTGTGTTGGCGACACACGATAGGACATCGTGCGGGCACCAGCCTTGACGGTATAGGCCACCAGCACGCCCAGCTGTGCATTGACAAGGAGCGACGGCGAGCAGTCCACCTCATGGACTACCCCGGAAGCAAGGGAACTGGCCAGTGTCACATCTTGAGGCACGCACGTCTCGCCGGCGGCATATATACACGACGCCACCACGTTCACCGACCCTGACGGCGACAGCAGCGTCACCAGTTCCTTGCGTCCAACGGCCGTGTCGCGCTGGGAGGTCACCGACGACAGGAAATGACCGGCAAGGAAGTCGGCAGCGCTCTCGCTCACACGCGCATGAGACTGGATGATGTGCAGCGTCCGGGACGTGCCGCCCACCGCAAAGGTGAAGTCTGCCATCACACCGGCAATCAGCGGCGACAGTAGCCGGTCTAGGTCATAGACCTTGACAACACCGCCGACGGGCGTATAGCTGCACGACAGCACCGTTGATGACCCAGCATCGGTGATGGACAGCGACAACGTGGAGTTGGCGGCGAACACCACCACGTCAAGCTCGCTGGCGAACAGGTAATACGGTGAACTTATGTCAGCATAATTGATCATACTGCGAAGATAGAGCGGGCAAGCCTTTCACGAAAAGACAAAAAAGCGGCAAGGACACGCCCAGCCGCCTAACCCATTCATTTTTTAATTAATCTTTTAAATTATGAAAAAACTAACTTTCGCACTTTGCACCGCAAAGTTACAATATATTTTTGGTTTTTCAACAATATATTATAGAAAATGCGGCGACCACATCAAAGATAGCCGCCGCATAACGATCAAATGTAAAAAAATGTGTTCCTACTTTGCCGGTATCATCGCCCAGGCTGGGTGGGTGAGTGCCACGCTCACCTCATAGCCCAACCGCCACATGATGGTTGAGATGGCATTGAGGTCAAACGTCACAATCTCGGCGAGCTCTGTCCGAATGTCGGCGCTGGTCTTGTACTCCACATCATCGCCTTCAAAGCTCGCCGGGCGATAGTTCATCAGCCATTGCAGCAATGGCATGAACTCTTCTTTGGCCTCACCGTTTTTCACTGCATCCATATTCTTGTGCAGCACCTCAAGATAATTATCGTTGCTCATAGGTCACCCCCCTCCTTGAGTTGTTCCAGGAAATAGTTATTATGCATACAAAGGTAAAATAAATTTTAGGAAAAACAAATATATAATAAAACTAGAAACACCCTCACGGGCATTTCTAGCAAAAAAAGCAAAATTAAAAGCAAATATAAAAATTTAGCGTTTTGGATTTTCAATCAAACGTTTGAAATGAGAATAACGATGATGAAAGCCATTTTCACCATCCATTATCATGTAAGCTTCAATACCATCAGCAAGAG
>JAEEGL012592919.1_pt1 | contig 10509 bp, 8 predicted proteins | sample 9134231 | NCBI WGS metagenome assembly JAEEGL01 (sample SAMN16246548, study PRJNA631951) | gut metagenome | biome: gut microbiome; feature: rumen; material: fiber-attached | host: Bos | place: Iran: Karaj | collected 2018-10 | reverse complement strand
CATGTTGAACAGCGCCGTCGCGTCCTCGCCGAACGCCTCTTTGCAGGTGAAGATGCCGACGTCCGTGTACAGGCGTGCTGTAGAGTCGTTGTAGTTGCCGGTCGCGAGATGGACATAGCGGCGGATGCCGTCTTCCTCCCTGCGCACGACGAGCGTGATCTTGCTGTGCGTCTTTAAGCCGACGAGACCGTAGATGACGTGGCAGCCGGCGCGCTCAAGCATTCTTGCCCAGACGATGTTGTTCTCTTCATCGAAGCGGGCCTTCAGCTCGACCAGGACCGTCACCTGCTTCCCGTTCTCCGCCGCGCGGGCGAGCGCCGCGATGATCGGAGAGTTGCCGCTCACGCGGTACAGCGTCTGCTTGATCGCGAGCACCTGCGGGTCCGATGCCGCCTGCGCGATGAAGTCGACGACAGGCTGGAAGGACTCGTAAGGATGATGCAGGAAGATGTCCTTTTTGCGGATCTGTTCAAATATGTCGCAGCCCTCGGGCAGCTCCGGCACCTGCTGCGGCGGTGCGTAGCGGTGCTCCTTCAGATGGTCGAAGCCCGACAGGCCGTACACTTTCATGAGGAATGTCAGATCGAGGGGACCGTCCACACGGAAGATCTCGTTCTCGCGCAGGCTCAGATCCTGCTGGAGGAATTCCACGAGCCTCGGGTCCGTTCCGGTCTCCACCTCGAGCCGGATCGCCGCGCCGCGCTGGCGTTTCTTCAGCTGCTTCTCGATCTCTTTCAGGAGGTCTTCCGCCTCGTCTTCATCGACGTCCATCTCGGCATTCCGCATGACACGGAAGGGATGGCAGCACACGAGATCATAGTTGACGAACAGGCGGGGCATGAAGTGGCGGATCAGATCCTCCAGAAGGATGATTCTGTGTTCTCCGAGCCGGATGATGCGCGGCAGGACGCCGGGCACCTGGACCGTCGCGAACTCGAGGATCTCCTCGCCTTTCTTGCCCTTTTTCTTCTTCTCCCGCTTCAGGATGCTGCGGCCTTCCGTATTCTTGCGTTTCAGCAGCGCTCCGAGGTTCAGCGACTTGTTCTGGACGAGCGGGAAAGGGCGGGACGAGTCGACCGCGAGCGGCGTCAGCACGGGGAAGACTTCCGCGTCGTAGTACTCGTCAAGGTACGATTTCTCCTCGTCAGTCAGGCGGTCGTAGTCGTCGACGATGGTGAGCCCTTCCTGTTCCAGGAGCGGCAGGAACGACCTCGTGTAAGTCGAATACTGCAGATGGACGAATTCATGCGTCCTCTCCAGGATCACCTCGATCTGCTGGGAGGGTGTCAGCCCGGAGATATCCGGCTTCACGTAACCCGCGTTCTCCATATCCTGAAGGGACGCGACGCGGACCATGAAGAACTCGTCCAGGTTGGACGCTGTGATGCTCAGGAACTTCAGCCTCTCGAAAAGCGGGTTGTCGCGGTTCCTCGCCTCAGAGAGGCATCTCCCGTTGAATTCGAGCCAGCTGAGCTCGCGGTTGACGTAATATGCCGGATTTGAAAACTCCCCATTCATGTTTTTTGCTCCTCTTCCCCCGACCGGATCCCTCCGGTGTTTTTCACTGACCCGTGCTCATGCTGAGCGCCCTTCACCGCGCTGGAGTCCTCGCTGGGATCCCCGCGGCATTCACCTCACCTTGATCACCGGCGTAATGCCCATCACTTCCTCGAAGAAGGACGCGCGATTCTGGAACAGGCCCTTTTCCAGCGTGATGTCCTCTCCGCCGCTGATCCCGATGATCAGCCGGTCCTCCTTCAGTGACGCGGTCATGCGGCTGAATTTCTGGCAGTGCGAGCGGTCAAGCCCGTCCGCGACACGCAGGATCGAAGTCAGGACCGCGATGACGAGCCATGTGTTCGCGCTCAGGTCCGTCACGGTCTCCTGTGACTCATAATACTCGAACGGCTCATGATTATACTTGACGACGTTGGCAACGATCTCACGTTCCTTGTGCGACAGGCCGATGATCTCGTTCGCCATGATGATGCTGTAGGAGCATTCCGGAAGATCGACCATGCTGATGAACTCGCCGCAGTCGTGCAGGATCGCGGCGATCTGCAGAAGGAGCCTCTCCCTCTGTCCGAAGCCGTGGACCTTCTTCGTCGTATCGAAGATCTTGAGGCAGGCTTTCTGAAGATAGTCCGCGCGTTCCTTGCTTCCCTTGTAGCGGCGCCGGATGCCGTCCGCGCAGGCGATGATGTCCTGCTCGAAGTCATGGGCCAGCTTCAGGTAACCGTGCGCCTCCGCGTATTCATACGCGATGCCGTCGCACAGGCAGACGCCGGGTGCCCAGAGCATTTCCGCCTTCATCGTCTTCGCGATGGCTTTCATCATCACCGCGGAGATATGAAGGAGTGCGATGTTGTCATTCGGCATGCCGAGATACCGCGCGATGGCCTGGTTGTCGTTCTTATGGAAGCGGTCCACGAAAGTGTAGAAGTCTTCCGCACCCACGAATCCGGTCTCGCCCTTCATCAGATCGTTCTGAAGATTGCGGCTCCTTGTCGCCATCGAGATGTAGTCGTCGACAATGATGATATTGCGGATCTCCCGCTCCCTCAGATAGAGCTTGTCGAACGTCATGAGCTGCGCGTTCACGAGTTCCTCGACGAGGCGGTCGAACTGGGAGGATCTCGGGTCGATCCTGCGGATCTGCTCAAAAAGCCGCAGAACGCCGAGTTTCAGATTCTGTGTGGTGACGAGGCGGTCCTGGTCGAACAGGGAGATCTGGATACTGCCGCCGCCGATGTCGACGATCGCCGTTCCTTTGTCGATGACCTTGTTGAAATTCTGGCCGCGGGACGCGACGGACTTGTAGTCCAGGAACCTCTGCTCCGAGTTGCTCAGGACGTCGATATGGATCCCGGAGGAACGCTCCCACTGGGAAAGGACGATCGACGCGTTCATCATCTCCCGGATCGCGCTCGTTCCGTACGCGCGGTAATTCTCCACGCCGTAGTTGTCCATGATCCTGCGGAACCCGATCAGGCACTGCTCCACCTGGCGGACGTGATCGTAGCTGATCTTGCCCGTATTGTATGTGTCGCTGCCCAGATCGATCGTCTGCCGGACGGAATCCACTTCCCGGATCCCGTTTTTCCTGGACAGTTCGAAGATCTTGCACTCCAGCTCATAGCTGCCGCAGTCGATCGCGGCAAACATGTGTGCGCTCATACCCCCCTCCAGCTTCTAACGCTATACCATACAAAAGCTATCTATGTTTGATTATATGGTTGCGGATGGGATGCCGCAAGGTCTTTTCCCCCCACGGATCAGATCCTGCCGCCATCCCGCGCGTACTCGTCCCTGCCGAGGAGCGAGTCGATAAACTGCTGCGCCGTGCGCCCTGACATCGAGCCGCTTCTCATCTCCCACCGGGTCGCTTCCCTGCGGAGCTGGTCCTCGTCCATATCGATGCCGCTGCGCTTCGCGAGTTCCTTCACGATCTTCTGGTACTCGTCGAAATCCGGCTCCTCGAAGTAAATGCTGAGGCCGAACCGGCCGGCGAGAGAGAGCTTTTCCTGTGTCGTGTCCCCGCCGTGCTTGTCGGAGATCGCGGCGCCGTCGCGGTCGGAGAAGTTCTCGCGGATGAGATGCCTCCGGTTGCTCGTCGCGTAGATCAGGATGTTGTCCGGCTTTTTCTCGAGGCCGCCCTCGATGACCGCCTTCAGATATTTGTACTCCGTCTCGAATTCCTCGAAGCTCAGGTCGTCCATGTACAGAATAAAGCGGTAGTTGCGTCCCTTCAGCTGCGAGATCACCGCGTGGATGTCCTTGAACTGGTGCCGGTAGATCTCGATGATACGGAGCCCGCGGTCGTAGTACTCGTTGGAGATCGCCTTGATGCAGGACGATTTGCCGGTCCCCGCCTCGCCGAAGAGCAGCACGTTGTTCGCGGGCCGCCCCTTCAGGAAAGCCTCCGTGTTTTCTATGAGTTTCTTCTTCGCGCTCTCATAGCCGACGAGATCGTCCATGTAGACGTGCAGGATCCTTTTGATCGGGACGATCTGTACACCGTCCTCCCCATGTTCGACGCGGAATGCCTTGTGCAGACCGAATCTGCCCACGCCGTATTCCTTGTAGAACTGTGTGACTGCGTCTTTCATCTGCGCCGCATCTGTGCAGTCCGCCATCTCCTGTGCGAGCGCACAGATCCTGTCCCGGATGCGGCTGTTGTAGACGCCGCTCTCCCCGGAAGAAGGCCTGAAGTCGGTAATGAGCCTTAATTCCGGCATCTGCCAGCGCTCCGCCAGCGCTTCGAAATCGCAGAAAAACATGCTGAAGAAAAACTCCATATCATGCAGCACGGCATCATTGACGGTCCCTTCGATCTCTCCCCGGATCTCCGCCTCTCTGGAGTATATATTTTCGTGGTTCACGAGAAGATCCGCGATATAGCAATGCCAGAGATTGCCGTAAAATCCGCTCTCTCCTGCCGTCTCAAGAAGTTTCGCGCAGATCCCGAACAGGATCTTTCTGCCCTCCGCGGCATCTGTCCCCTCTTCCAGAAGGGGCTGTGCTTTTACGAGCAGATCCTCCTTTTCCAGCCGGTAGACCAGCAGTTCGTCTGTTCTCATCCTGTCCGCCCTCCGTTGTGTCTTCAGTTCTCCATCTTCAGGAGCTTCGCCGCCTGATCCGCCGTGATCAGAGGATCAATAATGCAGTCAATGTCTCCGTTCATGACCTGGTCAATGTTGTACAGGGTCAGCTTGATGCGGTGGTCCGTCACCCGCCCCTGGGGGAAGTTGTAGGTCCGGATCTTCTCGGACCGGTCCCCGGTCCCGATCTGGGACCTCCTGAGATCCGCCTCCTCGTCGTGCCTCTTCTGCATCTCAAGGTCGTAAAGCTTCGCACGCAGCAGCGCCCACGCCTTCGCCTTGTTCTGCAGCTGGGATTTCTCTGTCTGGGAGTAGATGACGATCCCGGTCGGATAATGTGTCAGCCGCACCGCGGAGTCCGTCGTGTTGACGCACTGTCCGCCGTTGCCGGAAGCCCGCATCACGTCGATTCGAACGTCCTTGTCCGGGATGTCGATCCGGATGTCGTCGTCGACTTCCGGGATGACGGCGACCGTGATCGTGGATGTGTGGATCCGCCCTCCGGATTCCGTCTCCGGCACGCGCTGTACGCGGTGAACACCGCTCTCATACTTCAGCCGCGAGTACGCGCCTCTCCCCGTGATCATGAAGTTCACGTATTTCATCCCGCCGATGCCGCTCTCCTCAAAGCTCAGCGTCTCGACCTTCCAGCCCCTGTTCTCCGCGTAGTGCACATACATCCGGTAGATCTCGGCGGCAAACAGGCCGGCCTCGTCGCCTCCGGCGCCCGCGCGGATCTCGACGATGACGTTCTTCTCATCGTTCGGATCCTTCGGCAGAAGCAGGATCCTGAGCTGCTCTTCCATCTCGGCCGCGTTCTTCCTGCTGTTCGCGAGTTCTTCCCGCGCCATCGCCTTCAGATCCTCGTCGCTCTCGGTCTCGATGAGGAAGAGGTCGTCTTCCACGTTCTTCTGCTCGGTCCGGTATTCCCGGTAAAGAGTGACGACCGGCAGGATCTCGCTCTGTTCCTTCATGAGCTTCCGGTAGCGGTCCATGTCGTCCGTCACGCCGGGGCTCTCGAGCTCCCTGGAGATGTCCTCGCAGCGAAGGCATAGCATATCGAGTTTCTCAAACATAACCGTTCCTTCTTCCTTGCTGTTCCGATGTTTATCAAAGAAGCGGCAGGGTACCGCAGACGACGCGGTCCTGACCGCCGAAATCCTTTTCCCTCGTGACGTCGGTCAGGCCTGCCTCCCGCATCAGGGCGCACACGGCATGTGCCTCGTCGTATCCGATCTCAAAGAAAAGCTGTCCGCCCGGCTTCAGATGATCCTTCGCGCCGGCGAGGATCCTTCTGTAAAACAGGAGGCCGTCCTGTCCTCCGTCCAGCGCCATGCGCGGCTCTCTGCACCGGACCTCCGGTTCCAGCGTGCCTATGACTTCCGACGGAATGTACGGCGGATTGGAAATGATCTGGTCGAACCGCTCTCCCGGATCCACGGCGCCGTACAGGTCTCCCTGCGAGAATGAAGCCCCCCGGATCCCCAGCTGCTCCGCGTTACGCCTCGCGACACCAAGGGCGGCTTCAGACAGATCCGTGCCCACGCCGGTGCAGCCGTTCGTGTAGTGAAGGAGACTGAGAAGGATGCAGCCGCTGCCGGTGCACAGGTCCAGAATATGCATCCCGTCATGGAGGTGCCGCATCGCTTCTTCCGTCACGAATTCCGTATCCTGGTTCGGGATGAGGACGTCGTCCGTCACGTAAAACGGCAGGCCCATGAATTCCTGCTGCCCGAGGATGTACGCTACGGGTTCTCTCTCCGCGCGCCGCCCGAGCAATGCCCGGTACCGCGCTTCCTCCTCCCCGCTCACTTCCCTCTCCGGATGTGCGAGCAGCGTCTGCAGATCCGTTCCGCAGGCCGCCTCCAGAAGGAGCCTCGCGTCGAGGTCAGCATCCGTGAGAGGGGCAAGGATCGTTTTTCCCGCCTCATAGATCTCTCTGTAATTCAATCCGTTCCTCCGGTCTGCCTGTGTGTTTACGGGGATTGCGCTTATTCGGCGGTCTCTTCCGCGATCTGGTCCTGAGTCATGCCGAACTCGTCCATGAGATACTGTCTCCAGTTGAACACCGCTTCGACCGAGGCGATCGCCACTTCGATCATGTCGTCGTCGGGCTCTTTCGTCGTCAGGCGCTGCATCCAGAGCCCGGGGAGCGATATGAGATCGATCAGTCCGCCGCTCTTTCTTCCCGCGAGGCGGATGATCTCAAAGGAGATCCCCGCGATGACCGGGATCAGCAGGATGCGGATCAGGAGCCGCATCAGAAGGTTGTCGGTGCGGATGAAAAAGAACAGGATCACACTGATGAGCAGGACGAGCAGCACGAAGCTCGTGCCGCAGCGCTTATGAAACCGGGAACTCGCCGCGACATTGTCCACGGTGAGGACTCTTCCCTTCTCCAGGCAGTTGATGCACTTGTGCTCGGCGCCGTGATACTGATAGAGCCTGCGGATGTCCCGCATGGCGGTGATGGCGACGATATAGATCAGGAAGATAAGGATGCGGAGCACGCCTTCCGCGATCGCCAGAAGCGATGCGTTGCGGACGTACATCCGCAGAAATTCTGTCAGCGCAAAAGGAAGCAGCATGAACAGGCTGATGGCGAACGCGAGCGAGAGGATAAGCGTCAGCGCGTACAGAAGCTTATCCCACCTGCCGGTCTCCGGTTCCTGGCCCGCGGCCTTCTCCCGGTCCTCCTCGGAGCGCTCCGTCTCCTCATCGTAGAAGGAGGCCGAGAAATTCAGGCTCCGCATACCGAGGATCATCGAATCAAGAAAGCTGAAAACGCCTCTGACAAACGGGATCTTTGTCACGACGGAGTCCGCCATCAGTCCGCGGTAAACGTCCGCTTCCACCTCGATCCCGCCGTCCGGCTTGCGGACCGCGACCGCATAGGTCTCTTTGTTTTTCATCATCACGCCTTCCAGGACGGCCTGTCCGCCGATGCCTGAATAGTGCTGAATTCTGCGCGCCATGCATTCCTCCTGTGTCTGTAGAGCTTCGCTCTTCAATGTATAACGAAAAAGCAAGGCTGGGATATCGCTACCCCAACCTTGCTCTCAAGTGCTTTTTTCTTCCTAATTATTGGACAGGCCGTATCTCTTATTGAACTGCTCGATGCGTCCCTTCGCCTGGGAAGTCTTCTGCTGGCCGGTATAGAACGAGTGGCACTTGGAGCAGACTTCAACGTGGATGTCGGACTTCGTGGATCCGGTGACCCATGTGTTGCCGCAGTTGCAAGTCACAGTTGCCTGGTAATACTTCGGATGAATTCCTTCTTTCATTATTTCGCCTCCTTCCGCGGTGCTCTTCCACCGTGAGTATTCTCTTCACGCTCGCATACGATCTATCGTATACTCATACTCCCGTTTCGCCCATCTTACGCAAATGAATGTTACGGGAAGCGGCGTCGTTACGAACTTTTAGAGTATAGCACAGCCCTCTTCCGGGATGCAAGCGGAATTTGCGGCAGCTGTGCATTCCCTGCCGCGGCAGATACAGCGTTCCCTGATTCTCCGCCCCATCCGCTGTTTATGCTGATCCGCGCGGTGCCCTCAGGCGGCGCAGCGCCGCGGCGGCAAGCAGAATCGCGATCACTCCGGAAGCCGCACACCACGCAGGCGTTGCGAGCGCTTCCATAAGGCCGGTGAAGAGCAGGACACTCACCAGAAGATTGACGGAGGCATGCGTCAGCGCGGCAGCAGGCAGGCCGCCGCAGAACTCGAAGATCAGACAGAGCGCAAACCCCATGATGAGGGCGTAGACGGCCTGCACCGGGGCTCCGTGACTGATTCCGAACAGGATCGACGTGACGGCCGCCGCTCTCCGGAAGCCGGACAGGTTCTCCTTCCCGAAAAAGGTCTTTCCCGTCCCCTCCAGTGCCTTCTCCGAAAGCAGCTCGTAGATAAACAGCCGGAATACGGTCTCCTCAATGACCGGAATGAGGACCGCCGCTGCGGCGATCAGCATTCCCGGAGACGCCGAGCCGTCCTGCCACGGTTCTCCCGCCGCAGCGGCTGCCCGGATCACCGGAAACCGCTCTGAGAGTACCGCTGTCAGGAGGTTGCAGAAAATGCCCGTGAATACGGCGGCAGCCATCGGCAGAGGCAGCACGGCGAACGCTTCCCGCTGCTTCTGCCTGCGTTCTTCCATCCCCGGATCGGGGACGATCCCGCCCGGGATGCGGAGCCGCATCCGCTGCGGCAAGGCGCTGCGCAGTCTCTCTTTCAGGTACGGTTTTGCCGTCAGGAGCACGGAAAAAGCCGCTGCCGCGGAGACCGCGGCTGCGGCGAGCGTGATATCTGCCCTGTATACAGAGAATATGCGGAACGCGCCGGCTGGCCCATGCACGCAGAAAAGCTCTGTGAGCCGGATCAGGACCAGGTCCGCCAGCTCATAGCTGACGAGGTAGATCAGAAAAATACTGACTGCTTCTCCCACAACATAACTCCGTCCGGATCTGTCCGGTCCTGTTCACTCCGTGATCCCGTGGAAGTGATCCAGAAGTTCCTGTGTGCGGTCCTCCCCGATGCTCGTCACTGTGATCACGGCATCGTACGGACCGTGGATCCTGTGGACCTGTCTTCCGAACAGGTCCTGCGGCGGCGCGTAATCCGTCGCCGGTGTCCTGACATGGAACCAGAGGCCGCTCTGATGGCTTCTCAGAAATCCGCAGGTCGTGATGACGGTATCGACCTCATCCGCGCCGTCCGCCTGCAGCATCGCAGTCAGGACCTCCCTGCTCTGCTGAAGCACATCCTCGTGATCCACATGCTGCCCGCTGACGAGCGGAATCTTCTGGATCGCGACAATGGCATTCATAAAGTCGTTTTCGTCTTCCGCACAGAGGTCATAGTAGAGGCCGCCTCCGTTCAGTTCCTCCCGGACTCTGCCCGCATACTGGGCTACTGTCGTGATCCCTTCCGTAGAAACTCCGCTGTTGAGTTCCATCATGACCGTCTGGTCGTTCAGGGACCATCCTTCCTCCGGCACGAATCTGATCCACAGGAATGAGTTCCGGTAAGCACCGTCCGCGATAATGCCAACGGTGAAGTCGCCGTCTTCCGGGACATTTGTCTCGATGACTTCCGTCTCCGGCTCTCCGGCTTCGCCTTCTTCCTGTGCAGCGTCCTCCTGTGACGGCTCGTCTCCGGCATTCTCTTCCGCTGCCGTCTCTTCGGTCTGTCCGTCGTCCGTCTCCGGTTCCGGGGAGCCTGTTTCTTCCGCTTCCTCAGAGATCGGCTCGACAGCAGGCGCGCTCTCCGCGGAGTCCTCCGTGTCCGAAGCAGCATTTTTCCTGCAGCCGGACAGGCACAGCGCGAGCGTGAGCATCATGATCCATATGAAATTGATGGTCGCTTTCCGTTTTCTTTTCATCGTTTTCCGAATCATCAGCGCGGCGAGAGAATGCTGCCTATGTCCTGGATCCCCATGATCTCCTGCGCGGCATTGATCCATGTCTGCGCGTCCGGCCCGTCGATCCCTGCGTAATAGCTGAAGGCCAGCTTCGGATTGCCCGCCGTGTCGCGGAGCCCGTTCGCGAGGCCCTGCCCGATCTCGCCGCCGTCGTCCGTCTCTCTGGACAGGATGAGGCCGTCAATGTGCTGGTTGTTCTGTGCCTGCAGGTACGCGTAGACGACGGAAGCCGCCTGCAGGGCGTCGCCCTGCGAAGAAGTGTATCCGACTTCGCTGAGGAGCACGCTGCGCACGCTCCCGTCCGGCGAGAGGTAATCGGCAGTGCTTAATAGATCCGTCAGCACGCCGACGTTGTACATCGTGAGATAACCGGCTTCGGAGGACCGCGGTGCCCGCGAGCTTGCGGCCCAGGCTTTCGGGTCGTAGAGGGGCACGTTGTAAGGATGCGCCGCCAGCCCCCAGTCGATATTGCCTTCCGACGACATTCTGGCGT